>MDTD01085414.1_pt1 | contig 25656 bp, 23 predicted proteins | sample 811221 | NCBI WGS metagenome assembly MDTD01 (sample SAMN05326646, study PRJNA326480) | marine metagenome | isolation source: seawater | place: Pacific Ocean: South West | collected 2011 | reverse complement strand
TATTTCTGATGGTCTAAACCTTTGAGCAATGTAACCTGAACCACTTGTGGAAGTTTTGAAAAATCTAAACAATATGAATCTTCGCCTTCTGTCTTAAATACAAATTTTAACTTGGGGGATTGTCCTCTACATAACTCAATCAAAAGCTCAAAAGGATATTGTGTACTAATAGAACTCCATTTAATAGAACTCCATTTAACATCACCATCAGAATTAGGTGTTTCATTCGCTTCAAAACCTATTTCTTTGAATATTGAGAGTATTGATCCTTTTTTTATCTCGTTAAAAAGACTCTGAATCTCAGGGAGAACCTCCAAAATACTTTTTATTTCACGAGCAGCAGTCGCGCCGATGTCCTTTTTCGCACGCTCAACATAAGGGTCTGTTTCAGCACCTTCCCAGAGGAGCAAAAATAATCCCTTTATTTTGACTGTTCGTATTGCGTAACTTATTGCAGTTAAGCCTTCTTTGTTTTCAGCATTCAGTCTTGCACCTGCCGCAATCAAAAGCTCTAAAGGGGCCATTCTCGATCTATATTTATGAGCTTTACGAGATTTGATCCCTTGTATCAAGGCTGTATTGCCCTGTTTATCTATAGCATGGACATCTGAATTTGCCTGAATCAAGAAACTTATAATCACTTCATGGCCATATTGAGCCGCTCGCATCAAGGCTGTCCAACCCGATGAATTAGAAGATTCCAGATTCGCACCCGCTTGAATCAATGCATTCACACAAGCTGCATGGCCATTTTGAGCCGCATACATCAAGGCTGTCATGCTCTTTTGATCAGTAGCATCCACATTCGCACCCGCTTGAAGCAATGCATTCACACCGGCGGCATGGCCAATTCGAGCCGCACTCGTCAAGGCTGTCCAACCACTGTCATCAACAGCATTCACAGTCGCACCCGCTTGAAGTAATGCATTCATACACACTACATCACCCTTCTTAATTGCAAGCATCAAGGCCGTCTTGCCATATTGATCTACAGAATCTAATTCTGCCCCTTGATCAATTGACTCTTTAAGTTTAGTACAATCACCGGATTGCGCATGTGACCGTAACATTTCATTTCTAGACTGGATCCATCCACGCTCGACCCCTGAGTGCCCAAATTCTGCACCCGCACCAATCAAGAGGCTTACACAGGCTGCATGGCCATTTACAGACGCATACATCAAGGCCGTCCAACCATTGTCATCAGCAACATCCACAGCCGCACCCGCAGCAATCAATTCGCTCACATAGGCTTCATGGCCACGTTGAGCCGCACTCATCAAGGCTGTCTCCCCAAAGAGAGCCCCAGCATTCACATTCGCACCCGCAGCAATAGCAACATCCACACCGATACCCGTACCAACCAAGAAGCTCATACGGGCTGCACGGCCCTGTTGAGCCTCATCCATCAAATCTTTCGGACATTCTTGACCTTCAGCGCTCTTCATTTATGGATCTCCTTATTAATTCATACGTATCAATTAAGACATATTAGATCATTAATCCCTATTTGAAAAACTTTTCAAATAAAAGGCCCTTTCACCCCACTTTGAATCAAAGCATATATACGTTAGTTTAAAATTTTCACTTAGGCCATTTTGAATAGTAGCCAATCTTGTCTGTTGTTTAGATTGAACCTGACTGAAAGAATCAATCGAAGACGCTCCTTCGTTGAGCTGATGACACACTTGATTTCACTCGAGTTGATGGTAACGCAGTCCTAAACGGAACATTTTAAAATCAAACAATATTAAAAATATCCTTTCTCAAGATACCGCAGACATCTTTCAATATTCCAATTGATTTTGTCCGCTCAATCAACTGTTCGAGAACAGCATCACTTCCACTCAGTCAATACTAGATGACTTAAGAAAGATGAATTCATGTTGATAGCTTTAGGGGACTAGATGCATAATCTGTCTCTTCATCCTCTTTGATTGGATCAAGTGACCGGCCTAATCGCGGCTGACCCTCTGCGAAAAAGATATTAATACATTCATGTAAACCTTGCCCCTTCATTCAACAACATGCTAACAACATCTTGGTAGCCATTTTCAGCTGCCAGCATCAAGGCTGTCTTGCCTTTTATATCAGCACGATTCACGCTCACACCCAAAGCGAGCAACACCCACACACAGACTGTATGACCCTTTTCAGCCGCATTTATCAAATGATCATGAGCCATATCCAAAGAAAAATCGTCTGAAAAAAGTTGCATCAACTGATATAGTTCACGATTTTCTGGTTCATTCGCACATCTTTTTTGTTGTTTTGGCATTTTAAACACATCTAATAATTTTATTCTGTCAACACCACCTTGTAAAATTTAAATATTAAAGTTTTATTATATACACAATCATCTATATTAACCTCTGTTGATATGGCACAAATTGATTGAGTGTATCCAATCCAAAAGCTTTATTAAGTTTGATTGAATGATCTATCATCTATCACAAAAAATACATCATTCTGAACCCAAACGACCCAGCGCTGTATTAAATACTTTTAAAGCATCTACATGATTGCTATGATCGAAGTTAAATTGAACTAAAGGCCATGCATGGATACTCACTATCAACCGAACATTATTGAATCTGCTGCACTTGAATATTGGAAAACTCATCAACTGGGTGCGCCTACAAGTGAAGGCTCTCCTTACTGTATCATGCTGCCTCCCCCCAATGTCACAGGCAGTTTACACATGGGGCATGGCTTCCAGCTGACTTTAATGGATATTTTAGCGCGTTGGCATCGAATGAGAGGTGATCGAACACTTTGGCAACCGGGCACAGATCATGCAGGCATCGCAACACAAATGGTGGTAGAACGTAATTTAGCACTGAACGGCATTGATCGAAAAACACTTGGACGTGATGCCTTTGTCGAAGCTATTTGGGATTGGAAAGAACAATCAGGCCGTCAGATTGAAACTCAAATTGAACGCATGGGCGCTTCGGTCGACTGGACACGTCATTGCTTTACACTCGACAAAACCAGAACACATGCTGTCACTCAAGCCTTCATTCAGCTCTATGAAGCGGGTTTGATTTATCGAGGCAAACGATTGGCCAATTGGGATTGCAAGCTTCAAACAGCTGTATCTGATCTTGAAGTTTCTAATGAAACTCGACAAGGCCACTTATGGCATATTCGTTACGAAATTGTTGAGAGTACAGAAGCTTCGATGATTGTTGCAACCACTCGTCCAGAAACGCTCTTAGGAGATACGGCTATTGCTGTTCATCCTCATGATGCTCGCTATCAACATTTAATCGGCCAACACGTTCGAGTCCCCTTAACTCAACGAACCATTCCTGTCATTGCTGATGAAGCCGTTGATCCTGAATTTGGATCAGGATGCGTCAAAATCACACCTGCACATGATTTTAATGACTATGCCATGGGGCAACGGCATCAATTACCTCTAATCAACATTCTGAACTTAGATGGATCACTGAATCACGAAGTCCCTGAAGCATTTCAAGGATTGGACCGTTTTAAAGCACGGGAACATATTCTAGAAGCCTTAACTGAGCATGATCAATTGGTTCACACTGAATCACACACATTGACTGTTCCAATTGGAGATCGGTCAGGCACCCTTTTAGAACCGTTACTCACTGACCAGTGGTTTATGAGCATGGAGACTTTAGCACCTCCTGCAATTGAGGCCGTGCGATCAGGTGATATCCAATTTGTCCCTAAAAATTGGGAGAACACTTATTTTAGATGGTTAGAATCTATTCAAGATTGGTGCATCAGTCGTCAATTGTGGTGGGGCCATCGCATTCCAGCTTGGTATGATAATCAAGGCCATTGTTATGTGGGCGCTTCAGAATCTGAAGTTCGAACTCAACATCAGTTAGATCAAACCATCGAGCTGACTCAAGATCCAGATGTATTAGACACTTGGTTCTCCTCAGCATTATGGCCTTTTTCAACCTTAGGATGGCCAGAAAAAACAGATGATTTATCAATATTTTTTCCATCCACCACCTTAGTCACAGGGTTTGACATTATTTTCTTTTGGGTGGCTCGTATGATCATGATGTCACTCTATTTCACTCAACAAGTTCCATTTAACACCGTTTATATCACAGGCCTTATTCGGGATGGATCGGGTCAAAAAATGTCAAAATCTAAAGGCAATGTGATTGACCCTATTGATTTAATTGAGGGTATTGATCAAGCATCACTGATTGAAAAACGCACACAATATTTAATGCAGCCTGATATGAAAGCACAGGTTATTCAACACACTCAACAAGAATTTCCTCAAGGCATTGAGGCTGCAGGCACAGATGCTGTTCGCTTAACCTATTGTGCATTAGCTTCAACAGGTCGTGATATTCGTTTTGATTTAAATCGACTGACGGGGTATCGAAATTTCTGCAATAAGCTTTGGAATGCATGCCGTTATCTCCATTTAACTCTAAATGACTCACCCTTAGACACGTGGCAACCACCCCAGCATCTGATCAACCGCTGGATAGCACACGAAGCGCATCAGCTGATTAAAACTGTCTCTAACCATATTGAAACATTTCGATTTGATTTATTGGCACACACTTTATACGACTTTACCTGGTCAACCTACTGTGATTGGTATGTTGAGTGCACCAAAGATCTTTTGTCATCAACACCTGATATTCAATCTGAAACACGCGCAACCTTGCGACACATCATGTCCATTGTATTACGCTTGCTACATCCCATTATCCCATTTATCACACATGAGATTTGGCACACTAATCCCATATGGCATACTGAATACGGATCTGATATTTCAAGAACACCTTTACCCAATATAGAGACCGTTTTAATCGACACTGAAGCATCAGACACCATGAATTGGCTTCAATCCTTCATCACCACACTACGCACTATTCGTGCTGAACTTGGTATTTCCCCTTCACGAACCATCCCCCTCATTTTATCTCAAGGGACATCCATTGATCTTCAAATGGTTCAATCACATCAAACCCTCATGATGCAACTGGCTAAACTTGAATCGATTGAGTGGCTTGATGAAGGCGCCCCGCCACCTGTTTCAGCAACTGGACTCGTCGGCTCACTTGAATGCCTTGTACCTTTAGCTGGACTTATCAATCCTGCCACTGAATTATCACGCATTGAGAAAGCCTTACTCAAACTTGAAAAAAAGATTACACCACTCAAGCAACGGCTGGACCAAGCCCATTATCGCACACAAGCCCCTCAATCGGTGGTTGAAAAAACAGAGCGCTCATTGAGTGAACTCCAACAGCAACATCAAGCATTATCAAAGAAATACACCCTCATACAAACATTATCAGAGGGCAATTAAGATGCCCCAGATCTCACCTCGCACTATCGTTTTATGTTCAGGCGGACTCGATTCGACAACCTGTTTAGCCTTGGCTCAACAACGTGGTGATGAAGTATTTGCCTTAAGCTTTGACTATGGTCAACGTCATGCTGTTGAACTTGAAGCGGCACGCACCATTTGTGAACACTTCAACGTCAGCACTCATACCATCATTCCCATACACCTTCCCGATACTTCAACCAGTGCACTAACAGCATCTACATTACCCATCCCAACCTATGACCCTCAATCAACCGCAATCCCCATCACATACGTGCCCGGCCGGAATACTCTATTTTTAGCGTATGCCTTAGGATTTGCTGAGGCGATAGATGCGCACAGCATTATGATTGGTTGTTCGCATGTCGATTATTCAGGTTATCCAGATTGCCGACCTGAATACCTTCAAGCCTTTCAACAACTTGCAAACCTAGCGGTTCCAACAGGGGTTCAAGGGCAACCTATCCAAATAGAAGCGCCATTAATGCACCTCAGTAAAGCAGAAACGATTGCCTTAGGCCATCGTCTTGGCATTGATTATTCAATGACTATTTCATGTTATCGAGCGACACCAACGACACCAGCATGTGGCACTTGTGACAGTTGTCAATTGCGCCTCAAAGGGTTTGAAGACTTTCGTGCAGCTCAGTGATGTTGGTGGCTGAAAAGGATCATATAGCGATTGTGAGTCAATCGATTGATGCGGGGGCTAAGAAGGTTTTATTCAGGGATGTTAAGCATTGCCGCAACCATACAATAGAACCAGCACTAGTATTTGATCAAACCTCAATCACTCAACCCAATAAATTCAAAATAACCTTTGAATCATTATATCAAAGAGGGCCGATATTCCAAGGCAAACAATCCTGCTCACACTCAGAGTGTTTCAGCACTCAATCAAATCCCACTTTCAATCTGATCGCATATCTTTGACGCACTTGATTTATTCAGCAAAATAAGGTTTATCAAGGCCTTGCATATTAAAAGAATGTCAATCTCTCCTGCTGCTCAAAAAGGATCTTGGCTTGATTTAAAGAGCACGATGAGTGCTATACTATTTGGTTTGAAGATTGAATGCCCTAAACCCTCACAGTCAGATTCATCTTCTCCTGAAGATCGGAATACCGCTTATTTGAATCAAATATTTCAACTAAATAATTGATTCAATAACGCATCAACAGTATGAAAAGCATGGCATTGGCAACCACTGAGGGCTTTTGTTTTTAAATCTTGAGGCTTAGGTTGATTAGCAGCTGGAATCCAAGCTTGCTTTAAACCATGCTGCACGGCAGCAGTTAGACGGGCTTGACCTGATGGCACGGGTCGTAGCTCTCCCCCTAAACCCACTTCACCAAAAATGACAGTGTCTGAACTTAAAGCTTGATTTTTCAAACTCGACATCACTGCAGCAAGAATGGCTAAATCAGCTGCAGGTTCTAATACCTTGAGACCCCCAACAACATTAATAAAAACATCCTGTCCCGCAGTGCTCAAGCCAACATGACGACTGAGTACAGCCAATAACATTGCAATGCGTTGATTGTCCAAACCCACCATAACACGACGTGGCTGCCCCCCTTGACTCTCATCTACCAATGCTTGAACCTCAACCAATAGAGGCCGTGTCCCTTCCCAAGTAGCCATGATCACACGTCCAGGCATGGGCTGTGCAGTGTGCGATAAAAATAAAGCGCTTGGATGATTGACAGGCTTTAAACCCCGATCAAGCATTGCAAAAACACCCATTTCATTCACCGCTCCAAAACGATTTTTAACGGCTCGGATCATTCGATACGTTCGATCTTTTTCACCTTCAAAATATAAGACAGTATCCACCATATGCTCAAGCATCCGTGGGCCCGCTAATGAACCCTCTTTTGTCACATGCCCCACTAAAAAAATTGCTACGTTATATTGCTTTGCAAATTGAACACAAGCATGTGTGACGGCACGGACTTGACTGACACTTCCAGGGGCGCCCACTACCTCTGGCATCCCTAAAGTCTGAACTGAATCTAGCACCATGATTTCAGCTTGATGTGATCGCGCTTGATCTAGAATCGATGCACAATTTGTTTCTGACATGACCCAAGTACGCTCTAAAGGCACTTCTAAACGCTGAGCACGTGCTGCAACTTGCTCTAATGACTCCTCTCCCGTCACATATAAGATGCGGTGTTGTTGTGATAATCGACCTAAAGCTTGCAAAAGCAAGGTCGATTTACCTACCCCAGGGTCTCCCCCCAGTAATACAACTGCACCTGGCACAAGCCCACCACCTAACACACGATCAAATTCACCTAGAGCTGTCGACATTCTTGGATATTTAGCCACATCCACTTTAGATAACTGTTGGGGGGTGGCTGCAACATGTGCCACCCGATGAGCACTCATCACCATTTGACTTAAGGTATTCCATTCTTGACACTGTGAACATTGCCCCACCCACTTAGCATGCTCTGCATCGCATACCTGACATTTAAAACGCTCAGCTGTTTTCATGGTTTACTTCAACCGACATAATTGTTGAGCTGCATATTCTGCAAAGTAAGTGATGATAAAATCAGCACCTGCACGACAATATCCAAGCAAACTTTCCTCAATCACTTCAGACTCATGAATCCAGCCACGTTGCGCTGCAGCTTTAATCATTGCATACTCACCGCTGACCTGATAAGCCCCTACAGGTATTTCAGGATGTGCTTGCTTCACACGATATAGGACATCTCCATAACCCGGCTTGACCAATAGCATGTCAGCGCCTTGTGTCACATCCAGTTGGGCTTCGAGCAATGCCTCATCACCATTGGTCACTTGCATCTGGTGACTACGTCGATCCCCTTGCTTTAATTCACCTTCACTGGCATCTCGAAAGGGCCCATATAAACTTGAAGCATATTTAACGGCATAGCTCATGATGCCACATTGAGTCTGTCCATGCGCATCTAAGCCATCACGAATCGCTGCCACCATCCCATCTAACATACCACTGGGTGCCACTAAATCTGCACCTGCTTGCGACAAACTAACCGCTTGTGCAACTAAATGAGGGAGTGTTGCATCATTATCTAACTCACCTTCTGCATTTAAAACACCACAATGCCCATGATCGGTGTATTCACAAAAACATAAGTCAGCGATGACCAACCAATGGGGGCAGCATTGCTTCAATACACCAATGGCCTGCTGAATTAATCCATCGGACTGAATCGCAGCACTACCTAAAGCATCTTTTTCCTGTACAACACCAAATAACATCACGGCCTGAATACCCGCTTCAGCTAAGCGTTCAGCAACTTGAGGCAGCTTGTCTAAGCTATATTGATATTGACCCGTCATACTCTCGATTGGTTGTACAATTTGATCTCCGGCTTTAACAAATAACGGCATGATCAATTGGCTTGGTCTCAAGTGGTGGGCTTGCACTAAAGTACGCCATGCTGCATTTTGTCTTAAGCGACGAGGCCTGCGAATTAATGCTTCTCGAATAGATGACATACTTTAGACTCCAAATTGCTCCTGTAATTAAGAGTTTACCTGATTCAAGCTGATGCTGTAAATTTTTAATCTTACCCAATCCATTTGTCTTGGATTGAGGATTGTACTTCAGAAACAGATCACGTACTATAATTCCTAATTTTAATGGGATATATATGACATGAGCACACGAACAGAAACAGACAGCATGGGGACCATTCAGGTCGAAAATACCCGGTACTGGGGCGCCCAAACACAACGCTCTTTACATCATTTCAACATTGGTCACGATCAGATGCCTGCTTCAGTCATTCGAGGTTTTGGGCTCATCAAATATGCGGCGGCGGCAACAAATCAAGCACTGGGTCGATTAGATCAAACACGCGCCGAAGCCATTATGTCTGCTGCCACTTGTGTATATAACAACACCCTTGATGGACATTTCCCTTTGAGTATTTGGCAAACCGGCAGTGGGACACAAACAAATATGAATGCCAATGAAGTCATTGCCAACTATGCCATTGAACAATTGGGTGGGACATTGGGAAGTAAGGACCCTATTCATCCAAACGACCATGTGAATTGCTCTCAATCGTCAAATGATACGTTTCCAACTGCAATGCACATTGCTGTTGCTGAAGTCACCACACACCATTTACAACCGACCCTCAGTGCATTGATTGAATCACTTTCACACAAAATGCATGAGTTTAACGATATTGTTAAAATTGGACGAACACATCTTCAAGATGCAGTTCCACTCACTTTTGGTCAATCTTTTTCAGGCTACATCAGCGCATTGGCATTAGATCAGTTAGCCATTGAAACACATTTACAGGCTGTTTTCGAATTGGCTTTAGGTGGTACAGCCGTGGGCACTGGATTAAACACCCATCCAGATTTTGCTGAGAAAGTAGCTCAGCATATTGCACAGCTCACCGCATTACCCTTTAAATCAGCACCTAACAAGTTTGCAGCATTGAGCATGCATAATCCATTGGTATTGCTCTCAGGCGCACTTAATGCCTTAGCTTGCACCTTGACTAAAATTGCCAATGACTTGAGATGGCTATCCTCAGGGCCACGGTGTGGCTTAGGCGAACTTCATTTACCTGAAAATGAACCTGGTTCATCGATCATGCCCGGGAAAGTGAATCCAACCCAATGTGAAGCCATGACAATGCTCTGCGCTCAAGTCATGGCCAATCACACAGCAATTACTGCAGGAGCAGCTCAAGGTCATTTTGAACTCAATGTTTATAAACCCATGATTGTTCATAACCTGATACACAGCTTACAGCTATTATCTGACGGCATGCGAAGTTTTAATGCTTTTGCGGTGCAAGGTTTATCGGTGAATCGAGCACGTGTTGAATATCTACTCAATGAATCTTTAATGCTGGTCACGGCTTTAAACCCACATATTGGCTATGATGTTGCTGCTAAAGTCGCACATACTGCCCTACATGAGCAGTTGACCTTGAAAGAAGCTTGTCTCAAATTAAACGTAATGGATGAAGCTACGTTTGATCAATGGGTCCAGCCTCACGCAATGACTCAATCAGATCAATGAACAGACCGCTTGACGCTTACGATCACTATCTGACAACACATGGATTTAAAGCTCAAGCAGAGCAAAGTGCGATCATGCATTACTTAGATACGCTCTCAGGTGGTCTTGTGCGGGCGCAACGTCGCTTTCGACATCAGAATCCACCAGGTGCTTATTTATGGGGGAGTGTTGGCTCAGGGAAGAGCACTCTAATGCGTTTGTTATATGACCACACCCCTATTCGTCGAAAGCTATTTTTTCATCATAATGACTGCATCAAGGCCATTCAAGGCGATGTATTACTATATCAAGGACGCCCTGATCCACTCAAATGCATTGCCAGACATTGGGCTAAGCGGGCACAATTAATTTGTATTGATGAATTTGAAATTACAGATATTACAACAGCTATGCTGATCGGACCTATTCTTTTAGAATGGATGAAGCAGGGAGTCTGTTTATGCTTCACTAGCAATCAACCCATTGAGGACATCTATCGCGATGGCCTGCAACGTCAAAATCTCATCCCCACCCTCAATGCCCTCTCAAAACAACTCACTCAATTACATTTAGGGGGACATGATCATCGGCCCCATCAAACCCCACAAGGTTATTTTTTAATAGACAGCCCCCAAGCTCAAGCCTGGCTGAACCAGTATTTTAAACAGGAGGCTGAAACACTAGCTGGCCATGCATTGGATGAGCCTGATGCCATCATTTATCACTCACCTTGGCCAGCTTATCCTCATCCAATGCCTGTAGTTGCACGGACCGCCCATATTGCTTGGATGAATTGTCATGATCTGTGTGGCGTCCCCCGATGCACACATGACTACCCTATCCTGGCCTCACAACTCAATACACTTATCATCAGTGAAGTCCCTCAGTTTTTGCAGGGCAACACTGATCTCATTATTAACTTTATCAGCCTCATTGACGCCATGTATGCCCAAGGCGTCACTCTGATCATCAGTGCTCAGGTCCCTTTACCTGAATTATGCCAACACCCCACTTTAAATGAGACATTTAAACGTACAACATCACGTTTATCTATGTTGGCCCCACTGGATTTAAATGATTCACAATGCTGATCAATCAACTACACCGTCGTGGCATCTTAATTAGATCATCATATAATCATTGACACGCAAATAAGCAGTACTCGGCAATTTAAGATCCATTGATGCCGTTAAGGCCCACAATGGATGACACAACCTGCATGATATGAATAGCTGCTTGATACGGCTAGCCTTATGCGGCTTCCACGGCTCGAATAAACACATCGGTTGATTCATCACTCTCGTGTGGTGCATAGACATAACCTGATTCAGAAAACGTTTGTAGTGCTTCACGCGATTGAATTTGATTTCGAACACAATACGCTGCCATCATCCCTCGAGCTTTCTTCGCTCGTAAAGCAACCACTCGCAAACCTTTAGGCCCAGGCTCTTTAAATACTACATGCACAACTGGCACTGATAATGCTTCAAATTGAATCACTCGAGCATATTCAATAGAGGCTAAATTCACACAGGCCTTAAAACCATTGCATTTTAGATGCTCATCAATTGCTTGTGTCACACGTTGACCCCAATACTGATATAAATCTTGCCCTTGCCGCGTCACTAAACGTGTTTTCATTTCGAGCCGATACGGCTGAATTAAATCCATGGGCTTTAACCAGCCATATAATCCCGACAAAATACCTAAGCACATTTGTGCATACTCACATTCATCAGCATTCCATGTTTGAGCTGCTAACCCTTGGTATACATCGCCTTGAAACAAATATAGAGCAGGATGACATTGAGATGATTCAACATCCCTCATATTAAATGATTGAAAACGCTTATAATTCAACTCAGCTAAAGCAGGACTGATCTGCATTAACTCTGCTAACGACTCAACAGAATACTCTTTTAAGTAACTGATCAATTCAGTAATTTGAGCTTTAAAAAAAGGCTCAGATCTCAGGGCTGTTGGTGGCATTAACTGTGAGCATTGTCGCTTAGCAGGAGACAACAAACTATATAACATTGTATGACCTGATCATTTCAAACTGAAAATCAGTGTACACAATCTTAACTATGGATTCATTCATTTTTGAACCTTAAACGCGCAAGTCTTAAAGAGATCATCAGATCAATTTAATTTAAAAAGATCACAGTGAACATGGTGAAAATCGCGTGTTAATCTGATTTTTCAGTGGAAAGTGCAATATAAAAACCGACGCCCGGTAGACGAATGCTCTGGTTTAAAATAGAGATAGCCTCAGATTCGACCACAATAAATCCCCCAGCAGATAACACGGTATTCAATGTCAATCTAGACATGTCAAAAGATACTCAAAACGCATGAAGTGAAGATATCAAAAATGGCTCCGCATTCAGGGCCTAATAATTTTCGGGCAAATAAGTCAATAACCCCTTTGACGGTCAAAGATAAAAAGCCTAATACAGGAATAGATCGTAATACATTCATCATCGGAATGATCAAGCATTCTTCACGTCGGCTTCTATCGGACCAGACGCCAATGGTGAACGTAAAAAGTAATAAAAAAATAAGGCAATGAACCTTCTCAAGGTGCTGAGTAACACATATTCAGGTAGAGCGCTAAAACTTAATGTGATGACAGCTGTGTGATGATCAAGGGAGAAAGGGCTCAGCATTTGTTGAGCAACTCACCCTAACGCTAAGATGCCACCCAATATAATGAATAGCACTCATGCATCCCATGTATTTGAAATAGGTGCGGTGATCAAATCTTTACATGAAAACTAATGAATGTTTATTAGGTCTTAAATTAGCATAAAAATGCCGATTAAAGTCGATTTTATGTTTTAACTATATTTGAACAGCTTTTGATTGAGCATACAATAATGATATCTTAAGGCTCTGTTAATGTAGAGCCATTATCATGGTTGTACGATCATTATTATTTCGTTATTTTTAGGATTTATGATGCAAAAGAAAACTTTGGTGAGCCTGTTGTTAGGTACTGTAGTTACAGTGAGTGCGGTTGTAGCTATCTTACAATTAGGGCCATCATCTGACCTGACACTACCGCTTTTTGGAAGTGTGCCTATGTTTATTCCAATTGCACTGACTGCAATTGCGTTGCTTTTAAGTATAGCGGATGTCTGTCAAAAGATATCTTCTGATAATCCGTTTTCTGATTTTGCATGTCTTCAAGCGCCTAACATGTCTGAGAAAGCAGTTGATAATATTTCTAAGGACATATGGCTTGTCTCTGTCCCTGCTGCTAGTCAATTCAAAGGCTATGAAGGTGAAGCGCTTAGTAATCGTTTTGCAATGAAACTGGCTTATGAGCTCTATGCCTATCGTTTAAAAAAAGAAGACCCCTCCTTTCAAAAAGATGAGCAGGCAGAAAAGCAATTTTACCAACAATTGTTTACTACCGAATATCAGCAATTAAGATTAGAGGTCCAGAACCTTATCCTGAAACAAGAGTATCCGGCAAATCTTTCATTAAATGATCTCAAGAAGATTGTATTAGAGTGTCGTCGTATTCCGACTTTTGAGGTTACCATAATGGCGTCAGGCTCTATTCCGAATGAGTTTGGGGCTATAGGCTTTGAGATTCCACCGCAAACGTTTTGTAGTCATATTGTAAAGCAGATTGATCAGCGAAAAAAAAATGAAAGCGGGCGTTTGGTGTTAACCTTATTGTCAGCTTTTCAAGGCGTAAAGATGGATCAGCCAACCACCTGGCAGAAAACAAGCAATCATGCTCTCATAGATCGACTGTTAAATGGAACGATGAATGTCGATGATCGCGAAAAACTACCTGAAACAATTAATACCTATGAAAAACTTACAGAATTTCTGAATCAAAATTCTGTGACCTATACTGAGGATCAGGATCATTTCGTCTTTAAATTAACACAAGAACCTACACCAGACTATATGCTGAAGGATAGCCGAGACTTGATCCAACGCTCATTCGGCAAAACAGTTGAGGTTCAGGGCATAGAACGTCAAAGCAGTCTAAATTCTGGGCTGTAGGATTCGCTTGTTTTAATGTTGTGCTGTCCCTTTCGGGGCTGGCTGTATTCAGTAAGTTTGTAGCTAATCTTCTTATGGCTGTGTCTCTACTCACTGCTTCAGCCAGTGTGTACATGTTTTGTCACTTGATTCAATTGTTTGCATCGCATGGTCTTCTGCAAAAGCAGAATAACTTAAGCAGTACAGTCATACAACTGGATGACATTGAGATGATTCAACATCACTCATAATTAAATGATTGAAAACGCTTATCATTCAACTCAGCTAGAACAAGACTGATCTGCATCAAATCAGTGAATAAATCAACCCGATAACTCTTCAAACAACCAATTAATTCAATGATTTGATCTTTAAAACAAGGCTGAGGTTTTAAATCTGTTGGTGGAATACATTGTGAGTATTATTGCTTAGCAAAAGATCATACACTATATCATATTCTATGACCTGATCATTTCAGACTGAACATCGGTTTACACACTCTTAACTGTGGATTCATTTGTTTTTGAAATTTAAACGCACAAGTCTTGAAGAGATCATCAGATCAATTTAATATATTGATTTACTTTGATGAGGATTACCCCATGAATAAGTCATTAATCTGTTCAGCTGCATTACTATGCTGCTTAAGTTATTCTGCTTTTGCAGAAGACCATGCGATGCAAACAACTGACTCAACATCTGTGACGATGAGCGCACCCAAAGCAGCTGACACACCTGTAACCCCTGTAGTGGGCCCAGCAGCTCCTCATGATGCAACCGCACCTGCAGCAGACCCAGCAGCCCCTCATGATGCAACCGCACCTGCAGCAGACCCAGCAGCTCCTCATGATGCAACCGCACCTGCAGCAGACCCAGCAGCCCCTCATGATACAACCACACCTGCAGCAGACCCAGTAGCCCCTCATGATGCAACCACACCTGCAGCAGACCCAGCGGCCCCTCATGATAAGGTACACACCTCATCAGGAAACACCCTGCTAGATTCGATTAAACAATTATTTGAATAAGTTTGGTTCACTCAACACGAAGCCTTCTGATTCATCTGCTTCGTGTTGAGTATTAGGGATTGAATGAAGCACCATACTTAACACCATGACCCCCATTGCTAATACACTGATAATACCCCACATCATTTCCCATCCCATCCAGTCAATGGCATAACCTAAAACAGGACCAAGCACCATTCTAGGCAAAGCTACGATTGCACTTAACCAGGCAAAATGTGTCACTCGGTAATTTGGATGACACCAACGCATCATTAACACCATCAAAATTGTTCCAGCAAGACCTGCCGCACAGCACTCAAATCCCACAGCAAAAAAGACCACCATACTCTGCACAGGGTGATCTAAATGAGCCAAATACATATAAGGTATACAACTCAAACATTGAAGTATTGCTCCCCATCGCAATGCGTGCACCAATGAAACATATTTAAGTAAAATGGTTCCAAATAAAGCCCCAAACACCAAGAGACTCATGCCAAGAATCTTATACAAAAAACCAACTTCAGTGAGCGTTAAACTACAATGCTTTAAGAGAAATACTGCACCAAAATTAGCCACCGCAGCATCTACAACACGATACAACAGGATGAAGCACAACCACCCGATCAATTGATTCACTGCACTTAAATGATGCCATGCCCTTACCCACATGGAAGAGGTGTCAGTGAGCGCCATGGATGTTTTTTGACACCTGGGTGATTGAGCGCTTACCCATGCACCCAAGCAAAAAATCATAGCAACCATAGCATACACTCGAGACCAACCTAAATGATCCGCAATGATCAATAATCCGCCCCCAGCGATCATCATACCCAACCGATATCCAAGCGTATGGCATGCCGCACCCCAGCGATCATTTTCAGGTGTTAACAAGTCCATTCGATAAGCATCAATCGCTAAATCTTGGGTAGCAGAGCCCATTGCAATAATCATTGCTGCAGCGATCCAACCAATCGAATAACATTTAAAAATTGATAGCACCCACAGGGCTATTCCCATGATATATTGTAATCCAATGATCCATTTATTGTGAGACCAACGTGATCGATCTAAAATTGGCGCCCAAGACCACTTTAAGACATAGGGCAACCCTAGCGCACTCAGCCAACCAATTTGAACTGAAGAATAGCCTTGATCAGCCATCCATGCTTGTAAGGTGCTGCTGGTCAATAATAATGGAAATCCAGAACAAAAACCAAAATAGAACACCCATAGACAACACGGGTGATTTGAATGAATCCACTTAAACTTGATCACTGATCACCCTCACCTGTTTCATTGGCATTAAAGCAACTGAAATGAAACATCGATGGCTTGAATATGTTTTGTAAGGGCACCTACAGCGATACGGTCGACTCCAGCATGCGCAATGGAGTGGACATGATTTAAATCAACACCTCCTGAAGCCTCTAATACGGCCTGCCTTGCGGTTATTTCAACAGCTTGAGTCAATGTGTCTAAATCAAAGTTATCCAATAAAATCAAAGGCACTTTCATCAATAAAGCCTCATTTAGTTCAGCTAAAGATTCTACTTCAACCTCTAACGGTAATGATGGATGTTGAGCGCGTGCCGCGTTCACACAGGCTTGTATGGATCCTAATGCTCGAATATGATTCTCTTTAATCAGAAAAGCATCATACAATCCCATGCGATGATTACACCCGCCTCCAATACACACTGCATATTTTTGAGCACGGCGCCAACCTGGCAATGTCTTTCGTGTATCATAAATTTGAGCCCCGGTCCCTTGTACAGCTTTAACATAAGCAGCCGTTTGTGTAGAAACAGCGGATAATGTTTGTAAAAAATTCAGCGCTATTCGCTCTCCAATTAATAGTGATTGAACCGGTCCGATGAGGGTGACAATATGCGCCCCTGCTGGGACAGCATCACCTTCTTGGTAATGCCAGTTTAATTCAATTGAAGTATTGATCTGAGCAAATACTTCATTAACATAAGGAATTCCACATAACACCATGGATTCTCTAGCTAAGATCACTGCGTGACCCTGCAGTTCAGGCTCAATGAGTGCAGCAGTTACATCACCTGACCCCAAATCTTCGGCTAATGCTTCAGAGACTTGATCGGTTAAAGTATGTAATATTGAATCAACGTGCACAAGCTTTAACCCCCATCCAAATTGGACCCCAAAGCACATAGATGGCAAACAGACCTGCTAATACATACGGCGGATTAATCACCACAGCTGCACACACTACAATAAACAAACAAATTAAAAACTTAGTATATCTTTTTCTAAAATCAAAACACTTGAAACTCGGATAAATCACGGGGCTCACCATTAAGCTCCCTAAGAATAAAGCTAAAACGCCTAATGCAACACTACTGGCTTGTGTCAATGGATGTCCTGTTAACACCCACAAGATTGAAGCAACCAAAGCAGCTGCAGAAGGTGAAGGCAAACCAATGAAATCAGCATGTACAGTATCAGTAATATTAAATTTAGCCAATCGAATTGCTGCAAAGGCTGCATAGATAAATGAAATAGACCACCCTAAATGCCCCCATTGCGCGAAAGGCCCTGTCAGCAACATGACAGCAGGCGCAACACCAAATGATACCATATCCGACAAACTGTCGTATTGCTTTCCAAAAGCTGAAGTCGTCTCTGTTAATCGTGCCACACGACCATCTAATCCGTCAGCAATCATTGCAATGAATATCGATTGGGCCGCTGCATCATAAATACCTTGAATAGACAGTGCAATTGAAACAAATCCCGCACACAATGCACAGGTCGTTAACGCATTAGGCAATAAGTGCATCACCTTGAATCTTGCTTCATCATTTGGCTTAGCCACTGTAAGCACTCCTTAATTTTAAAGCATTCACTTAAATACTGTATGACCCTCACATCATAATCCAATGAACACTCTAACCTCAAGCACAAATTGATTGTTCAAAAGATCTTCATGAAAGGCTTAACAGCATGATGCAACTAAGATTGTGAACAATGATAAAAGTACAAGATTCTAAAGTTATTATAATCTTTAAACTCACAAATATTACCCAACAATCACATCATCAAGACATTTAATATCCTTTTAATTTAATTTAACCCCTTGAAACAAAACGCCTCGATACATTAAATTCAATATAAGAAAGCTACTCTACTGTTTGAAAAATTGTTATACTGTCAGATTTTCAAATCGTGCAATTTCATTGTTAATTGAGGGCCTATTAAACCATGAAAACACTTCCGATCAAACCACCTTTAGCTGAAGAATGTAAACTTCCAGTGAACTTTCTTTGGACTTATTTATTAGGAGTCTTTAGGTTTAGGCGCTACACTGGACCAACCATTACAATTTATGGATCCGCTCGATTTCAAAGTGATCATCCTTGGTATATTAAAACCATGGAGCTATCTAAAATATTAGCCAACAATGGCTTTGGAATCATGACTGGAGGCGGACCTGGCTTAATGGAAGCGGCTAATCGTGGTGCACATTCAACAGGACATCACTCCTTAGGATGTTGCATGCGACTACCAGGAGAGCAAGAAAACAATAAATTTTTAGATGTTTTTCTGATCTGCCGATACTTTTTTGTCCGAAAAATACTATTAACACGGTTTTCGTGTGCCTTTATTGCAGCTCCTGGTGGCTACGGCACTTTAGATGAATTGTTTGAAATTTTAACCTTAATCCGTACACGTCAAATTAAAAATTACCCCGTTATTTTATTTGGCAAGGATTACTGGGCACCGCTGCTTATGTTTTTAAAAAACACCCTATTACCTGAAGGCGCCATTAACCAAGCAGACATTGACTGCCTACTGATTTCAGATGATCCGAATGAAATACTAAATGCTATTCAGCATCGTTATTCATGAAAGCTTATACCGAACATATTTTTGACTGCGGAGATCGCTACTTCGATGCGCTCATCGAAGACATTAGGCAGGCACAAACCTCGATTGAAATTGAAATTTATGCTTTTCAAATCGATCCATTGGGTCAGACAATCATTGAAACATTAATCCATGCTGCACAAAGAGGGGTGCATATTCGGATTTTAGTTGATGGCGCAGGCACTCCAAATTGGGGAGGCCCTCAAGTTCAAGCATTAGATCAAGCCGGCATCGAGTCTAAAGTCTTTCATCCATTGCCTTGGCGCTTATCGCAGTTTAATCGAACGGTTTCAAAAAAACCCTGGATCACTAATATCATTCATTTTTTGACCAAGATTAACTCTAGAAATCATAGAAAAATCATCATTATTGACGACACCATCACCTATATTGGTTCTCGCAACATCGACCAAAGACACTTAAGCACTGCACGTGGCGGTCACGCCTGGAGAGACACCACCATTCGACTCAGTAACGCCCCAATTGAAGCGCTCAAACTTGCGTTCGAAACCTCTTGGAGTAATCAATCTTATCTACTTAAACAACAACTCAATCGACATTTCAAATCCTTGATGACAGGTCGTTTGATTCATTTAAATGATTCTCATTACTTAAGACGCAGTCGACATCAACAATTACTCAAACGTATTGCACGAGCAAAAGAACGTGTTTGGATCACCAGTGCTTATTTTATTCCCAATCATTTTTTACTCAAAAAAATCAAAGAGGCGGCGCATTCAGGCATTGATGTTCGCATTTTAGTGCCACATGCATCAGATGTCCCAATTATTTCATGGGCTTCTGAATCTTTTTATCACTCATTGCGTCAATCAGGTGTTCGAATTTTTGAATATTTACCTAGCATGTTACATGCCAAAACATTAATCATCGATCAGTGGGTCTTGGTTGGAACCAGTAATTTTAATCATCGCAGCATCCTTCACGACCTTGAAGTCGATATTGCTCTCACTGACCCTAAAAGTCGGGAAACAATTATTCAACATTTTAAAAAAGATTTGAACCATACACAGGAGATCTTAAATCCAGGACTACAGAGACGCCCATGGATTAAACGAATATTAGGCCGATTATGCCTCATTATTAAATATGTCATTTAATCATGATAACATCGTGACATTCGGCGTTGCTATGATTGTTACACCTATGTAGATCATAAATAACATTAATAACACTGCCCCTTCCCAACGCTTAATCATTGAGGCCTTGGATATATCATTGTAAATAAACACCCATAAAGCTAATGTCATGAATAACATTGCAACACAATCTCGCCAAATCACGCTAAACTCAACTGGGCCAGGACTGAGCAATGCTGGAATCGCAATAACCCCCAATACACCCAAGACATTTGAACCAATCACATTACCCAGAGCCATATCATCCTGACCATGCTTCATGCACATTAATGATGTCACCAACTCTGGCAAGCTGGTTCCAATGGCCACAACCGTTAACCCAATGACTAAATCACTCACACCAAAATAGTGAGCCAATTGGGCAGCCGCCTCAATTAAAAAGTGAGCACTCAAAACAAGACCACTCAAACTCAAAACGAACATCATGAGATCATACTGCAGAGAGTGTAAAATAGTTGAATTCACTTCTAATTTTGAATAAATTTTAGATGTTTTTTCAGACCGAATGGTTTTAATCAAGCCGATCATTAAGACTCCAAGCGTGATTAATAAAATAATACCATCCCAATACCCTAAAAATTGATCTAACAATAAGGTCACTGTCAATAAAACACTAAAAGTCAAAATAGGCAATTCACGCTTAAATAATGCAGCATCCACTTTAAGCTCTCGGATGCAAGCAATACAACCCAATACTAAACCAATATTCGCCACATAGGATCCCAATGCATTTCCCAAAGAAATACCTACATGATGCTTTTGAACCGCAATCAAGGAGACAAGCATTTCTGGAAATGTAGTTGCAAAACCGACTAAAATACTCCCGATCAGTAGCGGAGACCATTGCATTCGTAAGGATAGATCAATCGCGCATTTCACAAAACGATCTGCAGCCAGTGCCAAAATAAATAAACTCAATATGATTTGAAAGATCATCCAACCCACAATTAACACTCCTTGTTCAAATTGGCTGATCTTAGCTTGTGCTAATATGCACATCATGTCAAACTATGACATGGATATTTCACACCAACAGCTACCTCAACATCTCAAGAAAAATTTATTATCCCGTTACTGGTTACAATCTGACGATGCTTTTTTACGTTACGACACTCAACAATTGCTCAATGAAACATTTAAAGCCAAAGGGTTTGAAATTAAACCTTTAATACTATCGAGCACTGCTGACTGGGCTCATTTAGAAGCATTGACTTGCACTGCAGATTTATTCAGCCCCAAACGATGTATTGTTGTTGATGCCTCATCATTAAAGTTATCTGCCTCATTTGCGCGTCAATGGCAAAGCATATGCCAGCAGACCCACCCTTCCATCTCTTTATGTTTAAATACAGGGCGCTTGACCGCAGCACAGAAAAAAACTAAATGGTATCAAACCCTACCACAACAAGGCTGTATCAGCATTTGGCCCCTTAATTCACAGCAATATCAGCAATGGGCTAAACTCACAGCACAACGACAAGGCCTGACATTATCAACACATGCCTTTGATCAATTATCTCAACTCACCCTCAGTGATCCTAAAGCCACTTCTGATTTACTTAAAAAATTATCATTGATGTACTTAGAGCATGAAATCATTCATCCAAAACAGCTTCACCTGGCATATGCCCACCATTCATCCAGCTCAACATTTGACTTAATTGACGCGACCCTATGCGGTCAAACTGAATTGGCATTCAAACATTTTGAATCATTGAAAATGCAACCTCAAATTGCAATCGCCCTATGGGGGTTATTCAACCATACGCTCAAACAATTATTACAAGCACAACCTGCATTATCTCAAGGCCAATCTATCACACAAGTGGTTCGAACACTGTCTAGAAATCCAAAAGAACAAGCACGCTTAAACCCAGCTTTAAAACGACTTACGCCTTCATCACTGGAACATATTCAGTCTCAACTATGGTCCTTAGAACTGAGTATTAAAGGCCTTATTCCGCTAGAACCACTTCACATTGTAAAAGAAATCATCCTCCAATATTCAAGGCCTCATCATGTTTAATTTAAAGGTGATGTTAGGGGGAACCTTTGACCCCATTCATCTAGGACATCTGCATATTGCGGATGTTGTTGCCCAGCATTTATCTCAGCCTATTGAATTTTTACCCTGCAGGCATCCAGCTTATAAAACAGCCCCCTCTACTTCTATTGAGCAGAGAATCACCATGTTACAACTTGCTCTAGAACCTCACACACACTTTCATCTGAATTTATTTGAAATCAATCACCCCACGCTACAGAGCACTTATGATACATTTAAAGCACTCAAACAGGATAACCCTCATCAAACCTATGCATTCATCATTGGCTCTGATAGCTTAGAAACCTTTCATTCTTGGGATCATTGGACCGACCTAAGCAAACTGATTCATTGTATTGTTGTTAATCGAACAGCACATCGCTTAACTTGCCCTACAATACTTCAAGATTATTTTGAATGGACACACAATCCTGAGGCATTAACCCAGCATACATCCGGACAATTATTACACCTTCAAGCACCTCATCAGCCCATTTCTTCAAGCTATATTAGAGCACATATTCATAAGGTTAAAACTGAAACTCAATTACCTCAATCGGTATGGCATTACATTCAACAAGAAGGTTTATACTGAATGCACATGGACCCAGAGACTTAAATTTCACGCACATGAATACTTAATTAAGCCATGACATAGCAGTGAATGATTCACACCCTTGATTCTTTTTTAGGATTCAAACGCAGTCGTGTGCTGGGCCACCTGAACCATTGATTCATCTTTTGGGATCACTAAGCTATATAGTTCTTGAATCTGACTCGGCACAGTTGTTTTAATCCACTCAACTGGCGTTTTAAATAATGGAATATATTGAGACGTTTTCCACCATTGAGTTTGATCTAAGGTTAAGAGATGCCCTAAAAAGAGCAATAAACCAATGATTAAAACACCTCGAATGGCTCCAAAACACACGCCTAGCAATCGATCTAATGTAGAGAGCTTGCCTTTTTTAATTAAGCACTCTACAGCATGCGCAACACACATCCCCATTAAAATGGTTCCGATTAATAATATTAAAATCGCACTTACTTTTCGCAACATAGGGTGATGAATCCAGCGCTCTAGATATGTAGACAGCCAGTGGCCAAATGTCAATGAGATCCAAAAAGCAAGCACCCATGTTGCTAATGAGATAGCTTCCCTTAAAAAACCTCGGACCAAACTAATGAGCGTTGAAAAGATCAGTATACTCAACAATGCATAATCAGTAAGATTTAAATGACTCAAGTCAGTCAAAGTTTTCCAATCAAAAGTTGTAGGCTCCATCATTTATCCTCAGCTTAATCGACGAACATATCCGTTGATTTGATACTGCTTAAATAGTTGAGTGTTCAGTTGCTGCGCGGAGGCTTTATCTTTTGCTGAAGTGTTCAATACCACTTGAGCTACAGAGTGTCCTTTAGGTGTTGTATGATGAATCACTTGAGCTTGGTAACCATCTGCTTTGAGACGATTGACCAATCGCTGCGCGGCTTTCACTTGAGTAAAACTTGCAACTTGGACAACATAACGAGATGACTGAGTGGCATGAAATTGAATGGTTTGTTTTGCATGACGCTGAATGGTTGGGGTAGCGTGAGCAGATTGAGTGCGGTGAGATGACATTTGAGGTTCCGACTGTTTTGAACCTGCGGTGGTCACGTTGATTGAAGCATCTGAACGACTGTGTGGCTGATTTGAAGGCAATTGAGGCGTTTCTTGAGGATCTGTAAAAGGAGCCTCAAGTTTTGGAGCGACATCTAATTCAGCCCCATCCATTGAGTGAGCCTCAGCTCCTTGAGATGAAGATTGAACAGTAGCGTCTTCAGATTGAGGGGTTAAAACAGATGCTGAAGCATCATGAGCACGCTCTGAAGTGGCCTGATGATTTTGTGCACTTTGACTGGAATGTGGATCGATTGATTCAGCTTGCTTTGAAGTCAATGCAGGCATTGGCAGTAAAGCAACATCATTTTGAGGTGTTGCTACAACTTTAGATTGAGTGTTCGAAAAGGCCTTGGGGGGCTGTGACAATGGCGCCGGAGATTCAACTTGCTCTGACTTTGAGTTCAAACTCGAAGCTTCTGAATCAGATTCACTTTTAGAAGGATCAGTCTCATGACCCAATGATTGATGAACCTGGTTTTCCTTCAAAAGAGAGCCCGTTTGATCACTTGCTAAAGTACTTGCAGCCTCTAATCTTTTTGTTTGAGGTAACACTGAAAGTACTGTATCTGACTGCTGCTGAGCCAACAATTGCTCCATCTCATGATAGCGCTGAATATAACGAATGACACCTGGCGCCAAAACCAGTACAGCCGTAAAAAGCAAGCCATATATCACAAATGATTTACGTCGACCTGATGTTAAATGAGTGTTAGATACCGTCATACGATGTACTCCGCAAGTTAAAACGATTCACTGTAATACAGTGCTTTAAACCTTCATTATGTGTTGTACCATATCTAATAACAAAAATGAACCACAAACCAACACAGGGCATTGATCATGACCTTTTGACTGGGCTGCCCAATCTACTGAATTGAAATGCTCGAAACATTGAACCTGGCTCGACTCAACACCTAAATCAAGCAGCTTCATTTTTAAAGCTTGCGCATCCAAGATACGCGCATCCTTTAAATCAGCACAATACCAATATCGAACGATGGGTCTTAAAGCTTGAAGACAAGATTCAATGGCTTTATCTTGAGCAAATGCACAGATCAAATCAACGGATTGAATATCATTTGATTGAATTTGATTGACCAAATGTTGGCAAGCTGCTGGGTTATGGGCCACATCAATGATCCATTGACGGCCCATTGCATAAGACACTTGAAATCGACCGCTCAATTGAACCTCCATGATCACGGCATTGATCAGATCTGATTCCAACGGATAGTCTTTGAAGCAGACCTTCCATGCCAATTGGGCTGCATGCAGACTAGATCGCGGCAAATACCCCCTTAAACCTGGATCGATGGGAGCACTGATACAAACAGCCTGATGGATGATTGCTTGATTAAGAATTGTTTCAGGTACTGATTCACCCATTCCCCATATACAAGGCATCCCTGCCCTCATAATGCCAGATTTTTCAAAGGCAATGGCCTCTAATGTATGCCCAAGTATTGCTTCATGATCATAGGCAATTGAGGTGATAATCGCACCT
>MDTD01157064.1_pt1 | contig 25658 bp, 22 predicted proteins | sample 811221 | NCBI WGS metagenome assembly MDTD01 (sample SAMN05326646, study PRJNA326480) | marine metagenome | isolation source: seawater | place: Pacific Ocean: South West | collected 2011 | reverse complement strand
TTATTTGGTTTTTCCTCATCATTGTAATATTCGTTTTTAACATACTTGCCTCCCAAAGAACCAATTTCATGTATAAATTTTCCCTCAAAGTTTACTAGAGGAGTTGGTCGATTGTTCTCGTCGAGCACTAACAGGGGTGGAATCTTTGGGGAAGCCTCCATAGCAACCTTGGCGTCGTCAGCTCCAAAAGTTGGAGCTGTATGGACAATCCCAGTTCCTTCATCAGTGGTCACAAAATCTCCTAAAATTATCCTAAACGCATCATCAGCATTTTGAAATGGAAGTGGGCTCTCTTCCCAAATTTGTTCATATTTAATGTTTTCAAGTTGTTTTCCTACTATTTTTTGTTCAACAAAAAATGGTATTTGCTTTTTATTGGTGTTTATAAGGTCTTCCGTCTTAAAAACTCTTTTGTATTTGTTGTTGAAATATTTTTCAACCAATTTTTCTGCAAGAAGAACTCTAACAGGTAAACCTGTGTACTGATTGAATGTTTGAATAACAACATACATAATCTTTGCCCCAACTGTCAATGCAGTATTTGATGGTAGGGTCCAAGGTGTAGTTGTCCATGCGACAAATGATATTTCTTTCTCTCCAGCAAATACAAAAGAAGATTTTTCGTCCTTTACAATTTTAAACATTGCCACGGCAGAAGTATCTTTGACATTGCGATAACATCCAGGTTGATTAAGTTCGTGTGTACTTAATCCTGTACCTGCCTTTGGAGAATATGGCTGTATAGTAAATCCTTTGTAAAGCAATCCTTTTTTGTGAAGTTCAGAAAGCAACCACCAGACGCTTTCTATGTACTTATTATCGTAGGTAACATAAGGATTATCCATATCTACCCAATATCCCATTTCTTTAGTTAGTTTTTCCCACTCTGCCTTATATTTCATTACATCCTTTCTACAAGCTTTATTGTAATCTTCTATCGATATTGTAGTACCAATATCTTCTTTAGTAATATTTAAAGATTTTTCAACACCAAGTTCTACAGGCAATCCATGGGTATCCCAACCTGCCTTTCTGTTTACATGAAAACCTTTTAAGGTCTTATATCTGCAAAATAAATCTTTTAGAGTTCTAGCAATTACATGATGAATACCTGGCATACCATTCGCTGAAGGAGGACCTTCATAAAATGTGAAGTTAGGCTTTCCTTTCCCTTCTTCTATACAGTTATTAAATATATTATTTTCATTCCATTCTTTCAGAATATTCTTATGAATTTCTGAGAGATTTAAATCTTTGTATTCCTTATAATTAATCATCTAAACATTAAAAAATATTAGCATGCAAATATAGTTTTTTGATTTAGAGTAGAAAAAGAAAAGCTTTATTTGTTATAAGTATTTAAATCCCAAAAGAAGGAAAGAATTCACTATATTCTATAGTATTTTTTAAGCTAGTTTTTTTGCTAATGAATCTTGGTATATTGATTTATATTCTGATATCTCACCAAAAGACTTGTCGTCAATTCTAATCTCTCCTTTACTTACATGTCCAAGTAACGAAAATGGAAGACATGAATTCTTTAGTAAATCCAAAAATCTATCCTCTTTTACTTCTCTTACTGAGACAATTACTCTAGATGGAGATTCTCCAAATAAAAAGGCATCCTCTCTAATTTCAGAGCTAGTAGTAATATCAAAACCTAGGTCATTAACCATAGAACTTTCTAACAAAGTAATAAAAGCACCCCCATCTGCTACATCATGAGCCGACTCAACAACTCCAGCTCTAATAAGTTTTGTTAAAGTATTTTGCAATTCCGCTTCCATGTCCAAATCAAAATTAGGAGTAGAAGACTCCTTTATACGATGATAAGAAACTAAATATTCAGAAGAAGAAATATTATTAGCGCAAGTTCCCAACATATATATTAAATCTGACTTCCCTTTAAAAGCTAGAGATGTAATATGTGATTTATCTTCTATTACGCCTAACATTCCAATTGTTGGAGTTGGAAAAACTGGAGTTTCCCCTTCATTGGTTACCATCTGATTATAAAAACTTACATTTCCTCCAGTAACAGGTGTATTAAACTTCTCACAAGATTTTTTCATTCCTTTAATTGCTCCAACAAATTGCCAGTATACTTCAGGATTGTAAGGGTTTCCAAAGTTTAAACAATTAGTAATTGCAGAAGGGACTCCTCCAGAACAAACAATATTTCTAGCAGCTTCCGCAACCGCCATTGCACAACCTTCTTCTGGATCAGCATTTACCATTCTAGAATTACAATCAACTGTCATGGCGAGTGCTTTATTAGTTCCTTTTAAATTTACAATACCAGCATCTGAAGGGGTGTTTGTACTCATATTAACAGTCCCTACCATAGAATCATATTGCTCATACACCCATCTTTTTGACGCTATGTTCTCGTGTCCTGTAAGGTATTTTGCAACCTCTACCAAATCTTTAGGTTGTACTACATCATCTATGTTAAACTTTTTCCATTCTTGGAAATATGCTGGTTCTGACCATTCTCTGTGATATACAGGAGCGCCACCACCTAACACTAAATCAGCACATGGAACATCTGCAACAAGTTCTCCATGCATAAAATACCTTACTCTATCACCTTTAGTTACAACACCAATTTCTTCGCAAGACAAATCCCATTTATCAAAAATAGAATTTACAATATCTTCCTTACCTTTTTCTACTACTACTAACATTCTTTCTTGAGATTCTGAAAGTAAAATCTCCCAATCTTTCATATCTGCTTGACGAGTAGGTACTTTATCAAGCCATAAATCCATACCATGTTTTCCAGCAGCTGACATTTCGTTGGAGGAACAAGTAATACCCGCAGCTCCCATATCTTGCATTCCAACAACAGCATCTGTTTTGGCAAGTTCTAACGTAGCCTCTAACAATAATTTCTCTTGAAATGGATCTCCAACTTGTACTGCAGGTAAATCTTCCGCTGACTCTTCAGTGATATCTTTAGATGCAAAAGAAGCACCATGAATACCATCTTTTCCTGTTCTGGAACCTACTATAAATACTGGATTTCCAACTCCTGTAGAAGTAGCTGAAATCATGTTTCCTGTTTTCATAATTCCAGCCGAAAATGCATTTACTAAAGGATTAGTATTATAACAGTCATCAAAAAAAACTTCACCACCAACAATTGGAATACCAAAAGCATTTCCATAATCTCCAATTCCTTTTGTAACTCCCTTAACAAGCCATTTAGTTCTATCTAATCCAATATTACCAAATCTTAAAGAATTAAGCTGAGCGACAGGTCTAGCGCCCATTGTAAATATATCTCTATTAATACCTCCAACCCCTGTAGCTGCTCCTTGGTAAGGCTCTAATGCTGATGGATGGTTGTGAGATTCAATTTTAAAGCAACACGCTAAACCATCACCAATATCAACTAATCCAGCATTTTCCTCACCTGCCTCTACAAGCATATGGGGACCAGTTTTTGGTAATTTCTTTAACCAAACTATTGAGTTTTTGTATGAACAATGTTCAGACCACATTACTCCAAAAATACTTAGTTCGCAAAAGTTAGGGGTTCTACCTAATATCTCTGTAATTCTTTCGAATTCATCTGTTCTCAATCCCATTTCAAGGGCTTGTTCAACTGTAGCCAAAGTTAGTGTTGCCTGTGATGACATATTTTATGTTTTGTTTTATAAGCAAAAATAATTAATTTTGTAACTTATTTATAAAAACAAAGATGAAAAAGATATTACTTTTAAGCCTATCGTTAATAACTTTAAATTCTTGTGATTTTCCCGATCCTATACCAGTTGAAGGTTGCACAGATCCAAATGCAATTAATTACAATTCTAACGCAGATACAGATAATAATTCATGTGATTTTACAGCTGACATTTTGTTTTATCTAAATCAGGAAGCAGGGATATTTCTATACAATCAAGGAGTAAACAAAATAACTTTTCATATAGATGGAAATAGTATAGGATCACAATATAATAATGGAGGTTTTTTTACTTCGGAAATACCTCCAATTTGTTTTGATGAATTTTTTACAACAGGATCAGTTTATTGGTCTGAAAGTAGTTACACCACTATTTCATGGGAAGCTATAGATGAAAACGGAATTATTTGGTACAATCAAAATACTACTCTAGTAGCAAATGAATGTTTAAAAATGGAACTTACATCTAAAAAATTAAAATTATTCCAAGAAAATCATTAATAAAATCCATTGTATTTTCTAAGAATCCATTCTGTTGAAATAAATAATAGAGTTAAAATTAAAATCCATATATTATTTAAAATAGAATCTGTTTTTTCTAAAGAATGTAGTATTGTTTTATTTCTAGAATTATTTAACAAACTTTGATATATAGTTTCAACATCAAACTCAGTAAACAATTCTCCTCCACTCTGATTTGATAATTGGTATAAAAACTGATGGTTTGCTGTATTTATAATTCCTTCCTTTAATCTAGGTAAAATAGTAAATTCTCCATTCTTAATAAATTCTGATGAATTATAATTTGCAACATAAAAATACTTTCCTTCTGATAAAGACTTAATATCTAAATAATAAGAAGATTTTTCATTTTTAGAAAATATATAATCAAACTCCTCACCTGTATCTTTTTTTATGTTCAGACTAATATTTTTCTGATTATTTAACTCATAATTCTCGTTATAGTATTCTGCCTTAAAACTTAGATTCTTTCCCTCCAATGATTTATTATCTACAACTATCCTAAATCTACTTTTGTCTTCTTTAATTAATAAATACTGAGATATCTTAGAAAACAACTCATCAAAATTTTGATGAAAATTCTCGTCAATTCTATCATTTAATTTCCATCTCCAAATTCCTTCAGCATATACAATTGCAATTTTTCGTTCAGTTGTCTCATCCAAAACAATTAGTGGTTTCTTTGTTTCAAGAATTCCAATGTTCTGAAATGCCAAAACATCAGAAGAAGCAGAAAGACCATATTCACCAAATGTAGTTGATAATGCAGGTTGTTCTGATAAGTAAGATTGTAAACTAGTTGATACATTAAATTTTTTAAAGTTAGAATTATAAGAAGCAGTAACTTCTTGAACTTTATTTTTACTTGTAATTTTCCCTACAGAATACAAAGAATTTAATAAAGAAAAAGATTTAGAATTAACAAACATTAATACAGGTATTCTAGAATTTTTTAATTTTTCTAACTTAATAGAATTCTTGTTTTCCACATAAAATGTTACAACAAGGTTATATTCATCAAAGGGAGTTGATAAGTCAGAGAAACTATACAAATCAACCTCATAGTTTTTATTCTTATCTAATACTGACTTAAAAGCTCCTATATCTGGATGAATTACGTCTGAAACAATCAGAATCTTATATTTTGAATCTATTACCTCTACAAAGAAATCATACTTATTATTTTCTAAATTCTTTTCAGAAAGAACGCTACTAACTTCTACACTATATTTTTGTAAACCAATGTCAGAATTTTTAAGATTAAAGCTAGTTTTTATAAAATCCGAAGATTTAGAAACTATTTCCTCATTAGTTTGAATAAGTTTATTATCTGAATATAATTTAATAGATATTGTCTCTCCTTTACATTTTTCTGTTTTTATCTGTACTTCTATGGGAGAGATATTATCCAAGAATGAAATCTCATTATGTAAAACGTTAGAAATACTTATATCTTTATATACAGAAGTATCTCCAATAGCAAGACTATATATAGGAACTGACTTAGAAAATTTATGATACAAAGGATTAGATCCTTTATTATATAAACCATCTGAGCTAGCTACTATTGCTAATATATTTCTTCCAGAAAATTTTAACTCTACCTCGTCTATTAAATTAGAAATATCTGTAGACTCTCCTTTTTTCTTAGACAAGAAACCTTCAGATACATCATCAGAATAATTATATTCTACCACATCAAAATTAGTAGAAAGTTGATCGCTTAAAGAAGCAAAAAATATAGAATCTTCAGAATCTTCACATGATATAGAAACATCTTGAGCTAATACAACTATTGGTTTCTCTTCTTGAGTACTGATTTTGGAAATCAATGGATTAAGCAGTAAAAAAGCCAACACAGATACAATAACTGAACGGAGTACAAAAAGTGTTCTGCTTAAAATTTTATTCTCAAATTTATTATTTCTGTATAAAAGATAAGCATAAACTACACCAATCAAGATACAAAATAAACTATATGTTATTGGTAACTCTGTTGTTAATTCAAACATAAAATTATGTCAGCATTCCACCACACACATTAATTACTTGACCTGTTACGTATGCTGACATATCAGAAGCTAAAAATAATGAAGCATTTGCTATATCTTCAGTTGAACCTCCTCTTTTTAATGGAATATTATCTCTCCACTCTTTTATTTGATCTTCTCCTAAAGCTTCAGTCATTTCAGTTTCAATAAAACCAGGAGCTATAGAATTACATCTGATATTTCTAGATCCTAATTCTAATGCAGTAGATTTAGTAAAACCATTAATAGCAGCCTTAGATGCTGAATAATTAGATTGTCCAGCATTTCCTTTTATACCAACTACTGAACTCATATTAATAATAGAACCTTTTCTTTGTTTTAACATAGGTCTTAAAACAGCTTTAGTCATGTTGAAAACAGATTTCATATTTACATCCATAACCTGATCATAATCTTCTTCTGACATTCGCATCAATAAACCATCTTTTGTAATACCTGCATTATTTACTAAAACATCAATAGAACCAAATTCCTCTAAGACATCTGTAGCTAATTGTTGAGCATCATCAAAATTTGAGGCATCTGACTTAAAACCTTTAACCTTACACCCGTTTGCAGAAAGTTCTTTTTCTAATTCTTTTGCTTTTTCATCTGAAGATCGATAAGTAAAAGCAATATTTGCACCTTGTTGTGCAAAGACTTCTGCAATTCCTTTTCCAATTCCCCTACTAGCTCCAGTAATAATTACTGTTTTATCTTCTAATAATTTCATATTCTCAATTTTAAAATTCAAAAATAAAAAATCCCACCAAAAAGGCAGGATTATAAAAATTTATTTTGAATAAATTATACTTTTACTTCCATTAATTCCGCCATCATTTTTCCGATTTCCGCTGGGGATTCCGCAACTCTAATGCCACATTCACGCATAATAGCCATTTTAGCTTCTGCTGTATCTTCCGTACCACCAACTATTGCACCAGCATGCCCCATTGTTCTACCAGCTGGAGCAGTTTGACCCGCAATGAATCCAACGACAGGTTTTGTTCCATTTGCTTTAATCCATCTAGCAGCATCCGCCTCTAATTGACCTCCAATCTCACCTATCATAATAATCCCATCTGTTTCTGGGTCGTTCATAAAAAGTTCAACCGCTTCTTTTGTAGTAGTGCCGATAATTGGATCACCACCAATACCAATAGCAGTAGATATTCCCATACCAGCTTTAACAACCTGGTCGGCAGCCTCATAAGTTAAAGTTCCCGATTTTGAAACTACACCAACTCTTCCCTTCTTAAATACGAAACCTGGCATAATACCACATTTTGCTTCTTCGGGAGTAATAACACCAGGACAGTTAGGACCAACTAATGTGCAGTCTTTATCAGATAAATATTCTTTTACAATTATCATATCCTTTGTAGGTATTCCTTCTGTAATACAAATAATCACCTTAATACCCGTCTCAGCAGCTTCCATTACAGCATCGGCAGCAAACGCTGGTGGAACAAAAATTAATGTAGTGTTAGCGCCTAACTCAATAACAGCCTCTTCAACAGTATTAAATACAGGTCTTTCTAGGTGAGTTTGACCACCTTTTCCTGGTGTAACACCTCCTACAACATTCGTACCATATTCTATCATTTGCTGTGCATGAAAAGTACCTTCAGAACCTGTAAAACCTTGTACGATTACTTTTGAATCTTTATTAACTAATACACTCATATTTTATTTGTTATTTTTATTTGGTTGCAAAACTACTACAAAATAGCATTTTACAAAGGATTTTAAATACTTTTGCAAAATGAAATATTTTAATCTGGAAGATACTATATGCGCTATAACCACTGGAGGGGGTATGTCCGCTATTGCAGTAATACGAATTTCTGGGGAGAAAGCAATATCAATTTGCAATGAAGTATTTAGTAAAGATCTTCTTAATGCAGATAGTCATACTATACATTTCGGAAGTATTCTTGAGAACAAAAAAATAATTGATGAAGTACTTGTTAGCATATTTAAGAATTCTAAATCCTTCACAGGAGAAGAAAGTGTTGAGATATCCTGCCATGGATCTACTTTTATTCAAAATAAAATAATGCAAATACTCATAGAAAAAGGATGTAGAACTGCAACTGCTGGAGAATTTAGTATGAGAGCTTTTAAAAATGGGAAGTTAGACCTATCTCAAGCAGAATCTATTTCAGATTTAATTGAATCGGAAACAGAAGCTGCTCATAAAACAGCACTGCATCAACTAAGAGGTGGATTTTCAGAAAAACTACAAAATTTAAGAACTAAACTTATTGATTTTGCTAGCCTAATAGAATTAGAATTAGATTTTTCCGAGGAAGATGTAGAATTTGCCGACAGAAAACAATTTATTACATTACTATCTGAAATTAAAAAAGAATTAGAAAAACTTATTCAATCTTTCAATCTTGGAAATGTAATAAAAAATGGAATACCTGTAGCAATATTAGGAGCTCCTAACGTAGGCAAATCTACCCTATTAAACAGCTTATTAAATGAAGAAAAAGCAATTGTATCAAACATAGCTGGCACTACTAGAGATGCCATAGAAGATGAATTAAATATTGAAGGATTTAAATTTAGATTTATTGACACTGCAGGAATACGAAAAACATCAGATACTATTGAAAATCTAGGAATTAAAAAATCTTTTGACAAAGCTCTTGAATCCAAAATTATTCTGTTTTTAATAGACTCTACCCAAGTAATTGAAAATCAGATTCAGGAACTAAAAAAAATAAAAGAAACTCATTCTAAAAAAATAATTGTTGTTATTAATAAAACAGACTTAAATCCGAAGATATCTATAGGTGAAGAAACTATATCCATCTCTGCAAAAAACGGAAAAGGAATAGAAAATCTGAAAGAAAGGTTAATTAAGTTTGTAAATACAACTTCAATATCTGATAATGAAAGTATCGTAACTAATATACGACATTTTGAAGAGTTACAACTTACTTTAGACGAAATAGAAAGTGTGATAAACGGAATGGAAGATGGTATATCTGGTGATTTTCTATCAACAAACATTCGACAAGCACTTTTCCATTTAGGATCAATTACTGGAGAAGTGACAACTGACACTTTGCTCGAGAACATTTTTGGAAAATTCTGTATCGGAAAGTGATATTTGTTAAAAAATATTTTTTTAAATATTAATCTAAATATGATTTGAGATAATCAGACCAGTCTTTGTATTTTTTCTTTTGACAATTAATTTTAGAAAATTCATAAGAGTAATTATCTCCAGAATGATAAATATTTCTAAGATAATTAATATCTCCATTTGACTCAGCTATATATATTCTCTCAAATAGACTCAAAATCTCCCATTGAATTTTAATTGAAGTAAAATATTCAAAATTTTCAACTATTGCTTTGTGATTATTCATATAGACATGTAAAAACAAGGGATCCTCAATTATTCCTGGATCTGATTTCACTATACAATTACTAATAAAATTAGGAGTCATCTGAAAAGGTCCAATAGATGTATTGTACCATGCGTCAAAATTTAAATTATATGTAAATTTAGTGTAAGCTTTCTCAATATAATTTGTGAACTTGTCATACATTACATACTCTGGCAACACTACTGATAAAAGTTCATTTTTAGTAAAATACTCTGGATTTTTTAATTTGTAAGAAATATTTTTTAGCTCTGAAATCTTTCTTTTAGCCTCTAAATTAAATTCACTACATGGGTCATTGATTGGGGACACAAAAAAAGTAACTATTAATATAAAATATAAAATATTACTCATTGTGAATTGTTAATAATCAATCCTATTTCCGTATCTATCACATTTGTATCTATCAATTCTTCGACCATTACTATCAAATTCTTTAATTATTCCGTACTTACCATACATATTGATTTTGTGTGAAACAACTCCATTTAAATGAAATTTAAAATGTGTCTTGACTTTTATCTTCCCATTAAAATATTCAATTTCACTTTGCAATTGACCATTTTCATAAAAATACCTTATTAATCCATGTAATTCTCCCTTTCGATTAAAGTACTTTTCGTACCTATCATCTTGTTTAAAAGAAACTTTTGATTTAATAATTCCATTGTCGTATCTAGTTTCTTTGTATACTAAATGTCCGTCAATACTTTCTTGAGATATTGAAATAATTTTATCTTTTTTATAAATAATCTCACATGGCATCAATATTGATTTTCCATAAACACAGTTTCCACATTCGTCATAAATAGCTGTGCCTCCATAGGTACCATAACAATCTTGTATGCATTCAACTTTATTTGTAGTTCCACCAACACAATCTCCACAATTATCAATGTAGGCTAATCCATTAATTATGCCAAAACAATCTTTACAAGAACTGTTGTCACCGAAACAAACTCCACATGAGTCAATATCTAAATTTGGTAAAATACCAGTCGCTCCACCAACACATTTCTTGCAATTGTCAAGAAAAGCTTTTCCTCCGTATATCCCATTGCAGTCTTTTTTACATGGTTCTTTTCCGGTAGCACCACCAACACAGTCTCCACATTTATCTAAATATCCATATTTGTATCTACAAGCATGATCGGTAGAAAAAATTAAATTAAAACCTCTCCATTCTGTTTGGACAAATAGGTCTTTATAATTCAAAGATAAACTTGATGTCGCATTATCATACTCATAAAATTTTTCATTGATTAACACATATTTTAAGTTTGAACAAGAATTACATTCAAAGATATTTTTATCAGTAAGTTTTAAATAATTGTAAGTGCACTTAGGACATCTAATATCATAATTTTTGTTTGAATTTATATCAAATGGTAAATCATATTCATAAGAGTTCTTGTAATTTGGAAACATAACGTAATAATTAGCCGGCAAACTATAATTTTTATAATATGAATTTTTATTTATATCAAAAAGAAGATCGTTACCATATTCTCCATTAACTAACAAAAAACTATTATCATAACTTATCATAAAGTCCTGTGGATGAAGATGACTAGTATTATAACTTAAAGAGTTATAGTTAACTAAATTAAATTTTAAAATTTCATCTGACCCTCTTTTAATCACATAAAAATTATCATTCTCTTGAAAAGGAAAGGTAATATTTAAATATTCATCTCGATCAGATACATTTATATTTTTTGTAACTTCATGAAACGCTTTGTTTCTAACATTGTAAGAAAAAATATAATGATTGTCAAATACTCTATTCATTCCTTTATCCACTGTTCTCTTAACATCATACTTATTAAATGATATAATAAGCAAAGAATCATTTGGTGAAAATTCAACATCCTTGATTTCTAAAACAGATTTTTTATTTTTTTCCTTAAAGTTACTTGAAAAATTCAAATCATCAATATTTGATTGAATATATGAGTAATAATACATACTATCGTCGTATTTGCTTCTTTTTCTTTTTTCAACTGAAACTTCCTCAGCTAAAATTAAATCAAAATGTTTGTTTGAATCAAGGAAAAATAAAGATAATCTATTTGTTGAACCATAGGCTAAAACTTTATTGTGATTACTTAGCTTTAAAAACTTTATATCATCTATTTCTGAATCGAAGTATTCTATTGTTGTTTCACGCATCATACTATCTCGAGAATTTATCAAAGAAGATGTGCTGAATCTTGGAAGTATAATTTTTTGTTCATCAAAGTTATCAAATTTATGAGTCATTAAAATTCTGCTATCTGAGAAATCAGAACTTAAATCATCATTAGACAGAATAATTTGTAAACCAATTAACCTTATCGAACCATATTTAGAGGTAAAAACACCTTTATAATTTAATTGACTTTTGTTTTCATATAAATATTTTGCAGTAACCCTATCAATATTTAACTTGAAATTATTAATTTTTATAGTATCTTCTAAATTTTGGAAATCAGAAAGATTGTAATATCCATCAACCATCCAAGTTCCATCATTAGCGTTGTAATTAGAATCAATTAAATTTAGTTGTAAATTTTCGGAAACAAAAACAAAATTTTTGTAGTAGGTTCTTCTAGCCTTTAATTCATTTAACTTTTCTAAATAAAAAACAAATTTACTTTTATTAACTGAACCTAGATAATTTTGTTCTACTACTCTTTTAATATAGTCTTCATCAGTTTCAAAAGGTGTTTTAGGTTGAATTAAATTTGATTTTTCAATTATAGAGTTTTTCATCAATAATTTTAATTGTAAAATTTCCGAATTAACATTCTGAATATTTTTTTTAATATTATCATAATCACCAATTTGTAAATCAAATATTAATTTGTTTTGTGAACACAAAACAACAGGAAACAATATAAAAATAATTAATTTTTTTTTCATAAAAACAACTCTTTATTTAACAAATATAAGTAACTTTATCATATTAATAATTGTAATATTTTTTTTTTAACAAAATTAGAAATGAAAGTTATTTTTGACTCAGATTGTAATTTTTGTAATAAAACAGCAAATACTCTAAAAAAAAGAGATTATGAAAATAAAATAGAATGGATTTCTAGAGACTCAGAAAAATCTTCTGAACTTCTAAAAAAATATTCAATAGATCATAAGATAGACTCAATCATTACCCTTACTGAAAATAATTACTATATTAAAAGTGAAGCTGTTTATTTCATTCTTAAAAAATTAAATATAAAGTATTTTTTATTTTTCCTCATTTTTCCAAGGAAAATAAAAGACTTTATTTATGACATTATTTCAAAAAATAGATATTTTTTTGAAAATTGTTCAACAAAGAATTGATTCAATTAGTAACTCTAAAAATTTAAATCAATATTTGATACAAAATGACTTTTAATGTAGTAATTTTGCAAAAAAATAAAAATATGCGAAAAATACTTATTATCATTTCAAGTATATTAATCTTAATTCTATTTGGAATTGTTGGTTCAGTAAGCTATGATATGGGAATTTCATATGGGGTGAAAAATGCGGAAAAAATAAGATCTGAGAACAATAAAGAATCAATAGACATTGAAAAAGAAATACCTACTGTTAATTTCACAACAGTAAAAAATAAAATATCAAAAATTAAAATTAATAGTTCAGGTAGAGTATTAAGTTATAATAACACAACTATTAACTCTGAAGTTAATGGCACTATCCTTTCTAATTCAAAAATTAAAAAAGGATATTACTTTAACAAAGGGGATTTACTATTTCAAATCAAAGATAGTGATACTAGGCTTTTACTTGAATCAAAAAAAAGTAATTATATAAACACTATTTCATCAATTCTTGCAGATATTAAATTAGATTATCCAGATGAATATACAAAATGGGAAAAATATTTCAATTCATTAACTTACGAGAGTAAAATAGCAGAATTACCAAAATTTAACAGCACCAAGGAGAAAAACTTCATCATCTCAAGAAGAATTATCACTGAATTTTTATCAATAAAATCTGATGAGGAAAGATTGAAAAAATATAAATTTTATGCACCATTTGATGGTAGTATTACAAAGTCCTACATTGATATTTCAACTAATGTAAACATAGGAACACCAATAATTGAAATTATAAGAGATGGTAAAAAAGAAGTTGAATTAAACATTAATAATAAGGATCGAAAATTAATATCCGTAGGTAATTTAGTCACTTTAACAGATGACAATGAAATTGAGTATAATGGATTTGTTAGCAGAATTGGTAATTTTGTAAATCCGGAAACACAAAATATTTCCGTATTCGTTGAAATTCCAAAAAAATCAATTAATGGAGATTTATTTAACGGAATGTATTTAAATGCACAAATCGAAACTTATACTAAAATGACCGTGTGTATAATTCCAAGAAGATCATTAATTTCTAATAATGAAATTTTTATTTTAAACGAAAATAATTTTTTAGAAATTAAGTCAATAAATATAATTACAGAACAAGATAATGATATTATTGTAGACAATATCAAAGATAATGAAAGGGTCGTAATTGAACCTCTAGTCAATGTAAAAACAGGATCAAAAGTTATTCCGGTAGAATTTTAGATGAAAAAAATAATTGCACATTTTATAAAGTATCCAATATACTCAAATGCTATAATACTTGTGACAGCACTTGTAGGAATCATAAGTTTAAGCATAATGCCGAGATCTTTTTTTCCTGAACTTTCTCCAAATAAAATCTACATAAATGTTGCATACCCTGGGGCGTCTCCTGAAGAGATAGAACAGGGAATAACTACAAGAGTAGAAGAATCATTAAATGGAATTGAAGGGATAGAAGAAATTACTTCAAGTAGTTCTGAAAACATCTCTCAAATTACAGTTAAAACATATGCAGGATTTAATATTGATGAAATTCTTCAAGAAATTAAAAATTCAGTAGATGCTATATATTCCTTCCCAGAAGGTGCTGAAAAACCAACAATACAAAAACAAAAATCCAGAGGTATGGGTGGAATGGGTAATACTGTTGGATTTTATGCATTAAATGGACCAGATGATCTATGGTCATTAAAAGAAAAATCTGATCAAATTGAAAAAGATTTATTAAGTGATGATAATATTAGTCAGTTAGAAGTCATTGGATATTCTCCAATTATTATATCTATAGAACTAGATGAAAATGAACTTTTAAGACATAATTTAAATTTTGATATAGTTTCTAACAAAATAAAAATGTCAAATATTGATATTTCAGGAGGAAGTATCAAAACTAAAAAAGACGAAATTATTATTAGATCAAATAATAGAAAAAACACAGCTGAAGAAATAAATAAAATAGTTATACAATCAAATGTAAACGGAGGTATTGTTAGATTGGAAGACGTAGCGTCTGTAGAAATGAAATTCTCCGACATACCAATAAAATCATATGTAAATGGTCAAAGATCTATTAGTTTTATTATTAAGAAAACTCCAGATGAAGATTTAAAAAAAATTGCTAATTCTTTAGAAACTTATATTAAAAAATTTAATTCGGAAAATAAAGATTTTGAAATATTAACTTTATTTCAATTCTCCGACATGTTAGATCAAAGAATTGAAACTTTGAGCGATAACTTAATTTTAGGATTAATTTTAGTTTTAATTGTTTTAGGATTTTTCTTGAGTTTTAGATTGTCTGCATGGGTCGCCTTCGGAATTCCATTTTCTTTTATTGGAATGATATCTATTGGTATTCTTTACGGCATGACAATAAATATGATTTCCTTGTTTGGAATGATATTAGTGGTTGGAATTTTAGTAGACGATGGAATTGTTATTGCGGAAAATATTTACAGTCATTTTGAAAAAGGTAAATCTCCTATGAAAGCCGCACTAGACGGTACAATGGAAGTGGTAACTCCTGTTTTAACCTCAGTTCTAACCACAGTATTTGCTTTTTCAACACTGTTATTTGTTGGTGGTGAAATGGAAATGATGGAAGAAATGGCCTTTAGTGTAATCGCTGCATTATTATTTTCTTTAATTGAAGCATTTCTGATTTTACCTTCACATCTCTCTAATAAAAAAGTTTTTACTCAAGAGAAAAATACAATTTTCTCTAAAATAAAAAAAGTTGTAGAAAAATTTATTATCAGTCTTAGAGATAAATATAACATTCTGAACAAAAAATTCATTATGAATTACAGATATCATGTATGGACACCGATTATATTTATTTCTTTAGTATTGATATTGTTAGTTAATGGTAATATAAGATGGACTTTTTTCCCATCTGTCCCTTTTAACGAAGTGAAAATTGAATTTGCTTATAAACCCGGGGAACGTGAATTTAGAACCCAAAAATTCTTAAATTATTGTGATTCCATAATACAAGATTATAATAAAGAATTAATAGAAAGATTTAATGACTCAATCATTACTAATGTCTCTTATTCAATAGGTTTTACAGAAAACTTGGGAGTTTCTGGAGCAAATGTTGGATCTATAAGAATTTCCTCCAAAGAAAATGATTTAATTTCAACCATACAAATGACGAATGATTTACAAAGTAGAATTAGTAAAGATTCGATATTACAAATGGACAAAATAACCTTTGGTGGTGCCCAACAATTTGGGAAAGAAGTTTCAATATCATTACAGTCTGAAAATGATTTGGAATTAAAGGAATCTGTAGAATGGTTAAAGGAAAAAATTTCAACTATTAACATAGTTAAAGAAGTATTAGATAATGGAGGTGTTGGTAACAGAGAATTACATTTAAAATTAAAAGAAAAAGCATATTCTTTAGGCCTTACAGAACTTGACATTTATAAACAAATAAGACAAGGTTTCTTTGGTGAAGAGGCCCAAAGATTAATAATTGGAAGAGATGAAGTCAAAATTTGGGTACAATATCCGGAAAAAGATAGAAACAGTATTCAAGATTTAGAAAAAATAAAAATAAAAACAAAGCTTGGACAACTAATTAATTTAAACGAACTAGCCGAATATGAATATAAAAGAGGTCGAGTAAAAATTAATCATATTGATGGAACTAAAGAAATTAGAGTTGACGCATCTTTATTTGACGCTGAATATTCGGGAGTAGTTAATGATCAAATTGAAAAAGATTATTTACAAAACCTATCTTTATATTTTCCTAGTGTTAAATATAAAATTATGGGGCAAGCTGAAAGAGCTGCTGATAGTGGAAAGAGACTAGGCATTGCTTTTTTGATTAGTATCATTTTAATTATTATTACAATTTCTTTAAATTTTAAATCTTTCTATCAAGCTCGATTAATTTTAATGGTAATACCCGTTGGTATTTTTAGTGCTATTCTAGGTCATGGAATAATGGGCAAACCATTTTCAACATTGAGTGTGTGGGGAGTAATTGCCCTTATCGGAATTTTAGTAAATGACGCTGTTGTTATGTTAGATCGATTTAACAGAAATCTTGAGGAAGGAATGGATATTAAAAAAGCTGTTTTAGCAGCTGGAAATAGTAGATTTAGACCTATTATATTAACAACAATAACAACTTTTGTAGGACTTTTTCCTTTAATTTTAGAGACTAGTTTTCAATCACAATTTTTAATACCAATGGCTATTTCTGTAGCATTTGGAGTTTTATTTGGTACCATATTACTATTATTTTATTTTCCTTCATTAATATTATACTTTAATGATATTAGACGTACAAGATGGTGGCTATGGAGAGGAGGTAAAATACCACCAACAAAAATAGAAGTAGAACCTTTTACTAAATTACAAAAAAGACAAATTGAACTTGAAGAGTAATGAAAATAATTTATAAATACTTTCTGATTATAATTCCTTTTTTTAGTTTTTCTCAAGAAAATTTAACTTTAGAAAATGCACTAAAGATTGGGCTGAAACAAAATTTTGATATTCAACTAAGTAAAAAGAATTTAGAAGTAAGCAAACTAAATAACAATCTAGCAAACGCAGGAGCATTACCTACATTAAATATTTCTACAAGACAAGAACAAGCAGTTTCAGATCAGTCAAAGAACCCTACTTCTTTTATTCAAGAGATATTAAAATCAGAATCTATCAATGCTTCTGCTAATCTAAGTTGGACATTACTAGATGGGTACAGAATTAAAGCTAGTAAAGAAAGATTAAATCAATTAGAATATTTGAGTAATGGTAATCTAACTCTTACAATTGAAAATACTTCTCAAGCAATAATACTATCTTATTACAATTGTATTCTACAAAAACATAGGCTAGAACTGTTACAAAAAGTAGTAAAGTTATCTAGAGAAAGAGTAATTTATCAAAAAACAAAATATGATATTGGAGTCAGTAGCAAGATGGAATTCCTACAGTTTAAAAACACATTATTAACAGATAGTTCTAATCTTTTAATACAGAAACAAAACCTAAACAATGCTATAAAGAATCTTAATCTTGTTATGGGTGTTGATCTAACCTCAGATTGGGTTTTTACTGACAAAATGAATTCAGAAATACAAGTATTTAACCTGAATAACTTAAAAGATAAAACCTTAGAAAATAATATTAATATACTCAACCAGAGCATAAATAATGAAATAATTAAACAAGAAATAACAATAGCAAAATCTGCTTATTATCCTCATATATCATTTAATTCTGGAGCCTCTTACAATGAAAGCACTTATGATGTAGGAAATTCTGGATTTACTGGCGATAATACAGGAGAAACTCTAAATTATTATACAAATCTTTCTATTAACTTCAGATTATATGATGGAGGTAAATACAGAACCCTTTTACAAGAATCTGAAATAAGAAAAGATATCAATAATTTAAATTTAGAAAAACTAAAGAGAAATGTTTTGAATAAACTTTTAATTAACTATGAAAAGTACAATAACTCCATAGTTATATATAACTTAAATAAAAATGCTTTTGAAATTGCCGAACTTAATTATCAATTAGCCAATGACAAAAATAATAGAGGAATTATCAATTCTTTTAACTTAAGAGATATTGAAATTGCTTATCTAAATTCAGGTCTTAGTTACTTACAATCTCTTTATAGTCTAAACGAATCTTATCTTGAACTAGTAAAGATTACTGGAGGAATAATAGATACCAACTAATTAAAATAATAGTAAATTGAAAAGTATTTTATTTTAACTGAATTCTCAATTATCAAATGAACTTATTACATCTCTAATGTTACTGTAAGAATTCTTTAAATACTTAGATACATTTTCTTCATCACACCATCTTACTTCTGTAATTCCTTCTTCTAATTGTGGAGTTAAACTAAATTTAAAAGAAGTCTTCATCAAAAACCAATAAGTCTTTTTAAGAATTTTAAGTCCATTGATACAATAAGTATGATAGGTGTTTATTAATTTTTTTTCTATTTGTAGTTCATTAATTCCACACTCTTCTTTTACCTCACGAATGGCAGCTTCCTCAATTTGCTCTCCTATCTCTATCTTTCCTTTAGGTAAATCCCATTTACCATTTCTAAAAATCATCAGTAATTTATTTTTGTCATTAAAAACTAATCCTCCAGCAGCTTTAATGATTGTATAATTAGAACAAAAATCACTCCAATTTTCTGTAACAATTTTTGCTTCATTATTAATGTAAACTTTATACTTTTGTGTCATGATATACGATATTGATATTGCCAAACAAGTTGCTAAATCTTTATTGCAAATTAACGCAATTATTTTACAACCAAATGATCCTTTTAAATGGGCTGCAGGATGGAACTCCCCTATTTATTGTGATAACAGAAAAATATTATCTTTTCCAGAAATAAGAACATTTATCAGAACCTCATTAGCCTCTATAGTGAAAAATCATTATAAAGGAGCAAATGTAATTGCAGGTGTTGCAACTGCAGGAATTCCTCATGGGGCATTAGTTGCTGAAGAATTAGGACTTCCTTTTATCTATGTTAGGTCTAAAGTAAAAGAACATGGAAAACAAAATCAGATAGAAGGCTATTTTGAAGAAGGTCAATCTGTAATTCTTATTGAAGACTTAATTAGTAGTGGTAAAAGTAGTTTAGAAGCTGTATCTGCTCTTAGAAAAGCTGGAATGAACGTAAAGGGACTAGTCTCCATTTTTACCTATGGTTTTGAAAAAGCAAAACAAAACTTTGAAAATGCTAACTCTGAATATATTGCACTTTGTGATTATGATAACTTATTACCACAAGCATTAAAAACAAATTATATTACAGAAGCGGAACTTCCTCTATTACAAGAATGGAGAAAAGATCCTTCTTTATGGAAAAAAAGGAATTATGGTAACATTTAGCGGACCAGAGGTTATAGTTGAAAATTTAACTTCAAAACAGTTATATAACAAACTCAGTAATTTAACAAATTTAAAAGAAATAATTCCCTCTAACATTGAAAACTTTGAAGCTACTGAAGACTCATGCTCTTTTAAAATGAAAGGTATGCCTATACTAGAAATGTCATTAACAGAAAAAACCCCTTTTTCAAAGATTTCTCTTTCTGCTAGCGAAAGTCCTGTAAGTTTTTCTTTAAATTGTTTTATCACAAATTATTCAGAAAAATGCCAAGCAAGATTAGAAGTAAAAGCAGAGCTAAATATGATGATGAAAATGATGGTTGAAAAACCAATTAATGATTTTCTGAGTATCCTTTCTGAAAAACTTAGAACTATTTAAGATAGAAAAGAAATCTCTTTCATTCTAAAAACTTCTATCCCATTCTCTGTCTCTAGAGACAAAAAACCTTTTTTATTTACACTTTTTATAATACCTACTTTTTTTTCTCCATTTATTTCAAAAGTAGAGATCGTATCTTTTAAATACAATGAATTGTTATAATCAATATAATTTTTATTAATATTCTTTGAAAGTCTACTCTTTAAAGTTTTTAGAAAATTATCTCGAATATCAATCAAATCAAATAATTTAGATTTTTCTATTTTTAATGAAGTAGCTTTTCTATTAAATTTTCTAAATACTTCCTGGTTTACATTTAAACCTAAACCTATAATTGATTTATAAATCTCATTTCCTTTAATTTTATTCTTAATAAGAATACCAGCAACTTTTTTCTTATTTATCAATATATCATTTGGCCATTTTACTTTAGCCTTCTCTACTTTCAACTCTTGTAATATATCTAAAACAGCAAGAGATGAAATAATATTAAAATCAAATTGATTAGAGATGTTTTTTTTGTATGAAAATACTACACTAATAAGTAAATTTTTTTCTTTTTCTGAATCCCATCTATTGTTTACTTGTCCTTTTCCACATTTTTGATAATCAGCCGTAATTACAAACGATTCTTGAATTTTATTTTCATCAATATATTTGTTAGCAAACTCATTTGTTGAGTTTACATCTTTTAGATGAATAATCTTCTTTTCGAATTCTAGATTCATTTTTGAGTGCTAATATCCGTACAAATTTCTTATTTTTGCACTCGAAAATTAAAAAATATATATGAACAAACAAAAACTAGATGAGTCTAACATTCTTTTAGAAACAATAATTGAAGGAGTTCAGGAAGTTAAAGGTAAAGACATGACAATTCTAGATTTAAGGAATATTGAAACAGCAGTTTGTAAATATTTTGTAATTTGTACAGGTACATCAAACATACATGTTTCTTCAATTTCAGATAATGTAAGAAAATATGTCTCAAAAGAATTAAATGAAAAACCTTGGAACACAGAAGGACAAAACAGTGCAGAGTGGATTTTAATGGATTACTCTGATATCGTATTACATGTTTTTCAAGAACAAACTAGAGACTTCTACACATTAGAAGATTTGTGGGGAGATGCAAATATAAGAATGATAGAAAATTTATAACATGCAGTCACAAAAAACTCCAAATAAAAAAGTTCCAAAAAATAATTCTCCTTTAGGACAGAGTAAAATCTATTGGATTTATGGGATTATAGCATTAATATTTTTAGGAATCCAATTCACTTCAATAAATACCTCACAAAGTATTACAGAAACTGAATTTTTAAATAAAGTAGAAAATAATGAGATAAAGTCAGTAACATTCGTCACTAATGCCGGTTATGCTGAAGTAGAATTAAATAATAATACAAATTCCTCAAAATTACAGTTCAGGTACTCAGATATCAAAGACGTTAAAGAACAAATAAGATTAAAAAATTCTGACAATTACCAAATAATTATTGATAGTAGAGAAGAAAATAGGATGTTTGGAGAAATCTTAAGTTGGATTTTACCACTAGTATTCTTTGTGGGAATCTGGATATTAATTATGAGAAGAATGGGAGGAGGTGCTGCTGGTGGAGGTGGACAAATCTTCAATATAGGAAAATCAAAAGCAAAATTAATCAACAAAGAAGATGTTTCTGTAACCTTTAATGATGTAGCGGGATTAGAAGGTGCAAAAGAAGAAATAACAGAAATAGTTGATTTTTTAAAAGCCCCTCAGAAATACACAAAGTTAGGAGGAAAAATTCCAAAAGGAGCTTTACTTATCGGTCCCCCAGGAACAGGTAAAACACTTTTAGCTAAAGCAGTTGCGGGTGAAGCAAAAGTACCCTTCTTTTCTCTGTCAGGTTCTGATTTTGTAGAAATGTTCGTTGGAGTAGGAGCAAGCAGAGTAAGAGATTTATTCAAACAAGCAAAAGAAAAAGCTCCCTCCATTATTTTTATAGATGAAATTGATGCAATTGGAAGAGCTAGAGGAAAAAACTCTATGACTGGAGGAAATGATGAAAGAGAAAATACTCTTAATCAACTTTTAACGGAAATGGATGGCTTTGGTACTAATACCGGAGTAATTGTTATGGCCGCTACAAACAGAGCTGATGTATTAGATAAGGCATTAATTAGGCCTGGAAGGTTTGATAGACAAATTTATGTTGACCTTCCAGATTTAGTAGAAAGAAAAGAAATTTTTGAAGTACATTTAAAACCATTAAAATTAAGTAAAGATATTGACAGGAATTTTTTAGCTAGGCAAACTCCCGGATTTTCAGGTGCAGATATTGCTAATGTTTGTAATGAAGCTGCATTAATAGCAGCAAGAAACTCTAAGAAGAATATAGAAAAACAAGATTTCTTAGACGCTATGGATAGAATTATTGGAGGAATGGAGAAAAAATCAAAAATCATCTCTCCTATTGAAAAGAAAACAATTGCATATCATGAAGCAGGACATGCAACAGTAAGCTGGATGTTACAATATGCATCACCACTTGTAAAAGTTACAATTGTTCCTAGAGGGAAATCATTAGGAGCAGCCTGGTACCTTCCTGAAGAAAGACAATTAACAACAACGCAGCAATTGGAAGATGAAATGTGTGCAGCATTAGGGGGTAGAGCTGCTGAAGAAATATTTTTTGAAAAAATTTCTACCGGAGCATTATCTGATTTAGAAAAAGTAACTAAACAAGCTTATGCTATGATTTCAATTTATGGAATGAGTAATAAGATTGGAAATATTAGCTATTATGATTCATCGGGTCAAAATAATGGTTTTACAAAACCTTATTCGGAGGAAAGAGCTAAAACAATAGATGATGAAGTAACTAAACTAGTGGAAAATCAATATAAAAGAGCTAAAAAGGTACTTATAAAAAATAAAGAAAAATTAGAAAAATTAGCGAACTCTCTTTTAGAAAATGAAGTAATTTTCAAATCTGACTTAGAAGAAATATTTGGAGAAAGAAAATGGAAAAGCTACGAAGAAGAAAAATTAAAGGAGATGGATTCAAAAGTTAAAAACAAGAAAGATGAAAAAAAATTGGACTAAAGTATACAGTTCAAATAATCCAATAAATGCTGAAATTATCAAGCAAATGTTAGAAGAACACAATATTAATGCTGTGGAAATGAATCAACAAGACTCTTCTTACAATATGTTTGGAAACATACAAATATATGTTCAGCAGGAGTTCTCAAAAGAAGCTTTAAAATTGATAGAAAAAAATAATAATGAAAGAAACCCTTAAAAGAGCTCTTTCTGGATCAGTTTATGTTTCTATTATGTGGTTCGGAAGCTCTTTTTCTGACTTATCTAGATTTATTTTATTTTTTATTGTTACATTAATTTCTACTTATGAAATGTGGAAACTCCGAAAAGGAAAATCTATGTTATTTCACTTTTTTTATGTTTGGATGCTAATGTTATCGATATTTTTAAAAATAGAAACACTATTATTTATCTTTATTTTAACATGGACTTTTGATACGTTTGCGTATTTATTTGGAAAAAAATTTGGAAAAAGTAAAATCATGCCAACTGTATCACCAAAAAAATCATGGGAAGGATTTATTGGAGGTTTAGTTTCAACAATTGTAGCAAGTATAATACTATTCAAAATTAATTTCTTTTCAGATCAAGTTAATTTACTGATATTAATCAGTATTGGAATAATATTACCATTTACTGCAACTTTAGGGGATTTTTTAGAATCTTACTTTAAAAGGCAGGCTGGAGTAAAAGACTCTGGAAACATTATTCCCGGACATGGTGGAATGTTAGACAGAATGGATGCCTTTATGATAACAATACCTATGATTTATATTTTAACAAACTTATTTTAAATGAAATTACACAAAGAAGGATTGAAAATCCTAAGAAATGAATTCATAATTTTTTTAATTTTAAATTATTTATCATATAGCTATACCCATATTTATTTAGCATATTCTATGACTGCTCTTACATCTTTTCTATTTATTATGTCTATTTATTTTTTCAGAATTCCTAAACGTAAACTAGAAAGACTTGATGGAAAGGTATATTCTCCTTGTGATGGTAAAGTAGTAATCATAGAAGAGGTTGATGAGTTAGAATATTATAAAGACAGAAGAATAAAGATAAGTATTTTTATGAGTCCTTTAAATGTACACAACCAACTCTACCCAATTTCTGGAAAGGTAGAATATACTAAATATCATCCAGGAAAATATCTTGTAGCTTGGCATCCAAAATCATCAACATTAAATGAGAGAAGTACTGTAGTAGTCAAAAACAATAAAATATCTATCCTTTTCAGACAAATTGCAGGAGCTGTGGCTAGAAGAATTGTAACTTACTGTAAAGAAGGAGATACAGCAATATCATCTGATGAATACGGATTTATTAAATTTGGATCAAGAGTTGATGTGTTTTTGCCAATAGGAACTAAGATAGATGTAAATTTAAATGAGGTAGTAAAAGCAGGTAATAGTGTGATCGCTTCTTATTAAATAAAATTCACTATATTTGTAGTAAATTTAAAAAACAAAAGAAAATGAAAAAAATATCAATTTTACTATTATCCTTTCTGTTTATCAGTATTAATAGTATATCTGCTCAAAATAACAATGAAAAAGTAAAAACAGAAAAAACTTGTATTAAGACAGAAAAAGTTTGTGATTCAGAAGAAAAAAAATCTTGCAATAAATCAGAGAAAAAATCAAAATGTTCTAAAACTGAAAAAGAGTATTCAAATAAAGAATCTTCTTGTAATAAATCTAAAGAAAAAAGTTCTTGTTCTAAAACATCAAAAGAATCTTCTTGTAATAAATCTAAAGAAAAAAGCTCTAGTTCTAAAACATCAAAAGAATCTTCTTGTTGTAAATCTAAAGAAAAAAGTTCTAGCACAAAATCTTCAAAAGAATCTTCTTGTAGTAAAGGAAAGTAAATTTAAAAATATTGAAATATTATAAAGCCACAGAAATGTGGCTTTTTTTACATAAAATGTTATGGAATTTTTACCAGAAAAAATTGAAAATTACTCTTTAGAAAACACAAGCAGAGAATCTGATTTATTATCTGAATTAAATAGAGAAACTTGGGCTAAAGTAATGACTCCTAGGATGCTATCAGGGCACTTACAAGGAAGAATATTAAGTATGATATCTAATATGATTAAACCTAAAACAATTGTAGAGATAGGAACATACACAGGTTATTCCGCATTATGTTTGGCAGAAGGACTTTCAGAAAACGGAATTCTTCATACAATTGATATAAATGAAGAATATACTTCATATGCTCATAAATATTTTCAAAGATCTGACTATACCGATAAAATCACTCAACACATT
>MDTD01068201.1_pt1 | contig 25659 bp, 25 predicted proteins | sample 811221 | NCBI WGS metagenome assembly MDTD01 (sample SAMN05326646, study PRJNA326480) | marine metagenome | isolation source: seawater | place: Pacific Ocean: South West | collected 2011 | reverse complement strand
GGACAACAAGGACAACAAGGACAACAAGGACAACAAGGACAACAAGGACAACAAGGACAACAAGGACAACAAGGACAAAGACTCTAAAGAAAATAAAAAAGAAAAATCTGAAGAAGAAAACAAAAAAGATAAAAAGGAAGATACCCAGGATGAGAGAAAAGAAGATGGTAGAAAAGAAAAAGAAAACCAAAAAAGGCAAACACCTAAAACAATATCAAAAGAACAAGCAAATCAATTGTTAAAGCAATTAGAGAACGATGAAAAATCAATAAGAGAGCGAATGATTCAATCTCAAATGAAAAAAGTCCCCAAAAAGAAAACTGATAAAGATTGGTAACAAAATGAATGTACTAACACAAAAAAAACAGTTTTATATTTCACTAGTAATGTTTTTCTCTACTCTCTCCTGCTCTGTATTTGCTGGTGGCACTTTTAAGGGAATTACTGAAATTGAAGGAAGTGAATTTGAAGTTGGAGAAGAGTTTGTTGTGAGTTATAAACTGGCAGCAAAAGGAAGCTACTCTTTGAGCAACCCTCAATTTAGTCTAGATGGAGCAAAATTTAATGGCCTTGAGGTTATAAGACAAGGCCAAGATCGTTCTTTCAGTTTTGGTTTTGGAGACAACGCTGTTTTTACTTACAAGTATGTTTTGAAGGGTATTAAACCTGGTAATTATACAGTACCTGCTATTACTATTAATATGAATGGAAAGTCTTATCCGACACAAAGTAAAAAAATATCAATTGTTAAAAAATCAAAGATTACCGGAGTTACAGGAGATTTGATACTTCAGTTAAAACCAAACAAAACAACTATTTATGTTGGAGAGCCTATTCGATGTGACCTCCAATGGTATTCATCCTATCAAGCTCAAGGATTTCAATTGAAAGAGCTTCCAAAATTTGATGGATTTGTTGTTAACACTTTAGAAAACAAAACAAAAACGAAAATAAAAACAATTAACGGAAAAAAGTATCTAACAGGAAAAAGTCACTCCTTTATCCTAACTCCAATTAAAGCGGGAATCATTAAACTACCAGAGGTAAAAGGAGACATTTATTTAACATCGGGAAGAGGTTTTTTTCAACAAACTGAACCACGAGAAATATCGTCTAAAGAACTTTCATTAAAAGTAAAACAAATACCTACGCCACCAAAAGATACGCGCGAACCTATTATTATTGGGAAGTTTAAGTTAAGAACACGTTTAGATAAAAAAGAACTTGAGGTTAATGATGCAGTAACCATCAAAATTACCGTTTCAGGTTCTGGAAATCTTAATGCCCTGAGCGATTTATCAATTAATTATCCGAGTGCTTTTGAAAGTTTACCCATAACAGTTAAAAACAATGTCAAAACAGATTTATCCGGTATACATGGTAGTAAAACATTTGAATTTGTTGCAATTCCACGACAACCTGGAAGTTTTACAATTCCTTCAATTAAAATTTTTGCATTTAACCCAAACCAAAATAAACACTACACTCTAAATTCAGAACCATTAACCATAAAGGTAACTGGGTCAGGAAGTTTAGATGCAAACCCGTATATATCATCAGGCGGCAAAGATGTAGAAATACAGGGTAGTGATATTAGATATATTAATGAAACTATAAAATTATCACCAGAAAAAAAATCTGAGTACACAAATTCCCTTTTTCAGTACCTAGTTCTTTGTATATCGTTTCTAACTTTTGTAATTGGAAGTTTTACATTTAAGAAGAGAAAGCTTTCTCAAGAGGAAGTTAAAAGTAATAAGAAAGCAAAAGCAAATAGAGTTGCAAAAAAATACTTGAAAAACGCTCAAAAAGCAAAAAATAGAGACAAAGGTAAATTCTATGAATTGATTGATGATGCCTTAAATAATTATTTACTTGGAAAATTAATGATTGATCAATCACAACTAAAACAATTAACTATAACCAATGAGTTAAAAAAGCAAAACATTAAACAATCCCTAATAGATGATACTCTAAAAATATCAAACGATTGTAAAATGGCTCGCTTTAGCCCTCTTGTTTTAGCTCCTGATGAAATGTTTCGTAAGGCTGAAAAAGTAATTAATGAACTTGAAAATCAATTGAAATGATAAAAAAAATATGTTTTTTTCTATTTCTGTCGTTAGCAGGAGCAAAACTTTTTGGAAACGAACCATTATTAGATTCAGCTAAAGAAAACTATGCTAAAGGAAATTTTGAAACCGCTATCCAGCAATATAATTTTGTTTTAAAAAAAGGACTTTTATCCCCTGATTTATATTATAATCTTGGAAATTCTTACTTCAGAAATGATCAACTTGGATATTGTATTCTTAGTTATGAAAAGGCTCTTAAATTAAATCCAAGTCATGAAAATGCAATTTTCAATCTCGAACTAGTCAAAACCAAAAGAATAGACAAGTTTGACGAAGTACCACAATTTTCATTTGCTCTTTTACTGATTGGGTTTAATAAATATCTTTCCCACAACCATAGCTCCATAATAGGTTCAATTATAATACTTATTTCTGCTCTTATGTTTGTTTATGGGAAGAAGGCCAAATTAAAAAGAATTATAACCTACAGTAGACTTTGTGTTACTCTAGGACTACTTATAACAATCATGGCTTGGAAACAACAAACTGCCGTTCGTGAGTACAAAAGCGGAATTGTTATTGCAAAATCTTCCAATATTTTTAGTGAACCCAACCCGAATTCAACCTTGCTTTTTGAAATTCATGAAGGTGTGAAATTGGAGATCCTATCAACATCAAATGGATGGATAAATATTAAAACACCAGATAATGAGGTTGGCTGGATAGAGGAATTTACAATCGAAAACATTTAGAATAAAAAAATATTTTCGGAAAAATTTGAATGGCAAATAAGTTAAAGTTTCTTCTCTAAAATATCATTCTAAGGCATCAAACAAACTTTCTCTTACTAATTGAATTTTAAATTTACCGTCGGTCACCAAAACAGAATCAATAGATATTTCTGGAACATCGTCAGAGCTGAAATCAAAATTCATAATATCAACACTTTCAGCATAGAGAACTCCATTAAATGTACCTTCGATAACATCACTTAATTTACTTGTTATGGTTAAAGAGCAACTACCTTTTTCTCCCCATGAAGTATACATTTTCATATTAGACATCTCTGTATATGATAGCATTATTTCTTTATAATCTGAATATAATTCATCATCCTCCGAGAAATATTCAAAATCCGAAGGTTTGGATGTAAATGTTTCAGGAGTCTTTATTTTATCAAGATCTTTAAATATATCAATTACAAATATTTTAAAGTCTGTATTAGACCTACCAAGTTGAATTACTTTTCCTGTAGGACTTGGATAATAATCGGCGTCATAGTGATTAACGTTTGATTTAACCATCTCGCTTGATCCTCCAAATGAAAACTTTGTTTGAACACCATCAACTTTGCACATTATATCTCCAAGTTCCAGTTTGATTTCTGATTCTACGGAAGAATCCGAATCATCTTTTTTACATCCTGTCAGGGGTAATAATAAAATAAAAAGTAGGAAAGGTATTTTTTGAAACATGGTCATTTAATTATTTTTTTAACTCAAAATAAAAATAATAATACTTTTACAAACAAAAAAAATACATCTATAGCAGATTTCATGTAACCTCATTTTAATTGAGCTAGTAAACTTTTAATACATGGAGGTTATAAGCATCTTTGATATTTTCAAAATAGGCGTTGGTCCCTCAAGTTCTCATACTCTTGGGCCCTGGAAAGCTGCACTTAACTTCTCAAGTTCTGTTTCAGGAATAAATTTTGATAAAATTGAAGTGCGTCTATATGGTTCACTCTCGAAAACTGGAAAAGGTCATGCTGCTGGAAAAGCTGTTCAACTTGGATTACTCGGTTATGACCCCAAAACCATTCCAACCGATAAAATAACTTACATTCTAGAAAAATTGAAATTTGAACAAAAAATAACCATCCAAAACAATACTTTTTATTTTAACTCAGAAAAACATATCGTTTTTACAAATGAAAATAAACCAGGACACCCAAACACTATAAAGTTTAAAGTTTACCTGAAAAGAAAATTAATTAAGGAAACAACCTATTACTCTGTAGGAGGTGGGTTTGTAACACAAAAAGACAATGAACAACAAAATAACGTCAAAAAGATACCCTATCCTATCCAAAGTGCATCAGAATTGAAAAAACATATTGAAAAATCATCATTATCCATTTCGGAAATCATTTGGGCAAATGAAACTGCTCTTCGACCCGAAAAAGATGTTAAAGAAAAAATAGAACTACTTTTTTCAACCATGAAGCACACAGTTCTGAACGGTGTAACTTCTGAAGGAACACTACCTGGTGGTTTAAACGTCGTAAGGAGATCTAAAGTTCTTTTTGAAAACTTGAGTAAAACAGCGGTAGAAACTTGGGAAGATCTAGAAATTGCCATTTACAGGAAAACATGGGATTTTAGAGAGATCAACCAATGGATATCTTGTTTTGCGATGGCAATTAATGAAGAGAACGCTGCCATGGGAAGAATTGTAACAGCTCCAACAAATGGAGCAGCAGGAGTTATTCCTTCGGTGCTTTTATATTATTATTTCTTCTGTAAACATCAGTTTAAAAACGATATAGAACAATTTTTCTTGGTTGCTGGTGAAATTGCTTCATTATTCAAAAAAGGCGCTACCTTATCTGCCGCAATGGGCGGTTGTCAGGCTGAAATTGGAGTTTCTTCTGCAATGGCCGCAGGTGCATTAACCAAAATAATGGGCGGAACCTATGAACAAGTGCTCATGGCGTCCGAAATCGCAATGGAACACCATTTAGGGTTAACTTGTGACCCCATAGGTGGACTGGTTCAAATACCCTGTATTGAAAGAAACACAATGGGCGCCATGAAAGCAATAACGGCGACTAACCTTGCACTCTCTTTTGATCCTGCGAATTCAAAAGTAGATTTAGACACGGTAATTAAAACAATGTGGGACACAGCAAAATCAATGGACAGACGATACAAGGAAACTGCCGAGGGAGGTTTAGCTTTTAACATCTCGGTTACACTTCCAGAATGTTAAAACAACTCAGGATTTATTGCTTGAAAACAATTCAGCAACCTTTTTTTTTCGATAGTTAAAGATTTTTAAAATTTTTGGTTTGATAAAAACAGGATTCATAAATCGCCCCAATAATCCAAATGGAGGAACATAATCTACTACATCAATAAGCTGGACTCCATTCTCTATTTCTTTAAAAAAATGCTTATGATGCCAAAGTTTGTATGGTCCATAAAGTTGTTTGTCTGCAAAAAGGTGATAATCCTCTACGTGTGTAATTTCTGTCACCCAAGTTGTTTTAAAAAAAGGCAAAGGCGTAACTTTATATTGAATAATTTGGGAAGTGTAGATTTTGGAATCCAAATCACTTATAATTTGGAAGCCTAAACTATGGGGTGTTATTTTTGGCAAATTTTTTGGATTTGAAAAAAATTCCCATGCTTTCTTCAAAGAAATAGGAAGGTCTTGCTTAGCTTCCAAACGATAGACCTTCCCTTTACTGTTAAACTTTATAGGATATTCCATAAAAGCAAAATCAGAAGTTTAACAATTTTGTAATGCTGCAAATAATTCAGTTTTAGTGCTCTTATTTTGAAAATCTCCTCCATAATAAGCGGTAAATGTTTCTGATGTATCATCCTTTATTCCTCTTGAAGCAACGCACAAATGCTTTGCATAAATTAAAACTACTACATCATCTGTTTCTAAAGTATTTTTTAATTCCTCAGCAATTTGATTAGTGAGACGCTCTTGAACCTGAGGACGTTTTGCAAAATACTGGACTATTCGATTTATTTTTGAAAGTCCGATTACCTTTCCACTTGATTTGTAAGCAACATGGGCTCTTCCTATTATTGGAACAAAATGATGTTCGCAATTGGAATAAAAGGAGATATCTTTTTCTAAAATGACTTCATTGTATTTATACTTATTTTCAAACAAGGAAACTTTGGGTTTGTTTTTTGGATTTAAACCGGAAAATATTTCATCAATATACATTTTGGCTACTCGATCTGGAGAACCTTTAAGTGAGTCATCCTCAAGATCTAGACCTAAGGTTTTCATGATTTCTGAAAAATGATAGGAAATGATTTTCTTCTTTTCTTCATCATCAATATCAAAAGCACCTTCTATCATTGGTGTATCTACACTGGAAGAAAAGTGGTGCTCACCAAATTCCTCAGCTATTTCCATATCTATATCATGCTGGGTATTCTGCATAGTTTCTTGGAGTTTCATATAATGTAATTTTTAGTTCAAGATCTTCATTGACCTCAGGACGTATTTTATCATAAATAACTTTAGCAATGTTTTCAACCGTTGGATTAAGTGATTTAAAATCAGGTACCTCAATATTTAAATTTTTATGATCAAATTTATGAATAATCTTTTCATTTATGATGCGCTTAAGGTCTTTTACATCAACAACAAATCCAGTTGTAGGATCAACAAGACCTATTACTTTTATTTCTAACTCATAATTGTGACCATGGTAATATGGATTATTACATTTACCAAAAATATCTTCATTTGTTTCATCAGGCCATTCTTTATTGTAAAGCCTGTGAGCTGCATTGAAGTGCATTTTTCTTGTGATTGCTGTCTTGAACACTTTTGTTTAAGTTATTTACCTTAAAGCTAAACAAAAGATTCGCTTTGAGATATTTTTTTTTTTTCAAAAGGTCAAAAAGGTATTTATATGGTTTTTTACAAGTAAAAATGGAAGATACCTTTTTGATTTTTTATTTTGTAATTATGAATTAGCTAAATCATCAATTGCCTCTAAAATTTTAAGCTCAGTTTCTTTGACCACTGGTACAAGTGGTAGGCGAAGTTGATTTTCAATAACACCTATTTTATTAAGCATCGCTTTTACTCCTCCGGGATTGCCATTGGCAAAGGTTAAACCAATAAGATTAAGAAGTTCATAATGCGCCTTTCTTGCCTCTGCATATCGATCCTCTAAAGCGAAATTAACAACACTACTCATTTCGTGAGGAAATGCGTTAGCAATAACACTAATCAAACCTTTACCACCTGCTGCAATCAAAGGGAGAGTTATACCATCATCACCTGAAATAACTTCAAATCCTTCGGGAGCCTTGCTAATTATTTCCATCATTTGTGCTAAATCACCAGACGCTTCCTTGATAGCAATAACTTTACCTCGAAGAGAGTTCGCTATTTTCAAGGTGGTTTTTGGAAGCATATTTACTCCTGTTCTTCCAGGAACATTGTATAATATTACAGGCAATGGAGAAGCTTCAACAAATGCTTTATAATGCTCATACAAACCTGTTTGTGAAGGCTTGTTGTATGCAGGGGTAACTGATAAAATTGCACTGATACCTTCAAGGTCATAATCATTCAAAGAATCAATAAGAACTTTTGTATTGTTTCCACCATGACCTAAAACAAGAGGCACTCTACCCGCGGTAGTTTCCTTTATTTTATTCAAAATAGATTCTTTTTCAGATTTGGTAAGAGTTACGCTTTCTCCTGTTGTACCAAGTGCAACAAGATAATTTACTCCTCCTTCAATTACATGATTTACCAATTTTTCTAACGCAGAGTAGTCTACTTCTCCTTCCAAAGTAAATGGAGTTACAAGAGCTACTCCCGTTCCTTCTATTTTCTCTAAAGCCATACTAATTCTTATTAATTAAATGCAAATAACTATCTAAGCCTTTCATGAGCTGTCGGACTCCTTCATCGGGTTTCAAATTGATAGTAAAATCAAGATCATTTACCCCTTTTTTTGCTCCTCCCACCTTAAAATGAGCCTTCGATTCTTTAACAATAAATCGAATCACCTCATCCAATTCACAAGTCGTATCAATCAATATATCAAAGTCTGACTGAACGAAATTAAAAACCTCAGGGATCTGTGTTTCTAGCTTCCAATTCAAATCTTTCCTAAGAAAATAATCAAATTCCAACTTCGGTGTTACGTAACGTGGAAGTTCATCCATATCATAATATCCTAAGGTTTTACACTTGATTTTATATTCCTTTAAGAACTTTACATAACGCTCTACCAATTCTTTAGCTTCATCATTATCTGCGCGATAAACAATTCCAATAGTTTGGGCATGTTTGATATTTATGGCCTTAACCTCTCTGTTTGGCGATAATTTTCGCTGAAAAGAGAAGTCAGACAGCTTTCGTTTTATATTATCCACTACACCCATTGCAATCGAAAATCAAAAATAACATTAGTTTTCGATATAAACTAAGGATTAAATGGGATTATTAATAGGTTATTAACACACATTTGGAGAAGCTTTTTTATTCTATGAAATCATCTGAATAAACTCTTCTTCTGAAATTATCTGAACACCTAATTTCTCTGCTTTTTCTAATTTGCTAGGCCCAATTTTCTCACCTGCAATGATGAATGAGGTTTTCTTGGAAATACTACCTACATTTTTTCCTCCCAGTCGCTCAATTGTTTTTTTCAATTCATCTCTTGTGAAACTTTGAAAAACTCCTGAAACAACAATGGATTTGCCTATTAGTATTTTATCAACTGAACTATCCTCATCTAATTCCTCGACAGCAAACTGAACGCCAGCCTCCTTTAATCTACTAATGATTTCTAAATTTTTATCGTCTCTAAAAAACTCTTGAACACTTTCCGCAATCTTAATTCCAATTTCATCCACGTTAATCAAGTCTTCCAATGTTGCATTGCGCAAGTTGTCAATATTTTTGAAACTCCTGGCAAGTGTTTTAGCCACTGTAGTCCCTACAAAGCGAATGCCTAAAGCAAACAAGACTTGTTCAAAAGGAACAAGCAACGAATCTCTCACTCCCTTTAAAATATTATTTACAGACTTATCCGCCATTCTTTCTAAACTCAACATCTTAACAGGATCTAAAAAATACAAATCGGCTACATCCGTAATCAATCCCGCTTTATAAAATTGCTCAACTGTTTCTCCACCCAACCCATCAATATCCATTGCTTTTCTTGATATATAGTGCTGTATCTTACCAGTAATTTGAGGAGCACAACCATTTTCATTTAAGCAATAATGATTCGCTTCTCCCTCTTTTCTAACCAGTGCCTCAGAACACTCAGGACAATGCGATATGTAAACTACTCGCTTCGCATAGTTTGATCTAGAAGTAACATTAACTCCAACTACCTTAGGAATTATTTCTCCTCCTTTTTCAACAAAAACCTCATCACCGAAATGTAAATCCAGCTTCTCAATTTGATCTTTGTTGTGGAGTGAGGCCCTTTTTACGATTGTTCCTAGTAAAGAAACGGGCTCTAAATTAGCTACTGGTGTTACTGCACCCGTTCTTCCTACTTGGTAAGAAACAGAATTTAAAACCGTTACCGCTTGCTCTGTTTCAAATTTGTAAGCGATGGCCCACCTAGGTGATTTAGATGTAAATCCAAGACGCTCCTGTTTTTCATAACTATTAACTTTGATTACAATTCCATCAACTTCAAATGGTAATTTTTTTCTTTTTTCATCCCAATAATTGATAAAAGCTAAAATACCTTCAATAGAGTTTGTTTTCTCAATCATTCTTTCGGATTCCAAGGGAACCTTAAATCCCCAGTCTCCGGCTTTTTTAAGATTCGATAGATGTGTTTTTTCAGGGAGATTTTCCCCAATCATATAATATAAATAACAGTCTAATCCTCTTTTTGCGACAACTTTACTGGATTGCATCTTTAACGTTCCTGAAGCTGTATTTCTGGGGTTAGCCATTAGTGGCTCTCCAGCCTTTTCCTTTTCGTTGTTTAATTTTTCAAATGCTTTTAAAGGCAGGAAAATCTCACCTCTTATTTCAAATTCCTTTGGATAATCGCCCTTAAGTTCCAATGGAATAGATTTAATTGTTTTTACATTATTGGTAACATCATCTCCACGAGTTCCATCTCCCCTAGTAATCGCTTGTATCAATTTACCATCTAGATACCTCAATCCAATTGCAACACCATCATACTTCAGCTCGCAAACATATTCCACATCGTCTTCAATTAACTTTTGAATTCTTTTTTCAAAATCAATTAAATCCTCCTGTGAATAAGAGTTGTTTAAAGACAACATCCGATACCTGTGAGTAACTGTGTCAAATTCCTTAGTTATTGCTCCTCCAACCCTTTTGGTAGGTGAATTTTCATTAATCAATTGAGGAAATTGCTCTTCTAATTTTATTAATTCCTGGAGCATTACATCAAACTGATAATCAGAAATGGTAGGCTGCGACAAAACATAATAGTTGTAATTATGTTCGTGTAACTCCTTACTTAATTTTTGAATTTTTATTTGCGCAGTTAGCTCATCCATGGAACAGTATTTGGAACTGAAAAATACAAAGGAGGTTTTATCCAAAAAACAGATTTGAGAATTTGTTTTAAACAAATTAACTTATTTTAAAAATTCTTTGCGAACCTTTTTGAGTCAAAATTTGTAAACATATTCAAAGTAATATCTTTGGAAAGAAAAGACAACATAGTAAAAAACTGGTTACCCAGATACACTGGAATGGCGTTGAATGATTTTGGCAAACACATTTTATTGACCAACTTCAAAGAATACATGAATCATTTCTGCAAAATTACAGCGGCCAAAGTGATAGACAAATCAAAAGGAATGACTGCCGCCACCCATGATAGAATAACAATGATAAACTTTGGAATGGGAAGCCCAAACGCTGCTACAATAATGGACCTTCTAACAGCTATAGATCCAGATGCGGTATTGTTTTTAGGAAAGTGCGGTGGTTTAAAACGAAAAAATAAAATTGGCGATTTGATATTACCCATTGCTGCCATAAGAGGTGAAGGTACATCAAATGATTACCTTCCTCCAGAAGTACCTGCAATGCCTGCATTTAGCCTGCAAAGAGCTGTCTCCTCTACAATACGAGCATATGATTTGGATTACTGGACAGGAACCTGTTACACAACCAACAGACGGGTTTGGGAACACGATGAAAAATTTAAAAACTATCTTAGAGAAACGAGAGCGATGGCTATTGACATGGAAACAGCAACAATCTTTGCAACAGGTTTTTTTAACGAAATACCAACAGGTGCATTATTACTAGTAAGTGATCAGCCCATGATTCCTGATGGGGTTAAAACATCAAAGTCAGATAGGAAAGTTTCCGATAATTTTGTTGAAACACACATAAAAATTGGTATTGATGCATTAAAAGAAATTAAGTACAACAGACTCTCGGTAAAACACCTGAAATTTGCCTAAAACATAAATATAAATTTACTTTCCAACCCATCATAAAAACTAGAACAAAGCTTTGTAACTAAAAAGAGAGCATAAGCCTTTCCTGTTAAATGTAAGACTAGAGTAAAGAACTTTCGAAGGAAAACTGAAGCAACACAAAAATTATTTCGTTAAAATTCACATTAATAAAATTTTATCTACTTTTATCCACATAAATTTTTTTTGGCACAGGCTTTGTTTATGCCATGTCAGAACTTAAAAACTCAAAAAATGAAGACTATTTCAAAATCATTATTAGCAGGATTTTTATTTGTTGGATCAATTGCACTAGTAGGATGCAAAGCAAAAAAAGAAGAACCAAAAATTAAAGGAGAGAAAGAAATCACAATGCATTGCTTTGGGTCAGATTTCTTTTCAACAAAGAAAAATTTAAGAGCCTCTGGCATAGGAGAAAGTATGGATAGAATGACCGCTTTAAAGAAAAGTAGAAATGAAGCCAAAACGGCCTTAGCGGGAAATGTTGAAACAAGAATTAAAGCTACTATCGATAACTATGTAAATAGTAGAGAAATGAATAACAGAGAACAGGTTGAAGAAAGATTTGAAGGTTTATCTCGAGAAGTTATGGATCAGAAACTCTCAAATGTTAAAACAATTTGTGAAAAAATCACTGTAAAGGAAACAGGAGGCTATGTTGCCTACATTGCTTTAGAAATGAAAGCAGATGATTTAATTGAAGCCATTAATGATCGAATCACAAAAGAGGAAACTTTAAGAATCGATTATGATTATGAAAAGTTTAAAGAAACCTTTGATAAAGAAATGGAAAAATTAGAGAAAGGTTTATAAAATCTAGTAATGTAAATTTTGAAAAAGGCGCTCCAATTTTGGGGCGTTTTTTATGATACAATAAAAGATAATTAATAAATTAAAAGTTTAAATAAATGAACTTAATTTGTTAATATTAAATTTATTACTGAATTTATCAAGAGTTTTTTTTCGTTTATAAATCTGCTCATCACTTAAAGTTATGGAACTCAACTTGAGTACTTTTCTCTTAAACTCCTTCGCCGAGTTTGCAACAATTACCAAATCTTCCAGTCCAGTCTGATCAATCATTTGATTATTTACCAAACAATGAGATCCATTAAACAATGCCGCAAGCAACTTCAGTTTAATGCCTGTATTTTGAAAAGTAGGAAGGATATTAATATGAGCTTGATGAATTAGATTATTTATAGCTTTAGAGGAAAGATCATATTTTAATTCTACGTTAGGAAGATCACACACAACGTTTTGCAACTGGACCGAAGGATTATTACCTGCAATAATTAATTTCTGATTCAAACCTCTAAAAACCTGATTTGCGAGAAATAGTGCAGCCTGATTATTCTCACCCACACCTAAATTACCATGATATAATGAAAAATCACTTGTTGATTGCGGTACACTAACAGCATCAAAAGCATGAAATGCTGAAATATGCACAGCGTTTTCATATTTATCCTTTAGATAAACGGTATCCTTTTGAGATATACCCAAAACAAAATCAGCTTCTTTAAGCGCAAGAGGCTCAAATCGTTTAAGTTTTTTAGCCTCTGATTTAAAATATAGCCTTTTTAAGGGATTCCGTTCATAACTAGATAAAGCAGAATAATAATCATGTTCAATATTGTGAGATCGCACCAACTTCTTCCTTTTTCTCAGTCTTTCATCGTTAATTGAATAACAACTATGAAGTCCTTCAAACAAAATAGGCGAATTAGTTTTTAAGAGATTTTCCACAAGTTTCTCACTCTTTCTGGAACCCACTATGAAAGGATAAAAACTTAACAAATGATTTCCAATCATTTTCCTCGGATAATAATACACCTGTTCACAAAGGTTCTCCAGCTCTTTTGATGGTTTTCTGTCATATTGAAAACAGTGAAGTGTTATTTTAAAATCAAGCTCTGAAAGTGCTTTAAGTTTATAGAAAACATCAATTACTCCACCGTAATTCGCAGGGAAAGGAACAGAAAAAGAGACTATATTAAGTTCACTATTAAATTGTTTCATAGCAGTTAATTAATATTTCCTTTTCATTTTCCCATACCAACTCCTCTTTTGCTTTTTGGACATTTCTCTTTATTTGGTTAAAGAGAGATGTATTATTTAAAAAAGTATTTATTTCTTTTGCCATGATTTTAGGGTCATGAGAGGACAAAATAATACCCGACTGATACTCATCAATAACTCTCCTGACTTCAACTAAATCAGAAGCAATAACAGGTAAACCTGCTTGAAAATAATCAAACAGTTTATTTGGTAAGCTATAACGATAATTGAGATTAGTATCTTTATCTAAAGTTACCCCCACATCAGCAGCTTTTGTAAAACAAATTAATTCTTGAAAAGGAATTCTACCCGTAAAAATTACTTTAGAAGACAAATTCAAATAACGAACTCTCTCTTTTAAATCGGGAATCACATCCCCCGAACCCACAATTAAAAACACAGCATCAATCCACTTCATAGCCTCAATCATTTCCTCTGCACCTCTATCTTTATTTATACCTGCTCCCTGCAGCAAAATCACCCTCTTTTCTTTAGGCAAACCAAGCTCATTCCTAGATTTCAACTCAATTGAAGAGTTAAAACTCTCAGAAATAGGAACGTTTCGAACAACTTTTAAATCTAAACCATATAATTTTTTATAGATAGCCGCAATGGATTTATTTACTGTTAAAACATTTTTTAGTTTTGGAAAAATAGACCTTTCTACAAGTAACCATGTACGTTTTGCAAAAGAACCTTCTACCAATTCAGGAGTTTCTGTAAAGTATTCATGAGAGTCATAAACTAAACTAATATTTTTAAGCCTTTGAATAAGATGATTCGCCAATAAAGTATCCAAGTCGTTTGCGTGTAAAATATCAACCTTTTTAAAAAGAAGGAAAAAAAACAATCGAATATTGAACTCAGCGTAAAAAACGGGACCTTTATTGATCAAAAGTTTCATCCTTAATGTTTCATAAATTCTTGGTTTTAAGTGTTTACTTGTTCGCATTTCTCTCCCTACAAGCAAAACATCAAAACCCAATTCAGTTAATGTGGTACAAGTTCTATGAACTCTTTGATCACTCGTTAAATCATTAATTACTGAAACAACAACTTTTTTACTCACACAACAAATTTAACTAAAGAGGTTGGTATCAAAAAAGAAAAAAAAGTCAAGAAGCAAAACAAAATCATAATTTCTTTTTTAAACAAAGATTGAATAATCTACTCTTTACTTTTATATTAGCGACCCTAATCAATGAATATAAAATATGCTCACCTCAATTGTTCAAAATTTAAAAGTTATACATTCATCGAAATCAATACTAAAAGAAGCTGATAAATTAGACATAATCATTGAAGAATACAATCAACTCAAAAAAAAACCCAACATCACTAAAGACCATAACTATCTAATTGCAAACGATTTAATGGCTAAAATAGAAGTTAAACTTAAAGCTGAAAAACAAACTCAAGATAAAGTTAGCAAGGAAATAAAAGAAATTCTAGTTGAAAAACTTGAAGATCTAATTAAAAACGAAAAGAATATAGGAAAAGCATTCGCAGAACTAAAAATTATTCGAGAAGAATGGACAGAAATTTCTAAAAAAACGTTTTCTGAGCACAAAAACATTGATAAAAGGTTCACAAAAAAAATTGAGGATTTTTACTACAACATGAATATCTATAAAGCAATTCAAGAGCATGATTTAAAGAGAAATCAACAGCTTAAACAAATAATCTTGGATAAATTAGAAAGAGCGGTTTTAAAACCAACCTCAAAAGAATTAATCTCTGAAATAAAAAGATTAAGAGAAGAATGGGAAAGTCTAGGCCCTGTGGCAAAAAACTTACAAGATGGTTTTTGGTCGAAATACCGTAACTTACTAGACAAGCTTTATTCAAACTTTGAAAAGTTTAAAATTGCACAAAAAGATGAACAAATAATTAATCTAAAAAATAAAAGTGCTATTGTAGATTATATCAATCAAATTAACACCTCAGATCTTCGAGATTTAAAAGATTGGAAATCAACTTCAAAAAAAGTAATTAAAAAACAAGAAGAATGGAATTCTATCGGATTCGTACCAAAGGAATCAAAAACTCAATTATGGACATCTTACAGATCAGCATGTGACGCTTTTTTCGACGCCAAAAAAGTTTTTTTTGACCAACAAAAAGAAGCATTTAAAATCAATAAGCACTTAAAAATAGGTCTTTGTAAAAAAGCAGAGAAATTATTACAAAATGACAATCTCGACGAATTAACAAAAGAGTTTGTTCAGATGCAATCCGAGTGGAAAAAAATTGGTACTGTTCAACAAAGAGATGAGCAATATTTGTGGCATCGCTTCCAAAATGCTTGTAATGCCTTCTTTGATAAAAAGAAAGAATACAAAAAACGACTTGACTCAGAAAAAGATACCATAAATCATGAAAAGGAAAATGTAATAAAATTACTTGAAAACACTAACATCGAATCAGAAAAGCATCTTTTAAAACACTTATCAAACTGGTGGAGAACAAACAGGGGTCACACAAGAAAATCAGAACAATTGGAAGCCACATTTCAAAAAATACTAGAAAGTAAATTAAAGAATAAAACCGCTATAGAGTTCGAGGGCGAAAACCTTAAAACGAAGCTTGAAATTTACAGTAAATTCAAAGACGATGGAAAAATGATTTTCAAAGAAACCGTATGTATAAAAGACAGAATGACAGATATAAAAAAAAACATATCTCAATACGAAAACAACCTAAGCTTTTTTGGTGACTCAAAAGGAATCGACGCCATAACAAAAGATGTTTACTCAAAAATTGAAATATTAAAAAATCAAGTAAAAGAACTGAAAGAACAGCTCAAAATAGCCCAACATCTAAGACAACAATACTAAAAAACCAAACAATATTTATTAAAACACAGTTCTGTTCAGTAACAATAGAGTCATGCAATATTTAATTAAACTGTTATTTTTTTTCATCTATCCATTTGCACTTTTATCACAAGAAAAATTAGATCCTTTTCAAATTTACGGTCCCTATGGGGCAGATATTTTTGAAAAATACACCTCAGCACTTTTAAATCCAGAAAACTGCTACCGACTAAGATCCCATAACCAAGACTTAAGTAAAACTGTCAAAAAACTCAAAAAACTCAAAAAACTTTACGTAATTGAATTGAAAAATAATAACATTGATTCTCTCCCAGAGGAAATATCTAGCTTTAGGAATTTAATGTATTTAAAATCATCTGAAAACCCTATTAGAAAGCTTCCAGAATCTTTTGGCCTCATACCCAATCTTAAATCACTAATACTCCATCATGTAAACATAGATAGTTTACCAATAACTTTTAATCAATTGGGAAGTTTAACAGAACTCGAAATACAGATCAACAGTGCCAAAAAATTTGTAACTAAAAAATCATTATCAGGTCTACATAATTTGAAATCATTAATTATCTACAAGAACAATTTAACATCCTTTCCCTCCGAATTAAATAAAAATCCTAAATTGGAAAAGGTAATTATTATTAACTCAGGACTTACGCAAATAGATTCGTCATTTGCGCATTTAAAGAATATCCAAACATTAATACTAGATAAAAACAATTTTAAAGAATTCCCAAAAGAAATTTTCAAATTGAAAACTCTGAAGGAGTTGAGTTTAAGAGAAAATCAGATAACGTCGCTACCCGAAGAGATTAACAAAATTGAAGATTTGAAAATATTAGATTTAACTGGGAATAAAATCCCGAAATCAGAAATAGATATCGCAAGGATTTTGCTACCATTCTGTAAAATAATTATTTAAATTATAAAATTAATTGTAAAAACTTTAATCACTCACCTTCAGTTGCTTACCAGCTATCAGGACATTATTTCTTTTGATTCCATTCCACTTACAAATCTGATCTACAGACACCCCGTACTGACTTGCTATTTTATACAAATAATCACCTCCTTTAATCTTGTGAAACAATGTACCAGGTTGAAAAGCTACATAACTCGAACGAGTTTTTCTTATTACCAATGAGTCAGAATGCAATTGGAAGTTTTTAAAATTTATTAATGATTCTGGGTTTAACGCTTTACCTTTAAATCGTGTTTCAAAATGCAAGTGACTTCCTCTTGAAGCTCCCGAATTTCCTCCTCTAGCGATAGGCTGACCTGGATCAACAACATCTCCAGATTTAACTAGAAATTTATACAAATGTGCATATGTCGTTTCCAACCCATTATGATGCCTAATAATTATAGTTCTCCCGTATCCTCCTGTCCATTTTGCTAAACGAACAACGCCCCTAAATGCACTCACAACGGTATCACCTCTAATTAAGTCAATATCAATACCATTGTGATGTCTCCCATCTCTCCAACCAAATCTTGATGTAACCACTCCTTCAAAAGGATGTTCATAACCACAATTCATATAGTTATCCGTAAGACAAAAAATTGATTCTGTGTCGGATTTGCAAATGTCGTTTTTATAAGGGTGAGGTAGAAGTGTATTCCATGATTTATACAAGTTGTGGGCAGGATATGGGTTGGTATCAGCTGGCCATTCGTCAAAATAGGACTCTTGAATCTTTTGGTTAAGCATATCGACCACCTCTGGGTCAATATATTCATTACTTAATAAACTGTCTACCAAACATATAAGATACTCTTTGTCAACTCCTTGTTTAAATTTACTTTTGAGAAAATCCATGTAATTAAAGGACACTATTTCATTGGAAGTTGTACTTTTTTCAGACCCTTCACCCCCTAAAATTTTCCCTAAAAAGAAAATAAACAAAACTGACAATATTACGTAACGAAAAACCTTCATCTTTCTTTTTATTCCGAAATGGGCAAGCAAGATACGGAGAATTTTATTAACAATCTAGGTTTATTTACTTTATAACTACTTGATTTAGTGATATAATCAAACAAAAAAAAATGTTAATAACATTAATATCATATTGATTAACAATAGTTAGCTAGAGTGTGTTTAATATTTAAAATTTGCTCGTAAATTTAAGTTATGAAGTTTATTCCAAAACTTATCATAACTCTTATAATACCATTGCTTTTTACGGACTGCAAAGACAATAATTCAGATGTTCCATTTGAAAATCAACACTATTACTACTCAAACAAAGAGGGAAATAACACTATTGAGGGCTCCCACATTTATATTGACCATAAAATTGGAGACACTTTATTTTTTGATGAATCCTGTTCAAAATTAATTCAAAATATTAACAGAAAATGGATAATTGGACAAGGATCCGGAAAGCCCTATTATGATGCCGGAAAAGAATATCATTGGCCAATTTTAAGGGTTTTACCCAAATATAATGCTTTAATTACAAGACCTGTTAACGAATACTTTAGCCTTGAAAAACCTGTTGTTTTTTGGAAATTGGGTCCATATCCAATTAAATTCTCTGATTCTTTAAAAGGCAGTTGGGGATTTTCTAAAATTATTTTAGACAAAAAAGACAGCCTTTTCAAAACACATTTGTTTGAATTCGGTACGGATCAATCTAACCTATATTTAGCAACTAGTAAGAATTTAAATAACTGGACAATTAAACGCTCACTCAAACTCGGTGATTTTAAAAACATTTCTAGGAATGTTCCAGATAAAAATCAAAAAATGAAATTTGTCCCACTGATTTCCGACATCGTACATCACAATAAGAAATACTACTCTTTTGCCTACGGGGATAATACAAAGGGTAAAAGCTACATAAGTGTATTAATTTCTGACTCTTTGGAGGGAAATTACACATCCCATCCGATCACTCTTTTTTCTTCAAACCCAAAAAGTAATTTTTCAAATCGTGGTGTATACTTTCCAAAAATTGTTTACAGCGATTCATTATGGCTTATGTATTACACCTCAAAAAACGAGCAAAATGAGGAGTTTCTCTGCGTTGCAAGATCAAATAATTTAATGGATTGGATGGTTTTAAAGGAAAACATTTTAATAAGAAGTCAAGGCTGGAATGCAAGTATGAAAAACTTACTTTGTGCACAAGTCAAAATTATAAATAACCAAATTCATCTATGGGCAACAGGAACAAAAAACGTAGGCAATTATAAAAACCCCAATAAAGGCAACCCAATGGATATTTGTATCGGTAAGTTTTATACACCACTATATTCTAATAATTTCATTGAAGAGGCAGGAAACCCTATTTTTGGAGGAAACCCTACTTTTGATTTTGAAAATGATCATATAGGAGGAATCTTTCAAGAGATAACTTATGAAAACTATACCTATACTTTTTATATCGGGAAAGGTCGCTCCGGAAAAGAATATACGATTCTAGTAAAATGAAGTAAACATTTATTCACACTACTTAATAATAAAAGTGATACTATTGCTAATTGCCTCTCGTTTAAAGAATATGAGACTAATAATGTTATTTACCGCACTATCATTTCTGGGATGTTCACAAAATGAAATTACCGAACTCAAAACACCACAAAAACCAAACAAAAAACTTTCAAGGTACATACAGCAAAACCAAAACGACTCAATAACAAGTCAATCAATAGGATCTGTATCAAATGGAAGCTTAAAAAATGGAAAACTAGTTCCTTTTCAAGGAAAAAACTTTTCCTATTTCGATGAAACCAGTTATTTAAGCGGAAGAGCGTTTTTGAATTCAAAAGTGTTGAATACAATTTTAGATTCATACAAAAATTTAGAAACAACTCAACCCAATCGGACATTTAAAATAATGGAATGCGCACACAAAAACGGAGGCAAGCTATGGCCGCACCGAACTCACCAAAATGGTTTAAGCATTGATTTTATGGTCCCAAAGCTTAAAAACTCTAAACCGTTTTATGGTCTCGACACCCTTGGAATTGATCATTACTGGCTCACGTTTAACAATCAAGGCCAATACGACAAAGACACATCAATAACAATAGATTTTGAATCCATTGCAGAACACCTTCTAACTTTAAAAGAAGAAGCTAAAAAACATAAACTGAAAATTCAAAAAGTAATCATAAAGGTAGAATTAAAAGACGAACTATTTAGTGGGGAGTTTGGAAAGAAGCTAAAAGAAAGTGACATCTACATTGCAAAGTCACTAAACTCAACAATAAACGCACTTCATGATGACCACTATCATGTTGATTTTAAAGAAATATAATTTTTTAAAAATAAACGGAACTTATTTAAATATCATGCGTAAACAAGCCGGTAGATTTTTAAATTATTTTAGTAATAGGTAGTATGTCCCACTTCTTTATGTGGGACATTTTTTTTCTGTCAAATTAAATATACACAGCACAATGGGCAATAAATCCATCTATTAGGATCGGTTCTATTTTAACACGCTTACCAAAAACTTCAAATTCATGACGTAAAACCGAAAATGAATTTAAGCCCATCGAGAGACCTCCGCCAAAAAGCTTAACAACAGCCTCTTTTCGAGTCCACAAATTAGTAAAATCCTCTGCTGACTTAATAAACCGCACCTCCTCTGAACAAAATACCCGTTTATAAATAGCCTCTTTTGACTCACGAATTTTTTCTACATCAATCCCAACAGGCTTATTGTGTAATACCAAAACAACAATTCCCTTAGTATTTGAAATATTAAAATAAACCTTTGAATTCGGAATAAATGGCTTTCCTTTTTCCTCAAACTGCACTTCAGAAAGCAAAGCTTTATTTGGTAAATTTTCAGCTAAAAGTTGCCACCCTAACAAACTCAACATTCGTTTAGGAGAGTTTTTTTTACCTAAAACCGATTTTATATTTTGAGGCATCAGGTCAAAAAGTTCATTTTGATTTGAATAATCAAAATCATGTGGCAAAATTTTTTTGTAAATTTTCAATGCAATTTATTTTAAGCTTAAAGTTTCATTCTCCCTCTTTTTCAGCCAATTCCATCCACGACAAAGTTATCAAATCAATTTTCTCAACCAATTCTGTTAATTCAACCGATAGTTTATTAATACTTTCCCCATCTAAGTTTTCAGAAGATAACTGCCCCTCTATGTTAGTTTTTAAGTTCTCAAGGTTCTCAAGTTCTTGAGCCAGTCTTTTCATTTCCAACTTTTCCTTATAAGTTAACTTAATCGGCTTCGGCTTTTTCTTCCTCTCTTCTTTTGCTGTTTTTTTATCTACTTTAAACCTCTCGCTTTCTTGTTCACTCACCTTCAGATACTCCCTAAACTCCGTGTAATTACCCGGAAAATCTTTCACCTCACCCTCTCCTTTAAACACAAAAAGATGATCACAAATTCTATCCAAAAAAAATCGATCGTGTGAAACAATTACTACACATCCATTGAAATCCAGTAAATAGTTTTCTAACGCCGTTAATGTTTCTAAATCAAGGTCATTGGTTGGCTCATCTAAAATCAAAAAATTGGGGTTTTCCATCAAAACCGTTACCAAATAAAGTCTTTTCTTTTCTCCTCCCGACAATAACTCAACCTGAGTATGCTGTTTTTTAGGATCAAATTGAAAATGCGTTAACATTTGACTGGCGGTAATCTTGGAACCCTCCTTAGTCTGAACCACTTCAGCGATATCTTTTACAATATCGATTACTCTCATGTCGTTCCTGAAGCTCAAACCTTTTTGATTATAATATCCAAACTTAACGGTGATCCCTGTTGATATCGAACCTTTGTATTCTTTGTCCTTACCTGTAATTAAATTTAAAAATGTGGATTTACCCGTTCCATTCTTACCTATAATCCCTATTTTTTCACCCCGCTTGAAAAAGTAGGTAAAATCCTGTAAAATTTTTAGATCTCCAAAAGATTTTGTCAGGTACTCTATTTCGAGAATTTTTCTTCCCATTCGCGTCATTACCGATGAAATCTCCAATTCTTTTTTAGCCTTTATACTTTTTGAGACTTTCTCCAACTTATAAGCCGCATCAATTCTACTTTTACTCTTCGTACCTCTTGCTTTAGGCTGCTTTCTCAACCACTCTAACTCTGTTTTAAATAGATTTTTAGCTTTATTTGCAACAACCTGCAGGTCGTGTTCTCGCTGCGCCTTTTTATCCAAATAATATTCATAACTCCCTTTATATTGATACACTCCATTGGGCGTTAATTCAATAATTTCATCACAAATGTTATCCAAAAAATATCGATCATGTGTGATTAGTAATAGAGTCAAGTTGCTTTCAGCGACAAACTTTTCAAGCCATTCTACCATATCAAAATCTAGATGGTTTGTAGGTTCATCCATATACAAGATATCAGGCTCATCAATTAGTGATTTTGCCAAGGCCAGTCTTCTCCCTTGCCCACCACTTAAATTTTTAATTTCAAGTTTTTTATTGGTGAACTTTAAATTAGTTAGCACCTCGTTTATTTTTACATCAACAGCCCATGCATTTTGCTCATCAATTTGATTCATAAGGTTATTGAACTCGTCACTTTCCGTTTCCCCCGACGCCAATAAAAATTCATATCGATTGATCAAACTGATTAACGGATTTTCAGAATTATGAATATATTCTTCAATTGTTTTAGCTTCACCAAAATCAGGCTCTTGTTCCAAACAACCAATTCGCAATCCATCTCTGTAAACCACCTCCCCATCATCTTGAATCTCTTTTTCCATAAGAATCTTAAACAAGGTTGACTTACCTGCTCCATTCTTAGCTACCAAACCTGTCTTTTGACCTTTTTCCAAACCAAAAGAAACTCCTTCAAAGAGTTTGAACTCGCCAAATGATTTAGACAATCCCGATACCGATAAGTAATTCATGATTTAAAGTTACTGAATATAAGCCTCATTTTAATTAATCAACAAAAGACCTATAAATAAGGAATACAACTTTCTATAATTCTTATATTTGCCGTCGTGAAGTTAAGATTATATATACTATTTTCCTTTTTTTACACATTTACATTTTGTCAAGAAAAAACAACAAATAAAAAAGTTATTTACCACGGTGAATTTAATTTCAAAGGAAGCTTTCTACTCCCTCATGTTGATGAGGTAAAATCTCTTGTAAACGGAACTTTACCTATTTATGAAATCGGAGCTGAATTTCCCAATTTAGGAAACAGTCATTTTCACAAAAACTTTCCTCACAACAACTGGGGAATAATGCTAAATTTCTCACCACTAACGGGTAATGAAAACTTAGGAGTAAGTATTGGAATACTACCTTATTTAAATATTAACTTTCTTAATAATAAGGATTCAAGATGGAAATTTCGTTTGGGTTCTGGACTAGGTTTTATACAAAAACCCTTTAATAAAATTGACAATCCCAAAAATCTTGCGATTGGTACTTTTCTAAATAATTTAACAGATTTCACTATTCAATACCAAACATATTTACCACTCGATTTAATAGCGAAAGTAGGCTTTGGAATGCAACACTTTTCAAATGGAGCTTTCACAAGGCCTAACCATGGTCTTAATCTGCCTTATATATCACTTGCACTCAAAAGTCAGAAGAAAAAAAATGAAATAGATAATGTTGTAAAAGAGATTACCAATGAAAAAAACAGTTTTTTTGTCTCATCTTTTTATGGCTCAAAAACATTATCCTTTGGAGCAGAAAAAAGATATCATGTTTTTCAACTATCAGGAGGCTATTCAATAGGTTTTACAAAAGGTAATTTCATTCATATTCAATCGGATATAATTATCGATAATAGTTTGCCTTATTTGAAAAAATATGATTTTGAATTCAAAAACATTGATAAGGTGATGATAGGATTATTTTCTAATTACGAAAAAAAGTTTGGTCAAATTGGGTTACTGGTCGGACTTGGTTTATACCTTCATTCACCATTTCAAACTTTTAATACAGACTGGAGTTATGCCAACAATGGGAGTATTTTTTATACCAGAATTGGAATAAAATACCACATTTCTAAACTTATTTTCGCTCAAGTTTCTGTTCGAACACACATGGAGGGAGCTGATAATACAGAGTTTGGGATAGGATACAAATTTTAATGAAAAGTTTAGGGTGTATATTTTTATTTCTGAGTTTAATTCTTTCTTGTAAGAAAGAAAACAATTGTTTTATCTCAGAAGGAAATAAAAGTTCAAATATTATTTATTTAGATGAATTCTCAAATATTGAAATTCATGATTTTATGGATGTTAATTGGCATTATAGTTCTGAACATAAAATAGAGATAAAAGGCGGAGAAAATTTCATCGATGAAATCTCAACTGAAATTGTAGAATCATACCTTAGGCTCGAAAATAAAAATGGATGCAAATTGTTACGAAGGAACGTATCCGACATAAGAATAACCTTATTCTGTCCTCATATAGACACTTTAACTCTCAAAGGAAATGGAAAAGTTGTTTTTGTCGACACTATGAAAAGTAATTTATGGGTAAATAGCTACACAAATCAGGGAACAATGAATCTAAAAATTAATAATGACAAAACTAAATTTCATTTAGAAAGCGGTAGTAATGATATAAATCTGGAAGGTTCTAGCAATTATTGTGACTATTACAACTTGGGTACTAATCATTTCTACGCAAAAAACTTTGAAGTTGATAGTTTTAGGTGTCATAATCAGTCGAATGGAGTAACAGAAATTAAAGTAAACACGTGGCTTAATGTAGAACAAAATGGTGATGGTGATATTCACTATTGGGGAAATCCTAAAGTCAACATTGCATCTCATCTCGGTAAAGGAGAAATAGTAAACCAATATTAGAAATTGATATTATCAAAAAGGCAAAGTAAGAAACTTGTTTTCCACGAATGTTAATAATTATTAGGTTAATCATTCTGTTCTAATTGGGTTCAAACTTCTTTTTTGTTATTTTAGTAGCCTCTCAAATGAACTAAAAAAGTGAACATTGAAATTCAAGAAAAGGTAACTGAAATATTTACCGAATTTCTAGAGCAAAAAAGTCACAGGAAAACTCCTGAACGCTTTGCCATTCTCGATGAAATATATTCGTACAAAAATCATTTTGACATCGAAACATTGTATGAAAATATGAAAGCAAAAAATTACCGAGTGAGTCGAGCTACATTATACAACACCCTTGACCTTTTAATGGAGTGTAATTTAGTAGTAAAACATCAATTCGGTTCAAATCACGCACAGTTTGAGAAGGCTTTTGGCTACGCAAATCATGACCACTTGATTTGCTCTGAATGCGGAAAAGTAATCGAGTTTTGTGATCCAAGATTAGGTGTTGTGATGGAAAACCTTAAAAAATTCACTGAGTTTGATATTAAAACACACTCGCTAACGGTATATGGTATTTGCAACAAAGGTAAATGTGTTAAGCCAAAAAAGTAAAATTTATTAAACAAATTAGCCAGAGGGCTTTACTATAATTAAAATGAAAGTAGACGTATTATTAGGGTTGCAATGGGG
>MDTD01075342.1_pt1 | contig 25662 bp, 28 predicted proteins | sample 811221 | NCBI WGS metagenome assembly MDTD01 (sample SAMN05326646, study PRJNA326480) | marine metagenome | isolation source: seawater | place: Pacific Ocean: South West | collected 2011 | reverse complement strand
TTTCATGTGACATTACATGGCACCAATGACAACTTGCGTATCCAACACTAAGAAATATTGGTTTTTTTTCTAATTTAGCTTTTTCTAAATTCTCTTTATTCCATACTAACCAATTGACAGGATTATTTTTATGTTGTCTGAGATATGGACTCTTCTCATTCTTTAATGCATTTTCCATAGTATATTTTATTATACCTTAAAAGGTATATGGTTTTCTTGAAAAAATCCTTCTTACCATTGGGGCAAAGTGTTCAAGAGGTAATGATTTATAACTTGGATCGAAGCATCCTTGATCATAGTTTTCACAAAAATCTACAGTTGCTTGATAATATTTGTGATCTTTATACTTTTCTCTTTTATATCTATTTCCGCCAAGATGATGGACATAATAAAAGGTTTGAAAAAGTCCATGCATTTTTACTATCCAGTGAGTTTTTTCACTTACATAAGGTTTTAATATCGCTGCCGCATATTCAGAATGATTCATTGGAGCTAATTCATCACCAATATCATGAAGAAGTGCAGCAACAACTAATTCTTCACTTTCACCATTCCTAAATGCTTTTGTAGCGCTTTGCAATGAGTGCTCAAGTCTGGAAACTTGATATCCCTCCAATGTTTCAGTAAGTCCAGACATAAATTTAATAATTCTATCAGCTGTCTCCCCAGCATATTTTCTTTCATGTTTGTCCAGAAATAAATAATCTTCCTTTGTTCCATGTTTCATTTCTGTAAAACTTACTTTTTTCATAATCAATTAATTGAACCAGTGCTCAATAATGATAATTGAGTCACTTTATTTTCTCCTAAATCATCGACAATTTCAACAGGATATTCTCCTGTAAAATAATGATCAGTCAATTGAGGATAGGTATTATTTCTTTTTTCATATCCCATAGCTTTATATAGACCATCTATAGACAAAAATTTCAAAGAATTTGCTCCAATATACTCACGAATTTCGTCTACAGTTTTATTTGCCGCTAAAAGCTCTTCTTTTGTTGGCATATCAACTCCATAAAAGTCTGGAAATTTTATTTCTGGGCTAGCAATTCTTACATGAATTTCTTTGGCCCCCGCATCATATAGCATCTTAACTATTTTGTGAGAAGTTGTTCCTCTTACGAGAGAGTCATCAATCAATATTATTTTTTTATTTTTTATAGAGCTTTTGTTTGCATTTAACTTAAGCTTAACTCCTAGACTTCTTATCTTTTGAGCAGGTTCTATGAAAGTTCTGCCTACATAATGATTTCTAATTAAGCCAAGATCAAAATTTATTTTAGTTTTTTGGCTATATCCAAGAGCTGCTGCAGTACCTGAGTCTGGCACTGGCACTATAAGATCAGCATTTATATTATCCTCAGAAGCTAATTGTTCACCATATTTTTTTCTATATTCATAAGTAGTTTTTCCATTTAAAATACTGTCGGGTCTTGAAAAATAAATATATTCAAATACACATGGTCTTGGTTTTTTATAAGGGAAGGGTTTTATGCTGTGTATTTGATCATTATCTATTACAACTATTTCACCGTTCTCAACTTCTCTTAAAAATTTTGCACCAATAATGTCTAATGCACATGTTTCTGATGCCAAAACAAATGAATTTTTTAACTTTCCAATTACCAAAGGTCTTATACCCAAAGGATCCCTTACTCCTATTAATTTATTTTGTGCCAACATGACTAAAGCGTATCCACCTTGGATTTGAAAAATTGCATCAGTTATTTTCTCTTCAGTTGTAGTTCTTTTTGATTTAGCAATTAATTGAATAATTACTTCAGTATCTGATGTTGAGTAAAAAATAGCTCCATCTTTGACAAGTTTTTTTCTTATAGACAATGCATTGGTAAGATTTCCATTATGAGCAACTCCAATTCCACCTGCATGAGTATCTGCAAAAAAAGGTTGAATATTTCTTAGAGTTGTACCACCAGTTGTGCTATATCTATTATGACCAATAGCAAAATTTCCTGGTAAATTTTTTAATACTTTTTCGTTATTAAAATTATCACCAACTAAACCAAATCTTTTTTCAGAATAGTATTTTTTTCCATCATAAGATACAATCCCACAACCTTCTTGCCCTCTATGTTGTAAGGCATGAAGACCGAGAGCTGTTAACGCAGAAGCATCATCAAAATTACTTATTCCAAATACTCCGCATTCTTCCTTTAATTTAGGATTATAATTCTTGAACTTTTTCTTTAACATCTTCATATTCCTTTTTGTCTGGAAATTCTTTTATAAGATAGTTACTTCCTTTTTCAACTATTTGAAAGGTAAAGGAGTTGTCTATGTTAATTGGCCACCTATCAGAATTATAAATTATATCTATGGTTGCAAAAATACATACTGATATTACATATCCTCTTACAAAACCAAAAAAAAAACCAAAAAATTTATCTAAACTACCAAAACCACTATAAGTTACAGCTTTACTTATACCTTTGTTAATTAGTAAAATAATAAAAATTATAATAATAAACAAACACACTCCAAGTGATATGTCTAAAACATATTCGTTATCAATTGTACCAACAACATATGGTTTAGTTATTGGAAATAAAAATAAAGTTGTCACATATGCCAATAACCACTTAGAAGCTGATAGTAAACTCAAAACAAATCCTTTTAAATAACATGTAATCAATGAAAGGATAGTTATAGCTAGATAAATTAAATCAAATAAATAAAACTGTTTAAAGAAACTAAAAAAATCCCACATTTAATTTGCTTGAAATGGTTTGAATTTAATTAGTAATGCCGGCAAAAGTGTTAAAACTAATAGCATTGCTAACATCATGGCTATGCCTGTAAATACTCCAAAATAAATAGTGGGTATAAAATTAGAAAAAACTAAAATAGAAAAACCAAAAACGATTGTTATTGAAGTATTTAAAATTGCTATACCTACAGTTGAATGGCAATAATTGACTGTTTTTTCATAATTTCCAATTGTTTTAAATTCCTCTTTAAATCTATAAATATAGTGAATGCTATTATCAACCGCTATACCAATTGTTATTGCAGCAATTGTAATTGTCATCATATCTAGTGGTATATTCAGGACACCTATAATTCCTAGTATAAAAAAAGCAGCAATAAAGTTTGGTATGACTCCTATTAATGAAAGTTTAATATTTTTAAACAAAACTATAAACATTACAAATATTCCAAACATAACAAATCCAAGAGTTAATATTTGAGATTTAAATAAACTTTGAAGAAGATTATTAAATAATATTAACACACCAGCCAATTTAAATTCGTCTTTTTCAAACCCAAGTTTATTTTCTAAATCGTAATTAATTTTTTTTATTAAATCATTTCTTTTCAAATCTGGTAAAGAATCTTTAATTCTTAAATTAATTCTTGCCTCAGAATGCTGAATTGAAATATAAGGATCAACTATTTCTTTTTTGATTGTATTTGGAATTTTTGAGTACAAAACACCCATTTCAAGTGTACCCAAAGATCTACCATCATTCAATGCTGTAGCTACCTTAACAATTGATGAAAAAGATAAAACTTTACCAACCTCAGGAAGTGTCTCTAAATATTTATGAACTTTATCAATTTTATTAATTTTATCTTTTGTAAACCAATACTTTTCATCATCATCTTCCCCTAGATCACCCCAATCATCACTTTCATTTTCCTCGGAATCCACTTCATTTATTGGAAATTTGATAATAATATCTAGAGGAGTAGTTCCTCCTAATTTGTCATCAATAAGTTTCATACCTTTGTATATTTCGGTATTTTTTTTAAAATAATTAATAAAGCTATTTTCAACTTCAAGTTTGCTTATTCCAAAAATACTTAAAATAATTACAAATAAGGTAATCGAGAATATTTTATTTTTATTTTTTATAGTAAAACTAGATAAGCTCGAAGTTATTTTTGATTTTTGATTTTCTTGTAAATATACTTTTTTATCTTCTAAAAAATTTAATAAAGTTGGAAGCAAGGTAAATGTAACAATAAAAGATGATACTAGGCCCATAGTCATCATCCATCCAAAGTCAATTATTGGTTTAATTTCACTAAAAATTAATGATAAAAATGCACAAATTGTTGTCAATACAGTATACACAATAGGCCAAAACATTTTTTGACTTGTCATTAATATTAATTCACTTTTTTTTAATTCTAGATTTTGTTTTTTAAGTTGCAGAAACCTGGTACTCATATGGATATTCATTGCCATAGTTAAAATAAGCATTAGTGCAATAAAGTTTGAAGATATAACAGTTACTTTCCAACCAAGCACACCTAGTAGACCAGTCATTACTATAACTGACATAAGACAACTAGAAATAGGTACAATAATCCATATAAGTTTTCTAAATACAAACCATAATGTAGTAATTATAAATATTAGAACTCCCAAACCAAAAATTATAATATCATTTTTAATGAAAGACATCATATCGTCAGCGATCATTGGAATTCCACCCAAATGAATTTTAGCAATATTTTTATATCCTTTAATTACTTCTCTAATTTCTAAAATATTTTGATGATTTTTTTCTTTTAGTTTATCCCTAAAAATTTGCTTTTCTTTTTTACTTTTAAAGCTTGGTTCTTCATCTTTTTCTTTAATATATACTATTATACCTGAAGTTTTTCCGTCTTCACTAATTACAAAATTTCTAAAAACTGGGCTATTCAAAATTTCATTAAAACCTTCTTCTCTATTAATACCTTCACTTTTCAATGTACTAAAGTTTTGTAGTTTTTCAGTAAGAGTTTCATCCTTAATATTTAGTAATGGAATATCTAAGATTGTAATAACACTATGAACCCAGTCTAAACTTTGAATTTTATATTTTAAACTTAAAAGATTATTGACTGAATTATCACTGGTAATTTCTTCTTCTGGAGTGAAAGTCAAGACTAAAAATTCTTTTGATCCATATCTTTTATTTACTTCATTTAAATATTCAAGATCTGGATCGCCTTCGATTAAAAGGGTTTCTGATGAAGCATCTAATCTAAAATTTTTTGAGTTGTAACTAAATAATAATAAAAAAAATGTTAATATTAAAAAAATTAATTTTGGTTTTTCCAATATGATTTTTTTATAAATTTGGGCTAACATTATTTATTAGCTTATATAATTATAATTAAGAATTTTGAAGGTCTTTAAATTTGGTAAACATTGCTTCAAATTCAAGCATTATATTACCCGTAGGACCATGTCTTTGCTTACCAATTATCAATTCTGCTAAATGCGATACTTCGTTCATTTTTGCCTGCCATTCAGCATGCTCAACTGTTGCAGTCCTTGGTTCTTTACCTTGAAGATAGTAAGCCTCTCTGTATACGAACATTACAACGTCAGCATCTTGTTCAATTGAACCTGATTCACGTAAATCTGAAAGCTGAGGTTTTTTGTCATCTCTTTGTTCTACAGCTCTAGACAGTTGTGACAAAGCTAAAACAGGCACGCTTAATTCTTTAGCCAACGCTTTAAGTCCTTGCGTAATCTCTGAAATTTCTTGAACTCTTCCATCTCGAGCATAGTTTGCTCTCATCAATTGAATATAATCTATAACTATTAATTCAAGACCGTGTTTTCTTTTAATTCTCCTAGCTCTATTTCTTAACGCTGCTATAGATATAGCCGGTGTTTCGTCTATATATAATGGTAGTTCAGATATATTTTTTGAAGTTTCAATAAATTTATCAAATTGTTCTTCAGATATTTTTCCTCTTCTTATGTCATTAGATTTAATTCTTGATTGTTCAGCAATTATCCTAGTTGATAGCTGCTCAGATGACATTTCTAATGAAAAAAAAGCTACACAGGATTTTTTGTTATCTTGTTGAATATTTCTTGCTGCATTAAATGCAATATTTGTTGCCAACGCGGTTTTACCCATCGAAGGTCTTCCAGCTATTATTACTAAATCAGATTTATGAAGTCCTCCAAGTCTATTATCTAAATCTGAAAGTCCAGTAGGAACTCCAACAATACCCTCTTCATTTTTGTAAGCATTTGATGCCATCTCAATTGTTTGTTTCATGGCCTCATCAAACTTAATTAATGTAGAATTAAAGTTTCCCTTTTCTGCTAAATCAAATAATGTTTTTTCTGTATCTTCTATTAAGTTTTGACCGTCTTGCTCAAGATCATTTAACTTAGCATTATAAGATAAATTTTCTGAAATTTTGATTAATTCTCTTTTAACAAATAAGTCATATATTAACTTAGAATACTCTATAGCTTGCCTTGAAGATGATGAAAACTTTGTAACTTTAATTAAGTAATCTGGTATATTAAGTTCATCTTTATCATTTTCAAAATAATTTTTTAATGTAATTGGATTAGCAAGCATTCCACTAAAAATAAGTTTTTCTATTGATGCAAATATTTTTTGATGCATTGGGTCAAAAAAATTATTGCTATTTAAGTAAGGTGATATTTCATCGTAAATTTCATTAGAAACTAGTAAAGATCCCAGTACCGCTTGCTCAGCTTCAATATTATTAGGAAGTTCATCAAATTTTGATTTAACTAAATTGAGTTTTTCCATTAAATACAATTTAATAAGATTTTCATAGTTCACAATAGATATTATATATGGGGAAAAAAATGTATAACTATTTTGTAAGTTCTTCAGGTATTACTTTAATTTTAATTAAAGTCTCTATCTCTGAGTGTAAATTTAGGATTACTTTGAATTCACCCACAGTTTTAATTTCTGTTAATGGTTGAATCAAAGATGAACTTAAATCTATATTTTCTTTTTCTTTTAATAACTTTGAAATTTCAGTAGGTTTAACTGATCCATATAATTCTTTATTTTCTGTAACAAGTTTTTTAATTTCAAAAATTTTATTTTTTAATTTTTCTGAAATTTCTTTAGCGACTTTTCTTTTTTGTAGATCCTTTTTATTTAGTTCAGATTTAATTTTATCGACTTCTTTAATATTCTTATCAGATGCAAACAATGCTTTCTTTTGTGGAATAAGAAAATTTCTTGCATAACCTCTATTAACATTGATTATTTCACCAATACTTCCTAATTTTCTTAAATTTTCTAACAAGACAATTTTCATAAAATTATATTAATGCTAGGTTTCTAGCTCTTTTTATTGAAAGAGATAATTCTCTTTGTTTTTTTAGACTTACTGAAGTTATACGTGATGGTAAAATTTTACCATTCTCAGATGTATATTTTTTTAATAGTCTAATATTTTTATAATCAATTTTTGGTGCACCCTTTCCTGACAACGGACATTTTTTTTTAAATTTGAATCTGTTGTTTTGAAAAACACTTAATTTTGCAAAATTGCTTTGACTATTATTTTTTTTAAACTTTTTATTTTTCATTTAATTTTTTTTTATTTTCCTTGAAATCTTTATCATCGTCGTTATTTTTTTTCTCAAAATAGTTTGTTTCTAAGTCCAATTTTTTTACCTTAATAGTCAAATATCTTAATAAATTTTTATCAATTTTTTCATTTTTTTCTAATTCTGATATAGTTTTTCCATTACCTTCAATTTTAAAATGAAGATAATTACCCTTTTTATTCTTCTTTATTAAATAAGATAGATTCATTAAGCCCCATTTTTCTGTTTTGACTAAATTTCCTTCATTATTTTCGATTATTTTTTTATATTTATCTTCAACTTGTTTAAGTTGTGCAGGACTTACATCTTGCCTTGCAATTATAGTGTGTTCATAATAATTCATAGTTTAAAAAAAAAAGGATATACTATTATAAATTTTTAATTACAACTTAAAAATTAAATAAAATTGCAATGATTTCAGTAGTTTTCCCAGGCCAAGGCTCACAAAAAGTAGGTATGGGATCAGAATTTTATAATAAATATGATTATATAAAACATATATTTAACAATGCAGATGATATTATTGGATATAAAATTTCTGATTTAATATTAAAAGGTCCACAAGAAAAATTAAATCAAACAACTTTTACCCAACCTGCAATATACTTAATTGGATATACTATTTGCGAAATTTTAAAAAAAGAGACAGATTTTTTTAATAATAAAATTAATTTTTTTGCAGGACATTCTCTTGGGGAGTATACTGCTTTAACTGCAGCAGGCACATTAACTTTTGAACAAGGGTTAAATTTATTAAAAATCAGGGGTGAAGCAATGCAATCAGCTGTTCCTTTAGGAGAAGGAGGTATGCTTGCTGTTTTAGGTGTTGAAACTAATATTATTCAAAAAATTATAAATGATAATTCTGATAAAATTAAATGTTATTTAGCTAACGATAATTCAAAAGGGCAACTAATACTAAGCGGGAAACATGATGAACTAAACAAGTTTGCAATATTACTTAAAGAAAAAAAAATCAAAAATATCAAACTTCCTGTGAGTGCTCCCTTTCATTGTGAATTAATGAAAGAAGCAACTATTAAGATGGAAAAATTAATAAATGAGCAAAAAATTAATAATCCGAATTATAAAGTTGTATCGAATGTTACAGCTGTTGAATATCAAAACACTCAAGAAATAAAAGATTTATTAATAAAACAAATTGAAAGCCCCGTCAGATGGAGAGAGAGTATTGATTATATGATTAATAATGGAACAAGTGTTTTTGTGGAAATTGGCCCAGGAAAAGTTTTAAGTGGTCTAATTAAAAGAATAAATAAAGATGTAAAAGTATTGAATATTGACACACTTGAGGATATTCAAGGTATAAATTTATGATTAATTTACAAAATAAAAATATAATAATAACAGGTGCCACAGGAGGCATAGGTAACTCAATAGTAGATGTTTTAACATCTTTGAATGCTAATATTTTAGTTACTGGAACAAATGAAAAAAAACTAAGCGAACTCAAAAGCAAAAACCAAAAATTAAAATCTATAAAACAAGATATAGCAGTTCATGAGAATCTTGAAAATTTTGTTGAAAGATGTTGCAAAGAATTTGATGATAAAATAGATGTTCTAATCAACAATGCTGGTATAACCAGAGATAATTTATCTATAAGAATGAGCGAAGATGAATGGGGTAAAGTTATAAATTTAAATTTAACTTCAACTTTTCTATTATCAAAATTTGTAATAAAAAAAATGCTAAAAAAAAAATCTGGAAAAATTATAAATATTACATCTGTCGTAGGACATACAGGTAACATAGGGCAAGCGAATTACGCAGCATCTAAAGGAGGTGTATTATCCATGTCTAAAAGCTTATCGATGGAATACGCAAAAAAAAATATTACAATTAATTGTATTGCTCCAGGTTTTATTGATACTGCAATGACAGAAAAAATAAATCAACAATATAAGGAACAGCTTAAATCAAAAATACCTTTAAATAGATTTGGAACACCAAAAGATATAGCGAATTGTGCAGCTTTTTTATGTTCTGACTTATCAAACTATATTACTGGTGAAACTATACATGTTAATGGAGGCATGTATTTTAGTTGACAAACATAACTAAATAACTATTAACGTTAAAAAGGAAAAATTACCATGGCAGATGATGTTTCAAGTAAAGTAAAAAAAATTGTAGCTGACCACTTAGGCATAGAAGAGGCAAAAGTAACAGAGGAATCAAGTTTTATTGACGATCTAGGAGCTGACAGTTTAGACACTGTTGAACTAGTAATGGCTTTTGAAGAAGAGTTTGGTTCAGAGATATCTGACAGTGAAGCAGAAAAAATTTTAACTGTTGGTGATGCAATTAAATTTATAGAGAGTAAAGCAAATTAGAATTTAATGTTCTCATCCAAAGACGGTAAAATGATAATTCTATCATCACCGTCTGGAGCAGGAAAAACTACTTTAGTTAAAAAAATCTCTAACGAAAAAAAATATAAAATTTCTATATCTCACACAACTAGAGAACCAAGACCAAATGAAATAAATGGTTTAGATTATTTTTTTATATCTAAAAAAGAATTTCAAATATTAATTAATGAAAATGCTTTCTTAGAATATGCAAATGTATTTAAAAATTTATATGGATCAACTAAAGAACAAGTTTTTAGTAATTTAGACAGTGGTCAAAATGTTTTATTTGATATTGATTGGCAAGGAGCACAGCAAATAAAAAATAAAACCTTAAACTACAAACTTATATCTTTCTTTATCTTACCTCCGTCAAAGGATGTTTTGTTCCAAAGATTAATTTCAAGAGGAGAAAATAAAGATGAAATAATTGAAATGCGAATGCAACAATTTGATAAAGATATACTTCATTGGAAGGATTATGATTTTGTAGTTATAAATGAAGATTTAGATAAATGTTATAATCAAATTATTGGGTATTTGGAAAATACAATTAAATATGACGAAGCTTACATTGAAAAACATATTAAAAATTTAATTTAATTATTTTCTAATTCATATTCTTTTGAAATTTTAAAAAATGTTAAAGGATCAATATTTTGTGGTCTAGAATTTACATCTAAACCCAATTTTTTTACTACTCTTTCCGGATTTTTAAATAAAATATTGAGAGGTTTTTTTATCATTTTTCTCTTATTTTGAAAAAATATATCAGTAACTTTTTCCAAATTTTTTGAGTTGTTAAAATTGAAGAAATTATCTTTTGGTTCAAAAGTTACTAAGGAACTTTTTACTTTTGGTTTAGGATAGAAATTGTCTGGATCAATATCTAAAATTTTCTGCGTATTCATTTTCCAGTTTGTTAAAATAGTCAATCTTCCATACTGTTTAGTATTCACTTTTGCAATAACTCTGTCAGCAACTTCTTTTTGGAACATAAGGATAAATTTACTAAATAAAATATTTAAGTTATTAAGTCTTATCCAATCAATAAGTAATTTTGCAGATATGTTATAAGGAAGATTTCCAAAAACTAATAATTTTTTTTTTGAAAATTTGTTCCATTCAATTTTTAAAACATCATCATTTATTAAATTTATATCTTTTGTAAATTTTTGATTAAGTTTTAAAAAAAGGTTTTTATCTTTTTCAATTGCAAAAAATTTATAGGGTTTTTTTTTAAATATTTCCTCAGTTAAATTACCTGTTCCTGGACCAATTTCAATTACAATATCTTTATTAGTTATATTTCCGACTTCAACAATTTTTTCAATAATATTTTTATTTAAAAGAAAATTTTGACCAAGTGATTTTTTGGGAAAAAAATTCATTTTAATAAATGAATTAAATTAAAAATATTTTCAATAGACTTTGTATTTGATTTATTTTTACCGATCATATTTTCATTTGGACCATGATCTACAGACATTCTTATGAATGGCAGACCAAGAGTAATATTTGATGCGTCAAAACCAAATATTGTTTTGAAAGGAGTTAATACTTGATCATGGTACATTCCCACAACAGTATCAAATTTTTTCATATTATTTTTAAGAAAAAAAGTATCTGCAGAAAATGGACCATAAATATCCAAATTTCTCTTTTTTAATTTTTTTATTGTAGGGACGATTATGGTGTTTTCTTCGTTTGCTTTAGAAGGAGACTCACAATGTGGATTAATACCTAAAACAGCTATTTTTGGTTTTTGATTTAGTTTTTCACTATAAAAATTATTTATTTTAATAATATTATTTTCAATAAGTTTTCTATTAATATTTTTATAAACTTTTTTTAAAGGTATATGCGTTGTTATAGGTGATACTGAAAAATTTTTATTAAATATTAACATTATCGGGTTTTTTGATATTTTTTTTTTAGATTTATTAAAAATATATTCTGTTACTCCAGGAAATTTATTTTCAAGAAAATATTTTTTTGATACAGGCCCATTAATAAGTATTTCACTATTTTTTTCATTCAAAAATTTTATTCCAATATTAAAACATTTAGAAATATAGTTTTTTGACTTTTTAGAAATTATATCAAAAGGCTTTTTAAAATTATATTTAACATCTATAAGATATAAATTTTTTTTAAGTTTATTATGAATTACATTATTGGGACTTATTAATGAAAAATTTAATTTTTTTTTTAAAACTTTAAGTTGTGACTCTAAAAGATTTTTAGAACCAATTAATACTATCGGATAATTAATTTTTTTTTTTATCTTTTTTTTATTTAATGCTTTAGATAGTATTTCTGTAAATATACTATTTGGCTCTCCAAGAATAATTATTATTGGTTTCTTAATTTTCACTTATAAATGTTCTTTTTTTAATTTTATTAAAATAGATATAACCTAATTTATTAAGTTCTTTTTGCCTTTCAGAATTAATTAATTTAGAAAGTTCCTTTTCTAGATTTATTTCCATAGTACTTTCTCTTTTACCATTAATTTTTAATATTAAATAACCATCTTTTGTTTTAATTGGATTTGTAAGTTTTGAAGATTTTTTAATTATATTATATATTTTTTCAGAAATTTGATTTGATTTAATCCAGCCTAATTTTCCACCAAAATTTTTACTTTCTGAAATACTATAAATACTAGCAGCTGCTTCAAATCCAGATCTTTCAATTTCATTATAAATTTGATCTGAAAGTTTATTCAGTTCAATATTATTTTTAAGTTCAAATAAAATTTCACTTAAATTTATTTCTTCGATTTGATTATTTTGGTTTCTAATTTGTTTTTTCAACTTATCTTCGTCAATTCTAATTTTTGACTTAAACCTTTCAAAAATATATTCACGCCAAACATTATCTATTAAAAAGTTTTTTTCTAAATATTGATATGATAAACTTACTTTATTTAATTCCAACTTTAAATTATCTATATTCTTAAAATTTGTATTAGATATGAAATTCATAACATATTTTTTACCCATCTTTTCTTGCTCAATATTAAAAAATTTTTCTAACTCAATTTCTTTTATTTTTCTATTCTTTAATGAGTCTTTTGAAATATTCTCTATTTGGCTCATAGATAAGTTTTTTAAATTAGGGTTTAAAAAAATTAAAAATTTCTTCTCGTTTTCGATATCTATACTTGTTATTATATCATTATTTATTTTATATATTATTTCAATTTTACTAGACAAGGCACTTGTGCAAATAGTTATAACCAATAAAAATAAAAAAATTTTTTTATTTAAATTAATCATTAATGTTTGGTGTGTTTATTTGTCCAAAAGGTATAAATGATATTTTAAAGAAAATATTTTTACCCGAGTTTATATCACTTTCTGAGTAGAATTGTTTATTGTATACCATGGACGCTTCTAAGCAATCATTTTTATATTTATAAATTAGATTATAATAGTTAGTAAGATTTTTATCTAAATTTCTATTCATATCAAATGCAAATGAATTTGACTTATTAAATTTATAATTTGTATAGTAATTTAAATAGCTTTCGTCACCTACATAATTACTTTTTTCTAAATACTCTAATGAGGTACTAAATTTATCTCCATTATAGTCACTTGAAATTAAACTATAATTTGTCTCTTTTAAATTTTGATCAATCATAAAATCATAATTAATTGAGAGATTTTCACTAATATTAATTCCCGAATACCCTATTAAATCAGACAATTTTTGACCTAATGTCGAACTATCTGGTAAATCATTGTCGTCCTTTAATCTAAGATTTGTAGCGATCCCTAATTTCACTTTTTCAAAGTTTTTATTTTGGTTTTTATATTCAATTCCCATCGTCACAGATTCTTCAGATTCAACAGTTTTATTACTTATCCTGTCAATATTAAATAAATCTTGAAATGTGATTAATGTTTTCTCATTTTTTAAATTAATTCCTTTATTGGGACTATATCTAAACGCAACCAACGGGGTTAAAAAATTCTTGTCTGATTTTGTTTCCTTAAAAAGAGGATATTCTATTTTATATAAAAGTGATGTTAAAATTTTGTAATCATTATCATTTTTATAAGTATTTGATAAATCTCCATACGTATTTATATTTCTAAATAATAAATCTAAATTTGATTCTGAATTTTCCAATAGACTAAAATTATTTGAATTAAAAATAAAATTATTAATAAAATCAGCCTCATCAATGTTTGTATTATATTTACGATAACTCCCACTAGATTTATAATTTATGGTGTTAAAAAAACTATTTTCAAAATAAAATTCTTTTGCATATTCAAAATTTGGAAATAAAAATTCATATTTATCATTATCTGATTTATTCAAATCTTCAATTACATCAATCGATGTAGAAAAATTATAATCATCTGTCTCTGTTTCAATAATAAATAAAGAATTGAGGGTATTGTAACTTTTTATTAATGGTGATTTAACCTGATATTTTTTTAAATAGTCTGAGTTTGACACAGTTTCAATTCTCATTTCATAAAATGAGTCTTGTGTGGCACCCTTTAAATTTCCAAAAAAATGTGAGTTAGATTGATTTTTGTTGTTATAACTAAAATCTGTAATTAAATCTGAATTTTTAAAGGCCTGCCTGTATTCACCTTGTAAAAATAAATTGTCATTCGTATATATTCTTGGTGCAATAGTTAAATCCTTGTCATAATCAATTGCTTTAAAATAAGGTATTTGAGTTGAAAAACCAAGATTACTACTATTTGTGAATTCAGGAAATAAGAATCCAGATTGTCTTTTAACAGATGGGTCTGGATGAAAAAAATAAGGGAAATAAGCAACAGGTACATCATAAATATCCAGCCAAGCTTTTTTATATTCAATTATCTTTTTCTCCTTTTTATAATTAATTTCATTTGCAGATATTGACCAAGGAGGACATTTTCCATCAACATTTTTACAAGTTGTGAAACTACTTTTTTTCATTTTAGTTTCAAACTTATTAGAGATTATATATCTTCCAATTAATCTTGGATCATTTTCTTCATTTCCAAATATTTCTTTATTTAATTTTAATTGAAAATCTGATCCTACAATTTCATTTGAATTTAAATTAATAAATCCTTTTTTAAATTTTAAAATATTATTACTTTTATCTGATAATCTAATTTTTTCTGCTTTTATATGTCTTTGATTATAGTCTAATTCAAAATTAGATAAATCAAATGAACCTCCATAATTATCTTTAATACTAGTTTTGTTTTTACTATAAATAATTTTTTTTACTTCGTCATAAATAATATTTTTTGTTTTAATAAAATAATTATTTTGATAATTAATATTTGAGTCTTCAAAACTTTTAATTAAGTTCTTTCGTTTATAAAAAATTATTTTATTTGATGTAAATTTAGAGTCATTACCAAAATCACTCAAAACTACATTATCTGTAATTTCCAATACTTCTGTATTACGATTAAAATTAGAGTATTGTCCTTCAATTTTATATTTGGTAGCATTGTTTTCATCATAAGAAAATATTATCACATTGCCACTTACTTGGATAATTTGATCTATTTTATTATAACTAGCCTTGTCTCCAAAAATTTGTAATTTTTTCCCGTCACTTATTTTTACAGATCCTGAAGCTAAAATTTGATTACCCTTTTCTTTAATATCCACTTTCTCAGCATCAATAACAATATCTTCAGCTAAAACAATATTGCACAAAAATATTAACAAAAATAATGCTATAAAATTTTGTAATTTATTTTTCATTGATGTTAACGATCCCTATTAAGCAGGTTAAGAATAAAATCAGATTTGGCAATAGCACAGAAAGGATGATTGGTATTTTATTATTTGAACCAAGTAATTCAAAGAAATAAAAAATATAATAAATAATTACTGATAGTAATATACCCACAATGAGCATAAAAGTCGGAGATTTTTTAAATTTGATATTAAGCATTAAAATCGAGGACATTATTGTAAAAATTACTAAACTTATTGGCAAAAAGATTAGTTTATATAAATGTAAATCAATATCTGAAACATTTAGTCCTACACCTTTAAAATCGTTTTTTTGGTTTATTAACTCAATAATATTAAGAGATTCAAGATTAGAAAATAAAGAATTAATTTTTATATAATCAAAGTTAGTTTCTACATTTATTTCTACATTTTTTTCCCTTTTCCCATTATCATCGATAATAGTTGCGCCTTTAATGTTCCATTTATTACTGTTTATAATAGCCTCATTAGCAACAATATTTCTTTGGATAATATAATCTGAGTCATATTCAGTTATTAACAATTTTTTTAGAATATTTTTTTCAATTTTTTCTGCATGAATAATCATAAATTTATCGTTAATTTTATCTTTAATCCATAAACCATTCTCATTGATCACAGCTAAATATTTATTGTCATTTGTATATTTATTCTTAAATTCTAAATAATTATTTTTCATAGATGAAGAAAATAAGTGAAAGATTGTAATTAAAATTAAACCTAAAACAAAAACTAACAAACAAATAAATGATATTATTTTTAAATTATTAATTCCATTATTTTTAAAAATTAATAACTCATCTGTATTTTGGAATTTTATAAAAAAAAATTGAGTAGATATTAAAATAATAAAAGGAAAAATTTCAAATAGAACTGAAGGTAAATTGAGCGTGGTTAGTAAAACAGGATAACCAATACCTACTTGATTATTGTTACCAAAAAATTTGAGCTCTTCAAGAATATTCATTATAAAAATTAAAGCAGAAAAAATTAGTGTTAGATTTATAAATCTAGTAAGAAAAATATAAAATATATGTTTTATATAAATTTTGTTTATCATAAACTTAAGAATATTTCCTATTGAAATTTATCAATACCATTAAAACTAAAATAAAAATTAATAATGGAAGTGATAAAATAATTATATTACCAATAATTGAAACATTTAAAAATTCAGAATTCAATTCAGAAAAAACTATACAAAGTATTCCAAATAAAAAAACAAATATTTTTTGCAATGAATATTTTGGATTTTTATCATTTAAAAAAATTAACACACAAGTTAGTAACGCTAGAGCAATAATATAAATTTGTTTGAAAGATCTATTAAATATTTCTTTTGTACTTTTTATTGAAGAGTCTTTGGTACAATGAAAATTTGGAAGACTATAATCTTTTTTGCTACCAATAAAAAAATGTTTAATACAAGAATTTAATATATTTGAGTCTAATTCCTGCAACTTTGGAAAAGTTGTAGATTTTGTTTTAAAATTTGAAATATTAAATGTTGTATTATTAAATTTTATAACTTTTGTTTCCCCTTCATCCCCTCCTGAGATATCTAAAATTTGTCCAAATTTTAAACTTAAGTATTTAGTGGATCCTAATTCAATAATTTTTCCCGACTTTGCTGAAATTATCTGTGTATTTAATTTATTTATACTGTCTTTTAAATAAATATTTTCCATATTACCATTCTCATCAATACTCTCTACAAATATAGTAAAATCTTTTACTGTATCTATAAATTTTTTTTCAGTAATTAATGATGAGAATAAATCTATATTAGAGTTTCGTATAAAATCTTTAGAATAACTTTGAGACTTAGGAATTAAAAAATATACAGATGCTATTTGAATTATTGTAAATACTATAGATACTTTAACAATAAACTTTACGAAATTAAATTTACTAATTCCATTAGTCCATAAAATTAACATTTCATTACTCGATTGGTATTTTTGAATAATATAAAAAAGGCTTACAAAGAAAGAAAATAAGATCAATTTAGAAAAAATTTTTGGAAAATTCAGAAGTATAAAACTAAAATATACCTTAAATCCATGCCCATCTTGAGAGATAAAGTCCAAATAGTTAACTGATTGAATTACCCAAGTAATTAAAGATAAACTTAAGGATACAATTATAAAAAAACTCGTTAAATCGTATAAAAATTTTCTAAAGATTATTTTTTCCATTGAAATTTTCTTTTTTGATACATATAAGCTACAACCTATACTATATTTAATACAAATGAGTTTAAAAATAAATTATTTAGATAAGAAAAAACCCTCAAACAAGAATAAAGCTATTTTTGTTCATCAAAATATAAAAATAAGTGAATTTAAAGGTGATTTTGAGGATAGAATTAACCAAAAAATTCTAAATTTAATAAAACAAAATAAGAACCTCAAAGAGAATAAAATATTCTCAATAAATGAGGATTTTAATAGTAAAATAATAGTTATCTTTTTATTAAGATCAAACACTGAGCTTGAATTTGAAAAACTTGGAGCAAGTTTTTATGATTTTTTAAAAAAAAATGATGTAGATGATATTTATATCAAGCTACCAGAATATAAATCATCCAGAAATGAAAATTTAAATTATTTTAGTTTTTTTATACATGGTTTGAAACTTAAGTCTTATGAATTTAATTTATACAAATCAAAAAAAATAATAAAATTGTTAATATTTATATTCATAAGTCAGATCTTGCTTTAAAGGCTAAAAAATTAGACGCAATTCTAAACGGTATTAACTTTACAAAAGATCTTGTATCAGAACCTGGAAATATTTTACATCCCGATGAATACGCAAAACGGCTATCGAAATTAAAAAAAATTGGACTTAAAGTTACAATATATGATGAAAAAAAAATTAAAACAAATGGGGTGCAATGCTTTAGTTGGTGTTGGACAAGGAAGTATTAGGGGTTCATATTTAGTAACAATGGAGTGGAATGGAGATAAATCAAAATCTAAGCCGCTTGCATTTGTTGGAAAAGGTGTTTGCTTTGATACAGGTGGAATTTCTTTAAAGCCTGCAAAATTTATGGAAGATATGACTTATGACATGGCAGGATCAGCAGTTGTTTCAGGTTTAATGAAAAGTTTTGCACTAAGAAAAGCAAAAATTAATGCTGTAGGGGTTGTTGGACTTGTTGAAAATATGCCAGGTGGAAATGCTCAAAGGCCCGGCGATATTGTAAAATCATATAATGGAAAAACAATTGAAGTCTTAAATACAGATGCAGAAGGAAGATTAGTACTAGCAGATGCTTTAGCATTTACTGAAAAAAAATATAAACCAAAATTTATTATCGATCTTGCTACTTTAACAGGAGCAATTATAGTTGCACTTGGTTCAGAACATGCGGGATTGTTTTCTAACAATGATAAGCTATCTGAACAATTGTATAAAACAGGAATTAAAGTTGAAGAAAAAGTATGGAGACTGCCTTTAAATAAAAATTATGATAAATTAATGGATTCGAAAAATGCCGATATGCAGAATATCAACTATGTTGGAGGTGCAAGCTCAATTACAGCGGCTCAGTTTCTACAAAGATTTGTAACGAATAATACACCTTGGGCACATTTAGATATAGCAGGCATGGCATTTTCAAAATATGCTGGTGCATTGAACTCAGGTGGAGCAACGGGATACGGTGTAAGGTTATTAAATAAGTTAGTGGAGGATCATTATGAGTAATGTGGAACAAACATTATCAATAATAAAACCTGATGCAGTTGAAAGAAATTTACAGGAACAAATAAAAAAAAATTTTATCGAAAATGGTTTTAATATAAAAAACGAAAAAAAAATTCAAATTTCTAAAAGTGAAGCTGAAGAATTTTACAAAGTACATCAATCTAAACCATTTTATGATGAACTTTGTAATTATTTATCTTCAGGACCAATTGTTGTAATGATTCTTGAAAAAGAGAATGCCGTTACTGAGAATAGAAACTTAATGGGAGCAACAGATCCAACAAAAGCAGAAGAGGGGACTCTTAGAAAAAAGTATGGAATTTCTATAGATAAAAACTCTGTTCATGGTTCAGATAGTATTGAAAATGCTAAAATTGAAATAGATTTCTTTTTTAAATCTTAGATATAATTTTACTTATAGCTTTTGGATATAGTTTATTTTCTTCCTTCAAAATTTTATTTGCAAGGCTATTTGGGGTATCTTTTTTTAAAATTTTAACTTTTTTTTTCATAATAATTTTACCAGAATCTAATCTGTCATTTACAAAATGAACAGTACATCCAGAAAATTTTTCTTTATTTTGTATTACTCTTATATGTGTATTTAATCCTTTATATTTGGGCAATAAAGATGGGTGGATATTTAAAATTGGATTTTTAAATTTTTTAATAAATCTTCTGCTAAGAATTTTCATAAATCCAGCTAAAAAAATAAATTTTATATTATTTTTTCTTAATAATTTAATAATTCGGTTTTCAGTTAAAATTATATTTTTAAAATTATAAATTTTTGTTTTAATTTTATTTTTTTTAGCAAATTTTATACCATCAGTGCCATATTTATTGCTTATGACGATTTGAATATTTATTTTTGATTTTTTAGTCTTAGAAAAATTAAATATTGATTTAAAATTAGTCCCGCGACCTGAAATAAAAACAGCACATTGTATTTTATTTTTACCAATTAATTCTACCATATAATGAAACTTTTGATTTTCCATTAATTATCTCTCCAATTACATATGGAGTATAATTTTTGTGAAAATATTTTTTTATTTTATTAAAGTTATTTTTTTTAATTATAATTATAAATCCAACACCACAATTAAATGTTTTTATCATCTCACTGTCAGAAATATTATTTTTTTTTTAACCAAGAAAAAACCTTTTTTATCTTTATTTTATCTAAATTTATTTTAGCACATTTGCCCTCAGGTATTATTCTCGATAAATTATCTTTAATTCCTCCACCAGTTATATGTGCACAGCCATTAATTAACTTTAAATCAATTAATTTTGTTAACTCTTTTACATAAATTTTTGTAGGTTCTAATAACCACTTCTTTAATTTCAAACTTTTTTTATATTTGATTTTATTTTTATTTAGTAAATATCTTACCAAGGAAAATCCATTCGAATGCAAACCAGACGATGGAATTGCAACAACTAAATTTTTATTTTTAATATTTTTTTTATTAAGAATATTTTTTTTTTCAGCTAAGCCTACGCAAAAACCAGCAATATCAAATTTACCTTTAGAGTATGTTCCTGGCATTTCTGCAGTTTCACCTCCAACCAATTCACATCCACTAATTTTACATCCGTGATTAATACCTTTTAAAATATCTTGTAATTTTTTTTGTATAATTTTATTTATTGAAATATAATCTAAAAAAATAAATGGTTTACCACCTTGTACTAAAATATCATTTACACTCATTGCCACCAAGTCAATACCTATAGTGTCATATTTGTTGAGTTCATTTGCGATCTCAATTTTTGTTCCAACTCCATCAGTGCTAGCAATTAGATGAACATTTTTTAGTTTAGGTGGTATTTTTGTACTAGATCCAAAACTTCCAATATTATTTTGTTTCGTATTTTTGTTATGTTTTGAAGTTATTTTGGATATAAACTCTACAAATTTATCTGCAGATCTAATGTTAACTCCACTCTTTGCATATGTTAAGTTATTAGGCATATAAATTATGAAAAAATTATCTAAAATATTTCTATACAATTTTTTTATATTATTTTTTATTCATTTATTTATTTTTTCCACAAATATTGTTCACGCCAATACGTACAAAATTGAAAATATTGAGATTTCAGATGAATATAATACCAATTTCAATAAAGAAAATATAATCGATAAAGCTTTTCACAGAGCTTTCCAAATCTTGATAAGTAAAATCACAATATCAAAGGATTATAAATTGATCAAAGATCAAAATCTTAAATTAATAAAAAGTTTTGTAGATAGCTTTTCTGTCGTAAATGAAAAATTTGAAAATAACAAATATCACGGTATTTTTGAAATAAACTTTGATAAAAATAAAATTTTATCTTTTTTAAGAAGTAAAAATATTTTTCACTCAAGAATGATAGAAAAAAAAGTTTTATTTATTCCAATTTTCATAAACTCTGAAAAAGGTAATTTAATGTTATTTAATGAAAATCCTTTTTATAAGAATTGGTATTACGAAGAGGATAATGACCATCAATACTTGCTAAAGTATGTATTACAAAACGAAGATTTAGACGATTATAAATTAATTCAAGAGAGAATAAATTTCATAGAAAATTATGATTTTAAAGAAATTATTTCAAAATACGAATTAAATGAAAGTTTTATTATTTTTATTGTTTTTACAGATAATAATAATTTTAAAACTTTTTCAAAATTAAATATTAATTCAATTGAGTCTAATTTTAAACAAGAATTTAAAAGATTCAATCTTGAGGATCAAGATAAAGTTAAAGAACTCATAAGATTAATAAAAATTAAATATGATGATGAGTGGAAAAAAATAAATTTAATTAACACCTCAATTAAACTTAATATTCAATTAAATGTAAATTCAAAAAACATAGTTATGGTAGAAAAAATCGAAAAAATACTAAATGAAATTGAATTAGTTGAGAAATATTATATTAGCACTTTTGATAACCATGTGACCTCATTTGTGATTCTTAGTAACAGCACGCCAGATAAACTAATGAAAGAATTTCAAAAGTTTAAAATAAATCTTTCTTCAAAAAATAATATATGGACCTTAAATGAGTAAATTAAATCAAGCTTTATTGAAATTTGAACTAAAACAAAATTTTGCTTATGACGATTTTTTTGTATCAAAATGTAATTATTTTGCTTTTAGTTTAATTGAGACATGGCCAAAATGGGAAAAAAATATTTTAAATATTTATGGTGAAAAATTTTCTGGCAAAAGCCACTTATCTGAAATATTTAAGAAAAAAAATAAAGCAATAATTATTAAAACTGATGAAATCAATAATGAATTTTTGAATAAAATAAGATTTCATGAAAATATAATTTTAGATAATATAGATTATATATCTGATGAAAAAATACTTTACTCTTTAATAAACTTTGCTGAGCAATATAATAAATATTTAATTATAAATTCAATTAATGCAATTAACTCAATCAATTTTTCTCTTCCAGATTTAAAATCTCGATTAAAAAATTGTATATTTGCTAAAATTGAGCAGCCTGATGATGATATGATTTTTGCATTAATTTTAAAACATTTTTCTGACAGACAAATAAAAATTGAGAAAAAAATCATAGAATATATAACTAAAAGAATTGAAAGGTCGTATGGTAAAATACTAGATTTTATATATAAAGTAGATCAGTTTAGTTTAATAAATAAAAAACCAATTGATTACAAATCAATAAAAATAATTTTTGAGGAATAATTGAATAAATACCGTACACATAATTGCAACGAATTAAATAAAAAACATGTTAATAAAAATGTTTTACTATCAGGATGGGTTCATAAAAAGCGAGACCATGGCAATCTATTATTTATTGATTTAAGAGATAATTTTGGATTTACACAATGCATTGTAGATAAAGATAATAAAAATTTTTCTAAATTAGAAAAAATTCCTCTTGAAACCGTTATAAAAATTGAAGGAAATGTATTAGAAAGAACACCTGAAACAGTAAATAAAGAAATTCCCACAGGACAAATAGAGATCAAAATTAATACAATTCAAATTCTAGGAGAGACAAAAGAGCTTCCATTGCCAGTCTTTTCAGATCAAGAATATGCCGAGGAAATAAGACTTAAGTATAGATTTTTAGACTTAAGGAGAAAAAAAATTCATAATAATATTATTCTAAGATCCAAGGTTATTTCATTCATAAGAAAAGAAATGGAAAAATTAGGTTTTAATGAATTTCAAACACCAATTTTAACGTCATCAAGCCCAGAAGGGGCAAGAGATTTTTTAGTACCCAGTAGATTAAATCCTGGTAAGTTTTATGCTTTACCACAGGCACCTCAGCAGTTTAAGCAATTAATTATGGTTTCAGGTTTTGACAGATATTTTCAAATTGCACCTTGTTTTAGAGATGAAGATGCAAGAGCCGACAGAAGCCCAGGTGAATTTTACCAATTAGATATTGAAATGTCTTTTGTAGAACAAGATGATATCTTTGAAGTTGTAGAAAAGTTGATGGTAAGTCTTTTTAAAAATTTTTCAAAAAAGAAAATGATGTTTGAAAAATTTCCAAGAATTCCATTTAAAGAGTCTATGAACAAATATGGGACAGATAAACCAGACTTACGAAACCCACTATTAATTCATGATATATCAGAAATTTTTAGTAGAGAAGATGTAACGTTTGAAATATTTAAAAGATTATTAAAATCTGGATCGTTAATTAAAGCCATAGTTACAAAAAAAACTAATGATAAACCGAGAAGTTTTTTTGATAATATTGATAAGTGGGCAAAAGAGCAAGGGTGGAATGGGTTAGCATACTTTTCTATTGAAAAAGATGGAAATCAATTAGCCGGGAAAGGACCAATTGGTAAATTTTTCTCATCAGATTCTTTAAAAGAGATAATGAAAATTACTAATGCTGAGATTGGTGATAGTATTTTTATGTCTTGCAGCAAGGAAAATGATATCTATGAAATTATGTCTAAATCCAGAAATAAAATTGGTGAAGATCTTAACATAATTGATAAAGCAGCCTTTGCTTTTTGTTGGATAACAGACTTTCCAATTTTTGAGCTTGATAAAGAGACTTCAAAAATAAATTTTAGTCACAATCCATTTTCTATGCCCCAAGGAGATCCAAATAATATAGATTTATCAAAGCCTTTAGATCTAAAAGCATATCAATATGATATTGTTTGTAATGGAGTTGAGCTATCTTCAGGTGCAATAAGAAATCATATACCAGAATTGATGTATAAGCTATTTTCAATTGCTGGATACGATAAAAATGCTGTTAATGAAAAATTTAGTGGCATGATAAATGCACTGAGTTATGGAGCTCCACCTCATGGAGGAATAGCTCCTGGAATCGACAGAATCGTAATGCTTTTGGCTAATGAAAAAAATATTAGAGAAGTTACGATGTTTCCTATGAATCAAAATGCTCAGGATCTAATGATGAATGCACCTTCTAAGATTAATGAAATACAGTTAAAAGAATTAAATTTAAAAATCTTAGATAAAATTAAATAATTTATTTTTTCTTACCTTTTAAATTTAGTTTTATATCTGAAAGATCTACTAACTTTTCTCTATAATTATTTCTAACAAAACCCTTACTAGTTATGTCTTTTACTAATTTTATAAATTGGTTTTGTTCATCGTTATTTTGTTCTGTTTCACTATTAACATCTCTATTTACAATTGATGGTGTATGCGCAAGATCTTCTCTATTAAGGTAAGAAATAGCCAATTCTCTAAATATATAGTCTAGTATTGAAGAAGCACTTAGTATTCTATCATTTCCTTGAACTTTACCTGAAGGTTCAAATTTTGTACTTATAAATGCACTTACGAACTCATCCAGTGGTACTCCGTATTGCAAGCCTAATGATATTGCAATTGCAAAATTATTCATTAATGCTTTAACTAATTCTCCTTCTTTTGAAGTATCAATAAAAATTTCACCAATTTTTCCATCTTCGTATTCCCCTGTATGAAGATAAACTTTATGATCTCCAATAGTCGCCTTTTGTATATAGCCCTTTCTTCTATCAGGCATGCTAAATCTTTTTGTTATTTTTTCCTTAAATGCGTTGTTTAAAACATTATTTTTTGAAGAATTAGAATGATTCTTGTCGTTTTGATTTTCAAGCGAATCTTTATATTTTATTTCTACATTTGCAGAGTTTTTTTCTAGATTTTTGGTATTTCTTTTGTCAAATTTAACATCTAAAATTTCAAATTCTCCATCATCTCTTTTATCAAGCTGATCAAGCTGATTGTTGCTTATATCGTCTAAATAATGCTTAACTTTGAAGCTACATGTGTAATAAGTTTCAACTATATATTTTGCCATAAATTAAAAATATTTTGAGTTTAGTTATTTAATGTATATACATAATTCAAATTTAGTCTAATTTTTTTTTTACAATTAGAAATTGAAAATATTTATGTTGACAT
>MDTD01013973.1_pt1 | contig 25675 bp, 26 predicted proteins | sample 811221 | NCBI WGS metagenome assembly MDTD01 (sample SAMN05326646, study PRJNA326480) | marine metagenome | isolation source: seawater | place: Pacific Ocean: South West | collected 2011 | reverse complement strand
TCAACAGGTGCTTCTTCTGGAGCAGCTTCAACAGGTGCTTCTTCTGGAGCAGCCTCAACAGGTGCTTCTTCTGGAGCAGCCTCAACAGGTGCTTCTTCTGGAGCAGGAGTATTTTTTGCAATAATTGCAGCCGCTCTTGCTTCCTTAACAGCAGACTCAGAATTAAACTGATCCAATTTTGCTTTTGCCGCACTTTTTTCGAGCCCGTCAATTTTAGCTTGAACTTTAGCCTCTTTTTCTTTCAGCCATTTTTCAAACTTCTTTTCGACATCAGCTTCAGTTAAAGCTCCTTTAACTACTCCTTTTAACAAGTGATTTTTATACAAAACACCTTTGTAGGAGAGTATTGCTCTTGCAGTATCAGTAAGCTCAGCTCCTTTTTGGACCCAATTTAAAGTATCATCAAAATTCAAGTTGATAATCGCTGGATTTACAGTTGGATCATATGTTCCCAACTTTTGAATAAAACGACCATCTCTTTTTGATCTACTATCTGCTGCTACAATGTGAAAAAATGGTTTTCCTTTTTTACCGTGACGTTGTAAACGAATTCGTGTTGCCATAATGTGTTATAATTTGAGGTACGAAACCTCGATTCATAATTAATTTTAAGAAGCGCAAAGTTATTAAGATTATCTGATTCACCAAACTTTACACAGAGATCATTACAAAATTTATCTATAAATCATCATAATTTTTTTGTTTGGCATAATTTCTGATATTTGCAAGTAAATTTATATATATGAAAATCATCGCTACTAGTTTTTTGTTCTGCCTTTTGGCTTTAAACAGTTTCTCGCAAACCAGTAAGTCTCAATCCATTTTGAATTCGCTGTCAAGTTCTATGAAAAATATGAACACCTTCTATGTTGAATTCAATGCCAACATCAAAAACACAGCAACTGGAGTAAACGAAAGCGAAAAAGGAAAAGGTTGGGTCAAGGGTAATAAATTCTTTGCTAGTTATGGTGAGATTACTTTATTATCTAATGGTTATAAAACGTGGACCATTATTTCAGAAGAAAAATCGGTTTACGAATCAGAATATAGTGACGATGAAGAAAGTATGAACCCAAAAAAATTAATGACCATTTGGGAATCAGGATTTAAGAATAAATACTCAAAATTGGCTTCCTTCAATGGTGAAAATGTTCATGTTATCAACCTATACCCTTTAGATCCCGAAAATGCAGATTATCATACAATCATTCTATATGTTTCGGAAAAATCAAAAGCATTAAAGAAAGCCATTATGAAAGCTAATGACGGAACAACGATGAGCTATCATTTAACTAAGTTCGAAAGTAACAAACCTATTTCCGATTCAAAGTTCACTTTTGATAAATCAAAATACCCAGGGTATGCGGTAATCCGTGACTAATCCTAAACATTTCTCGTCTTTTTTTATCTATTTTTTTTCAGAGCACGATCCATTTCACGCTTAGCATCCTTCAATTTTAGATCTTGTCTTTTATCATGCGTTTTCTTTCCGGTAGCACATGCGATTAGAATTTTCAACCATCCCTTTTCAGATAAAAACAACTTCACAGGTACCAATGTATTCCCTTTTGTTTTCAAAAACTTTTCGATTTTGATAATTTCATTTGAATTCAGTAGTAATTTTCTGTCTGCTCTTGGCTTATGGTTATTATAGCTACCTTTTTCATATTCAGAAATGTACATGTTTCGAATGTAGACTTCACCCGCATGAAAGACACCATATGCCTCCATAATACTGGCCTTCCCGTTTCTTATACTCTTAATTTCGGTGCCTTTTAGCTGGATACCAGCAACATATTCTTCAAGTAAATGATACTCAAATCTTGCTTTTTTATTCTGTATATTAATTTGTTGCTGAGGCATTTCATTTCAAAGTTAAGCATTGCCATTTAAACCGTTAAACATTTATCTTTTAAAGAATGAAAATGATTACTTTTAATCATGCAAACCCCATCAAAGATTTTAGACAACGCGGTTGAGCAGTTATCAAGCCTACCCGGAATCGGAAAAAGATCTGCTTTAAGATTGGCTTTGCATTTATTAAAGCGAAACGAACATGAAATACATGATTTTGCCAACTCTATTATAGATCTCAAGCTGAACGTAATCAATTGCAAAGAATGTGGAAATATATCTGACCAACCAGTTTGTGATATTTGCCTAAATCCTAATAGAAGCTCCGAAATCATCTGTGTCGTTGAGGACATTAGAGACATCATTGCAGTGGAATCAACTGGAGCGTTTAAAGGAAAGTATCATGTTTTGGGTGGAGTAATTTCTCCCATGGATGGCATTGGACCAAACGATCTCAACATCCAACCCTTACTTGAAAAAGTGAATTCAAAAAAAGTAGAGGAGATCATTTTTGCTCTAAGTCCAACAATGGAAGGAGATACCACCAACTTTTATCTCTACAAAAAACTAAAAGAATATGCGCCACTTATTACAACCCTATCCCGAGGAGTAAGTGTCGGCGCAGAGCTGCATTATGCCGATGAAATGTCACTAAGCCGATCCATTACGCAACGTCAAAAATACAATGAAGAATGAATCGTATTAACTCCATCTTATTTTGCCTGATTTTTATCTCATTTCAGAGCCATGGACAAAAACATAAATATTTAGCTACAGCAACAACAAATCAAAGTATTATTAACTATGTCCATGCTATAGATAGCGGTATCATTCTCATTGACTTTTTGAAAATCAAGAAATCCAAATGGAAAAATGAATTTGAAAAAGTATCAGGCCTTCTACTCTCTGGTGGCAGAGATGTCAATCCCAAAAAATATGGTGTTAAAGACAGCTTAAATATCTGTATTATTGATCCAAAAAGAGATGCAGCGGAGCTATTCCTGATTGAGTCAGCCCTCTCGGATTCACTGCCCATACTTGGTATTTGTCGAGGGCATCAAATCACAAATGTTGGTATGAATGGTTCCCTGTACCAAGACATACCTACTCAACATAATTCAGATACCAAAGTCATCCATCGAGACAGCTTACTGGAAAACTATGTGTACCATTATATTCAGATTGACACAAATAGTGCACTATTTGAAATATACGAAGTCAATGAGCTTTATGTAAATAGCTTTCACCATCAAGCTGTCACAAAAGAGGGAAACGGAATGAAAACTGTAGCAAGAGCTTCCGATGGAATCTGTGAAGCTGCAGAATGGGATAAAGGATTAGACGATAGATGGATCATTGGAGTTCAATTCCATCCGGAAAAACTTTTTCAAAACGAGAGCATCCATTTAAAATTAATAGATGCATACATCAAGGCATGTTTCAATTAGGATTTTTCAGCTGTTTTATTCCTTTCACGGATAAGCCAAATACAAGAAAAAACAAAACATAAATCCATGAGAGTTTTCCGAAATGAATTTCGTGGTGAATCGAATATTCTCTCAAAATACTGACAAACAAGAAACAGGTTCCTGTAGAAAGAAAGCTTGAGTATTCACTAAAAATGACCTTACTCAAAGAAAATTTATATTCAAGTGCTTTGTAGCCACTCATTTTTGGAATAAAAACTGGGGTTGCATTGCACCAATCCGAATACTGCTGACCAAACTTTCTTGACAAAAAAGCTTCTTCAGCAAATATAATACGCTCATAATATATCCAGAACATAAGAACCAATGTCAAAGACAACCAAAAACTAAACAAGTACAAAGACAGACCAAACCAAATCAAAAAATTCCCCACGTATAATGGGTTTCGAACAATAGAATACCAACCTCTCGTATTCAACGAATCAGCTACTTGTTCATTCCTATTCCTTCCAGATGTTGCTTCTTGACGGGCTAAGATGACCTGAACCCTGATGAGATGGCCTAAAAAAATGCATGCCAAAGCCGAACCTAAAACAGCATATTCCACTTTCGAATTTGAGGTTATCAAATCATAAGAATTGTAATAACTAACAGGAATAGAAAACGCAACAAAAAAAAGAGGAATAAAGCCCCTATTTCTGAATAATAATTGGCCTTGATTTTCTAAAGATTCTTGTAATTTCATTTAAATAATTTGAGTATATTGCACATGACAAGCATTCAAAATTAAGCATTCTTAAACATTATGAAAGAGAAATTCGAATTAGAGTACCTATTAAAAACTTCTATTAGGGTTTTAGATAATATGATTGGTTCTCCAAGTGGCCTGAGTGAATGGTTCGCAGATAATGTAACAGTAAGGGATGATATCTATTCATTTGAATGGGACGGAAGCATTGAAGAAGCTCGACTGCTCCAAAAAAAAATGAACTCAAAAATGAAATTCAGGTGGCTGGATGACGAAGAAAATGAGGATGATTATTACTTTGAAATTAATTTTGAATCGGATAGAATGACCTCCATGGTATCCTTAAAAATTGTAGATTATGCTGAAGCTAGTGAAGTAGAATCTGCAAAAATGCTTTGGGAACAACAAATTAATGATTTGAAAAGAATTATTGGAGCATAAATCCATTAGCTTTGCGTTAGTATAAGTAGTGTAACCTGAAAACGCATATTTAAATTGTTCCCTCGACTGTATTTATTTAGTCTTCGATCTTTTATTGGCCCGTTCATATTGACTTTGGCCGTGTGTCTATTCATTCTTATTTTACAATTCTTCTGGGTATATATCGATGATTTAATGGGGAAAGGAATTGAATTTTTAATCATTCTTGAACTGCTGTTTTATGTTTCAGCAAGTCTGATTCCTTTAGCACTTCCACTTGCCATACTTATTTCTTCGCTAATGACTTTTGGGAATTTTTCTGAAAATAATGAGCTGACTGCCTTAAAATCAAGTGGTCTTTCACTTCACAAAATCATGCGACCTCTTTTGGCTTTTGTTATAGGTATAGCCATATTCGCTTTCTATTTTTCAAATTACGTGATCCCCGTTGCCAACCTGAAATGGCATTCGCTAATATTTGACATTCAAAACACTAAGATTACCAATCTCATTAAACCTGGAGTTTTCACAACTGAAATCGACGGTTATGCAATAAAAGTTGGATCTGGAGAAAATGGAAACTATGAAGATGCTATTATTCATCAACATACGAACCCTAAAGAGTTAAAAACGATTAAAGCCGAACAGATTAGAATTTATAAATCAACCAACTCCTCCCACCTATTTTTCGAACTGATTGATGGAAAGATTTTTGAAGAACTAGACATTCAAAACCCAATATTTCTTCCAAATGGGCAAATACAAAATAAGATTCACACCAAACGCCCATCCCGATTTTCAAGCTTTGACAAAGCCACATATAAGATCAATGTTTCTGGCTTCACATTAAATCGAAGCAATAATGACATGTATAAGGACAAGTATGAAATGCTCAACGTATTTCAAATCAAAACAGCGATGGACTCGATAGAAGTAAAGAGATCTAAAATGAATGAATCCTACAAACTTGTCAATATGAGAGACCAACCTATATTCAATATAGATAACATTCAGGCTATGACTGACACCATTCAAACGAAAGGCCTAGTTTCTCTACAAAAGAAAGATATTGATATGGAAGATAAAAAAAAGATTAAAGAGCGACTCATCGCCAAACTTAAAAGTAAGAATCAGAACTTGGAAAATCAGATCAAGTTTTTAAAAACCATTGATCTGGATGAGAACAATTATTGGATTGAGTTTCACAGGAAATTTGCGCTGTCAGTGAGCTTAGTTATCTTATTTTTTATGGGGGCTTCTCTAGGGTCAATTATCAGAAAAGGAGGGTTTGGGGCTCCAGTAATTGTTGCTGCCGTGATTTTTTTCGCTTATTTTTCAATCATTACCACTGGAGAAAACTTGGCGCAATCACAAGTGATTAGCCCTTTCCTTGGAATGTGGATGGCTTGTATTGTTTTTACTCCAATAGCTATTTTATTAACCCGTGCAGCAGCGAGAGACTCCAATGTATTTATACCAAATGTGCGGGTTATATTATTCAAAAAAAACAAACTTAAATGAAGGTCTTGTTCATAAGTCATAAGCCTCCATACCCTATAATTGACGGTGGATGTCATGCCATGGACCGAATGCTTCGGGATTTTATTTATTGTTTTCCAAATGCAAAAATAGACTACCTATCAATTGCAACTGAAAAACATCCAGAAATTAAAAATAGCACACCATATGATCTCAGTGATATTTCTTTTGAGTCCATTAGTTTATCTACAAGGCTGAGCGTTTTTAAAGCATTCATCCACTTATTCAACGGTAAGTCTTATCACATTTCGAGATTTACAAATGGATTAATTCAAAAGAAGCTAAGCGAGTTGATGAGTAAAAACCAATTTGACGTAATTGTATTTGAAAGCATATTTGCGGCTGCACACGTTGATCAAATCAAAAGTCAATGCAGTGCTCATCTTATCTATAGAGCGCATAATATAGAGCACAAAATATGGAACGACCTTTCACAAGGGGAAGACAATCCGTTCAAAAAATGGTACCTCAAACACCTGTCTAAAAGACTAAAATCTTTTGAATTGAACTTTTTGAATAAAGTCGACTCAATCTTCTCTATTTCAGATATAGACCAAGCATTTTTCAAACAATATTCCGATCATTCCCATTATGTTCCTGTATCTATGATTCATGAACTTAGAGCTCCTAAAATTGAAAAGTCAATATGCTTTCTGGGTGCTTTTAATTGGGCTCCCAATAAGGAGGGTGTATTGTGGTTTGTTGAAAATGTATTTTACAACTTGATCAAGCAGTTTCCTTTTATTCATTTCGAAATTGCAGGAAGCTTTTCCGAAGAAATTTCAGCTCTCTCAAAAACAAAAAATATTCGCCTTCATGGCTTTGTAGATTCCTCAAAAGAATTTATGGCGACTCATGGTATATTTGTTGCACCTTTACTGTCTGGGTCGGGAGTGAAGATGAAGGTCATTGAGGCCATGTCCATGGGAGTCCCTTGCGTACTTAGTGCTCATGCAGCTGAAGGACTGGATCTTCCTCCCATTATTCCGGTATGCGAAACAAAAGAAGATTTCATAGAGAAACTTTCCCTACTTTTAAATGACGAACAACATTGTACCGATATTGGAAATGCTGGAAGAAAGTTTATTCAGTGCAACTTTTCGACAGAATTGGTTGCTAAAAAAATTAGTGCTGTTCTTAAATTGTAAATCATTATTGTGGAGCCTTATTTACACATCATATTTTGGACTTGCCTAATTCCTGTTATATATACTTACTTGGTGTATCCAGTATTTACGATTTTAATCGCTAATTCAAAAAAACAAGTAATCCCTAAACAAAATAAAGAATATCCTTCAATTTCTATTTTAATTGCGGCATATAATGAAGAACTTGTTATTGAAAACAAAATCAAAAGTATTCTCAGTTCAAGTTATCCGGAAGAAAAAATGGAAATCATTATCGGTACGGATCAATGTTCCGATAGAACCAATGAAATTGTTGAGCAATACGTGTATAAAATTGAAAACCTCTATCATATTCCCTTCAACGAAAGAAGTGGAAAAATAAAAATCATTAATTCACTGTATGATAGAGCCAAAGGAGATGTTCTTATTCTCACTGATGCTAATGTTATCTTTACAGAAGATACAGTCTATCAAATGACTCATCATTTTGCGAACTGTGATATAGGGCTTGTAGACAGTCATATGAAAAATTTCGGGATGAATGAGACAGGTATTTCAATTCCTGAAAAATCATATATCTCTATAGAAGGGCAGCTTAAAAATGCTGAAGGCCTGTTATGGGGAACAATGATGGGACCATTTGGAGGATGTTTTGCTATTAGAAAAGCGTTGTTTACTAAGGTTCCTGAAACTTATTTGGTCGATGATTTCTTTTTAAATATGTGTGTCTTAGAAAAAGGGAAAATTTGTATCAATGAACCTAAAGCCATTGTATACGAAGATGTGAGTAACGACCTAAAGACCGAGTTCAAGAGAAAAATAAGAATCTCAGCAGGAAACTTTCAGAACCTTAGTCATTTTTTTTCCGCTTTGTTCAAATTTAATAAAATATCATTCGTCTTCTTTTCTCATAAAGTACTTCGATGGATTAGCCCATTTTTACTGCTAATATCGTTTGTCATTCTGATTTTGACCTACAAAGAATCTAGCCTAAATCAATTCTTGTTTTTCGCTTACCTATCAAGCGTCACTATTGTTCTCATTGATTTGTTTCTATCCAAGTTAGGAGTTCATTTAAAAACTTTTCGATACATGACTCACTTCATATCGATGAATATCGCTTTATTAATTGGATTCTTTAAATTTCTGAAGGGTAGTAAAAATAGCATTTGGCAAAGAACAGAGCGCCTTCAGCAGTAACTATCGCAAAGATCTAAAATGCTCGTATTTATCCTTGATAAAAAGCACCAACTCCATTTCACTGGCTGTTTTGAGAAAATCTTCATTGATGTTCAAAAACGAAATAAAAGAATCGAACCTATCTGAATCCAACTCAATGATGTCATAAGCCACATAAAGAGCCAGTAATTCTTTTACGATTCTCGCTTTATCATCTTTAAATTCTTGCTCGGCAATCCAACGTTTATTTCTCTCCTTTTTGGATAAGGCTTGATAAAGCGCAGTAATAGGACTTTCAAAAGCACTTAAACCTGAAACAATTCGAGTGTCTCGCATGGCAAGTTCTGCACGCTCTTCCTTGATTTGATTCAATGTTTTTAATGGACGTATAATGACTTCATCTAATTCTTGAGGCAATCTCTCGATTTCTTTATGAATCAAAAACTGACAATTGGAATCAGGCTCAACAATAAATTCATATTTTGGATAATTCTTGATTGATAGAATAATTCGATCTCCTTTCAAAACATAAGCACTGAAATTTCCGTCTGGACGACCAAAAACTCCTTTTCCAGTTGTTTTATTAAACACCATAAGATTGTAAAAAGACCTAGGCTGAAGACTATCAACTACTTTTCCTTTTAATAGAATACGTTCACACTGCATAAATCCAAAAAATGAGATGGAACAAATAAACGTGAAAGAAACTATAGCTTTAACCATTACTGTTTAAATGAAATACCATTGTAAATAATCTCCAAAGAAAACAAACAGAACAATAGGTAAAAACAAACTTAAAACCCATGCGACAATAACAGTGATTTTAAACCAAATACTCGAATCTAATGACAGGGGTGTCTCCAATACAGAGTTCACATTTTCAGCGGTCAAAACATCATTCGGTTTTTGAGACAGTTCGTTGTATTTTTTTAATGCTGGATTATGGTCCAAAACAATAGATTTCATTATTGAATAATCCCGATTACTAAGGTCTTCATATGAAATTCTATAATTGATTTGATTTCGAATCAACTCTTTTCGAATTAAATATTTCTTTTGAATCGACCTAACTCGAAATGACATCAAGAACCCGAACAAGGTTAATGGCCATGAGTCAGTGAATAAACCAATAGCAATTAGAATAACCGATGACACCAATGAGAAAATCATTAAAAATAAATCATGATCATACTTCACAAGTAAGCGAAAAAGCTGCCCTCCATCAAGAGGATCTAAAGGCAATAAGTTAATCATATTTAACAGGATAAAAATACCACTAAGCTCCAACAACCATGGAACGTGATAGACAACCGCAAAAACACTGCCAATCAAACCAAATAAAATCCCAGGTATTGGTCCTCCCATGACCACAAAAAAGCTTTCTTTTTGAGAGTATCTTGATTTAACGCCCTGAACAAATGCACCCATTAAAGGAACAAACATCATTTTAACCTCTTTATATTTGAAGAACTTCATAAAAATAAAATGTCCCATTTCATGTATGAAAAGGACTATAACAAGAAACACTAAGAACTGAATTTGATCAGAAAAAAGGATAAGAAAGGAAGCAACAAATAGGAGTAATGACATTAAGGTCATTCGCCATCCCGATTTATTCTCTTTTTTGGGTAACTCGGGCTTTTGGGGATAAAAATCGAACTCTTGATTCATTATAACGCGGGCATACCACCACGCATGTTTTTCATCTGACTCATCATCCCAGACATCGCGCGTGGGTTACTCATCATTTTCATCATTTTTCGCATCTGTTCAAACTGCTTAATGAGTTTATTTACCTCTTGAACACTTGTTCCACTTCCTTTCGCTATTCGCGATTTTCTTGAAGCATTAAGTACTCCTGGACTCGTTCTTTCTTCTGTGGTCATAGAATGAATAATGGCCTCAATACCTTTGAAAGCATCTTCCGGAATGTCCGTTCCTTTCATGGCTTTTCCCATACCGGGAATCATTCCCATCAAATCTTTAACATTACCCATTTTTTTAATCTGCTGTAATTGAGAAAGAAAGTCATTGAAGTCAAACTGATTCTTGAGTATTTTTTTCTGTAATTTTTTTGCTTCTGCCTCATCAAATTGCTCTTGAGCTTTTTCAACAAGGGAAACAACATCTCCCATACCCAAAATTCGGTCGGCCATTCGAGAAGGATAAAAAACATCCAAGGCATCCATTTTCTCTCCAACACCTACAAACTTGATAGGTTTGTTGACCACCTCTTTAATCGTAAGTGCAGCACCTCCTCGGGTATCGCCGTCTAATTTGGTTAGAACCACACCGTCAAAATTAATACGTTCATTAAACGTTTTTGCCGTATTTACTGCATCCTGTCCTGTCATTGAATCAACAACAAAAAGTGTTTCAGAAGGATTGATTGAATTTTTAATATTTTCTATTTCTGCCATCATTACCTCATCAACAGCAAGGCGACCCGCCGTATCAATAATCACTACGTTAAATGCTTCAGATTTGGCTTTTTTAATGGCTTCAGTCGCAATATTAATTGGATTCTTTTCCTCTTTATTGGAGTAAACCTCGATATCTAGTTGCTCTCCAAGAACATGTAACTGATCAATTGCCGCTGGACGGTATACATCACATGCCACAAGAAGAACCTTTTTACTTTTCTTTTTTGTTAAATAATTACCTAGCTTCCCTGTAAATGTTGTCTTACCTGAACCTTGAAGACCCGACATCAAAATAACTGAAGGATTGGAGCCTAGATTAAGTTCAACCTCATTACCCCCCATTAACCGGATCAACTCTTCATGACATATCTTGATCATGAGCTGTCCAGGAGAAACTGACTTTAGAACATCTCTTCCTAAAGCCTTTTCTTTAACGGTGTTTGTGAACGCCTTGGCCGTTTTAAAGTTGACATCCGCATCCAATAGAGCCCGACGTACCTCTTTTAATGATTCTGCTACATTGATTTCGGTGATTTGGCCATGTCCCTTTAAAACCTTGAAGGCACGGTCAAACTTCTCTGTTAAATTATCAAACATACTGTAAAATTGAAGCCCAAAGATACTGAAACGAATTCATATAGCTTGTTAAGAAAAGCTATAAAACCAACCATGGTGATTTAGAACTCTGTTACCAAATTATGCTTTTCAATGAGTTTACGCATATTAATTAAAGCATAACGCATTCTGCCTAGAGCTGTATTGATACTAATGTCTTTCAATTCTGCAATTTCCTTAAAAGACATATCTCTAAAAATTCTAAGCTTAATGATTTCCTTTTGAACCTCTGGAAGGTGGTCAATTAGAGAAACCATCTGATTTTCAAGTTCTTCTTGAGTAGTTTTTTCAATGTAATTCTTTTCACCAGAATCGATTTTTTGAAAAATGGAATAAGTAGAATCAAAAGGGCTTGTTTCAGAAATCATCCTCATCTTGTTTTGTTTTCTATAATGATCAATGACCAAATTGTGTGCAATTCTCATACACCAAGGCAAAAACTTACCTTCCTCATTGTAATTACCAAGTTTCATGGTGTTAACGACCTTTACAAAAGTGTCCTGAAAAATATCATTTGAAAGCTGACCATCCTTCAACTTTGAATAGATATATCGATAAACGCGATCTTTATGTCGAAGCAAAAGAGTTTCGAATGCTTTTTCATTTCCGTTAATATAAGAGGTGATTAAATCGCTGTCACCTAAATTAGAGAGTACCATACTTACGTTTTCGTTGTTATTTCAACTATTAAAAGTAAATTTGGTCTATAGGCGTGTAATTAAGCGTTTAAGGGTACTAATTTAAAGTGAAAAAAACGATCTACCAAATAAATAATCATTTTTAAGGGATTTATGAGAAAACAAATGATTCTATTTGGGTGGGTGACTTTGGTTTTATTCCCAATACCAGGATACTTTCTTCAATTTTACTTTTATGAAACTAGTGTTTTTGAGTTTCTTTCCCTAGAAGATTTTAAGTTGGTTCCTTTGGTTTATGGACTTTGTTTGGGAGTGATTTATGGATTTATTGCCTATTTATTTATGCAGGCTCCCTTTTTTGAAAAGACACCTGTTAAAATAAATCATCTCGTACGAGACATGAAACTCAATATAAGGGACGGATTGTTTTTATCATTGTGTGCTGGAATTGGCGAGGAATTTCTTTTTAGGCAGGGAATACAGCCCTTTATTGGTCCATTCATAACTTCCATCCTATTTGTGGCTTTACATGGTTACTTGAATCCATTTAATCTAAGATTTTCGGTCTACGGTTTGATTGTCCTACCTTTTATTTTTCTAATTTCATATGGTTTGGCATATTTTGGAATCTGGTTTTGTATTGCCGCACATTTCTCTTATGACGCTGTTTTATTCACCTTTATGATTAAAGAAAATCAGGAACGCCTGCCTCGTTGAAAAAAAGATGTTTATTCACTCCTTTTTCAGAAAAGACATTTCAAAGAACAAGCTCCAACAAAAGAAGATTAATTAAATTTGTCAAAAACTATCATATGCCGAATATATCACGCAAAGCGGTCATTATGCCGGAATCCCCAATCAGGAAACTCGTACCCTATGCAGAAAAAGCTAAAAAAGATGGGACTCATGTTTACCACCTCAATATTGGTCAACCAGATATCGAATCTCCTATAGCAGCTAGAGACGCCATTAGAAATTTTGACCTCAAGGTTATCGAGTACAGCCATTCAGCTGGTTTTGAATCCTACAGAGAAAAACTGGCTCATTCATATTATAATCAGGGTATTCATGTAAGTTCAGAGCACATCTTGGTTACTACTGGGGGTTCGGAAGCACTACTCTTCGGATTAATGACTGCCTGTGAACCAGAGGACGAGGTAATTATTCCTGAACCATTTTATGCCAATTACAACGGTTTTGCGACAAGTGCAAGTTTAAATGTTGTTCCTGTATCTGCCAGTATCGAAAATGGTTTTGCTTTACCTCCTATTTCTGAGATTGAAACTAAAATATCAAACAAGACCAAGGCCATTGTGATATGTAATCCAGGAAACCCCACGGGCTATGTGTACTCGGAAGAAGAGCTTCTCAAGTTGAGGGATATCGTTCTTAAACACGACTTATTCTTATTCGCTGATGAAGTATACAGAGAGTTTTGTTATGATGGAACCAAACCACTTTCAGTCATGCAAATTGAAGGAATAGAGAACAATGTGATTATGATCGACTCTGTTTCTAAGAGGTATTCCATGTGCGGATCTAGAATTGGAGCATTAGTTTCAAAAAACAAAGAAGTAATTGCGGCAGCTCTAAAATTTGGACAAGCAAGACTTTCTCCCCCAACTGTTGACCAAATTTCGGCAGAAGCAGCTTTAGATACACCAGCATCGTATTTTGAGGCCGTACAAAAAGAATATGTTGAAAGAAGAAATATTATGGTTGATGGGCTGAATAATATTCCGGGAGTATTCTGCCCCAAACCAAAAGGTGCTTTTTATTGCGTTGCTCGCTTTCCTGTTAAAAATGCAGAGGATTTCTGTCAGTGGTTATTAGAAGAATATGCACATGAAGGCCAAACCGTAATGATGGCTCCAGCAAATGGATTTTATTCAAGTGATAATCTAGGTATTCAAGAAGCAAGAATTGCATATGTTCTCAAAAAAGAGAGTTTGATTAAGGCAATCGAGGTTTTATCGGAAGCACTAAAAGTATATCCAGGTAGGAAATCCTTAGATTTAAAACAGATTTAAATCTTTAAATACATTGAATTTTTGATAACTTAGATTCAATGAATTTTGTGATTGTAGATGTAGAAACAACTGGAGGAAGTCCTAAAAACTCAAAAATCACTGAACTTGCGATGTACAAGTTCAACGGAAAGAAAATCATTGATGAATACTCGACTCTGATCAATCCAGAAATGGAGATTCCTGAATTTATAGTTAGGCTTACTGGAATCACAAATGATCATGTTAAAAACGCTCCTAAATTCTATGAAATTGCAAAAGATATCATCGAATTTTTTGAGGATTGCGTATTTGTAGCTCATAACGTATCCTTTGATTACGGAATGTTTCGTTCTGAATTTAAAACCTTAGGTTATGATTTTAGAAAACCTCATTTATGTACAGTTGTTGCTTCTAGGGCAATTATCCCCGGTCATGAATCTTATAGCCTAGGTAAATTAAGTCGTGCGATTGGTATCGATATCGAAAATCGACACCGTGCTGGAGGAGATGCATTGGCAACGACAAAACTATTCGATATCCTCTTCAAAAAGGACCAATCCACTTTAATTGATCATATCAAAGAAGAGCTGAATCCCAAATCGGTTCACCCGAATTTGGATATCAATACAATCGATTCACTTCCCAATAAAATCGGTGTTTATCGTTTTTATAATGAGTTCAACCAAATTATATACATCGGCAAAAGTATCCATATTAAGAATCGAGTAGAGCAACATCTCCGAAATAATAAATCTGTTAAAGGGTCAAGGATGATAGAAGAAATTTGTCGGATCGATTACGAACTCACTGGTTCAGATTTAATTGCCATGCTTTTGGAGTCAGAGCTTATCAAGAAGCACCAACCAAAATTCAATCGGAAACTTCGGAAAAGCAGATTCCCTTACGGACTTTACGACCATCCAAACAAAAACGGTTATATTGAGCTCAGTATTGGCAGAATTGATAAAGAAGAAACAATGCCCATATTACATTTCTCTTCAAAGAAAGAAGGAACTGAACATTTGAGAGGAGTGGTTGAACGACATACCTTGTGTCAAAAACTTTGTCATTTATATGACTCGAAAAGTTCTTGCTTTCAATACGAAATCAAATCTTGTAATGGGGCATGCATTGAAAAAGAAAGTGCTGAATCATACAATGAACGTGTTGAGAGCTATATCGAAAGCCTAAGATATGATGGCCGAACTTTTATGATTTTGGAAAAAGGCAGAGAACGAAATGAAAAGAGTATTGTTTTAATCAAAGATGGTATTTATCAGGGCTATGGATTTGCTCCATACCAATTTTATACCAAGCATATTACACAACTAGACGAATTCGTGGATAAAAAAAAACAAGACCGAGACGTTAGCTCAATCATTAATTTGTACTTGCGTAAAAACAAAAGACATAAAATAGTTGAATTTAACAACGAAATATGAAAGGAAGCCTGACTATATTGGGATCTGGAACATCTCAAGGTGTTCCTGTGATTGCATGTGATTGCTACGTTTGTCAATCAGAAGACCCAAAAGATAATAGAACAAGAACTTCGGCCATGATTCATATTAATGGGGAAAATCATGTGATTGATTCAGGGCCGGACTTTCGTATTCAAATGCTCAGGGAAAAGGTGAAAACCTTAAAGTCCATTGTATTTACCCACGAACATAAGGATCATGTTGCTGGCCTTGATGATGTGAGGGCCTTTAATTTTAAAGAGAAAAGAGAAATGAACGTCTATGCTTCTCAGCGAGTTCAAAAGGCCTTGAACCGAGAATACCAATATATATTTGCAGAAGTGAAATACCCTGGAATACCTAAAATAAATTTGAGTACAATCGATAATGAGCCCTTTGAGATTGATGAAGGTATTCAAATTACGCCAATACAGGTGATGCATTATAAGCTTCCAGTATTTGGTTTCAGAATTGGAGACTTGACCTACATAACTGATGCAAAAACCATAAGCAAAAAGGAAAGGGAAAAAATTGAGGGAAGTCATACCATTGTTCTTAATGCGCTTCGAAAAGAACCACATATGTCACACTTTAATCTAGAAGAAGCTCTAGAATTTATTGATGAAATAAAACCAAAAAAGGCATATCTCACCCATATATCTCACCTTTTCGGCACCCATTCGGAAATCGAAAGAGAGCTTCCCCAAAATGTATTTGCTGCATACGATGGTTTATCATTAGACTTCACATACTAACAATACCTTATGGAATAAATAGATGGATACTATTATTCCAAACCCGATAAATAGATATATTCGAACTATGGAGGAGGAAAAATTCATTGATATTTCTCGATTAATCAAAAGCAAAAATCCGAAGCTACTCAAATGGCTTCCAAGATTTGTATTGAGTTATTTAAAGCGAATTATACATCAAAAAGAAATCAACACATTTCTTCGAAAAAACAAGAATAAAAAGAACCTCGAGTTCTCCGACGAAGTAATGAATTACTTTAACATCAAAGTATCGGTTTCAGGAATCGATCAAATTCCAAAAACCGGACCTGTTATTTTAGTTATGAATCATCCTTTAGGGGGAATGGATGGAATTGCTTTTATTTCTGGAATTATGAGACATCGTCCAGACCTTAAATTTATTGTTAACGACTTACTAATGAACGTCGAAAACCTCAAAGACCTTTTTATAGGGGTAAATAAACATGGTAAGAATAATATTTCAGTGCGTTCCCAGCTCAAAAATGCCTTTAGCGAAGACCATGCCATCTGCATATTTCCTGCAGGACTTGTGAGCCGAAAAATAAATGGTACCATACAAGACCTTGAATGGAAAAAGACATTTGTGACCTATGCCAGAGAGCTTGATAGAATTGTCATTCCGATATATATCGACGGACGCCTATCTCCTTTCTTTTATAATTTACATCGATTCAGAAAGTTTCTTGGGATCAAAGCTAACATCGAAATGCTTTATCTATCTAATGAACTTTTCAAGCAAAGGGATCAAACCATTGGTTTTCATGTAGGTCAACCAATAGAAGGCAAAAAATTCCACATGGAGCTTAACGAGTATAACGCCGCTCAAGAATATAAAAAGCGAGTTTATGCAATTAAAGATAAAATATCATGAAAATAATTCCACCCCTTGATCGAGAAATCATTAAGTCAGAGCTTACCAAGAAAACCTTTCTGAGAAAAACCCGAAAAGGAGAAAATGAAATTCATGTGATCGATCAACATAATGCACCCAACGTTCTTAAAGAAATTGGACGGCTAAGGGAGGTCACCTTTAGAGCCTCAGGAGGAGGCACGGGTAAAGATATCGATTTAGATCATTTTGATACAGATGAAATATGCTATCAACAGCTCATCGTATGGTCTCCAGAAGACGAGGAAATTATTGGAGGTTATCGATATATAAAATGTAAAAATGCACTCTCTAAAAGTGGTGATATTAACTTGTCTACTACACATTATTTTGATTTTTCAGAGGCTTTTATTACCAACTATGTACCTTTTACAATAGAATTAGGTAGAAGCTGGGTACAGCCTAATTATCAGCCATCTATAAATCCTAGAAAAGGTTTGTTTGCATTGGACAATATTTGGGATGGGCTAGGTGCCTTAATTCGATACAACCCTGAAATCAAATATTTTTTTGGAAAGGTCACTATGTATCCTACTTATAACCAAGAAGCCCGGAATTTCCTTCTTCATTTCATGCATCACTATTTTCCTGATACGGAACAACTTTTGGTACCTCACCATCCTCTCGACTTTGGTTCAAAAGAGGTCTTCTCTACGGAAATCAGGGACCTTGAATTTAAAGATGGTTTTAAGGTGCTAAACGCTTATCTTCGGGAACGTTCTGAATTTGTTCCGCCACTAATCAATATATACATGAATCTATCTCCGAGTATGAAAACCTTCGGGACTGCTTTGAATAATGAATTCGGAAAAGTTGAAGAAACCGGAATTTTAGTAAACATCAACGACATTTATACCGAAAAAAAGGAAAGGCACATGCAATTTTAAGCTAAGCCTCATATTTTTCAAGAAGTGCCTTAATATTGTCTATACCCGTCATTTTTTTAATGCGGTTTTTTAATCGGCCAATTTTCACATCAACGTGCGTAATATTGAGTTTTTTCGATATGTAAACGGATGGCTTATTGTAATAATACTTCATCTTGAGCATAAGGGCATCTTGCCTCGAAATCAAACTCAAAATGGATTTCATAACCTTATAGGAATCAATCTCTTTTGAACAGTCAAACAAGGGAACATGCATACCACTGTCTTCAGAATACTGTTCAAGATGCGTAGATGTATAACCTTCATTACTGAACCTGATCCTTCTTTTGGCATTTTTCTTTCGAATAAGAGATTTACAAAAATTCGCGACAACAGCTTTTAACCATGTTGCGGTATGCAATAAGTCTATTGATTTCGAATATTTAGTCTCAATCAACATAAATAAATGAATTGAAAACTCTTGATATACATCTTTTTGATCTTCAAGATTGTTGAAATGAGAGCGAATGACACCTACGAACATAGCATCGTACCTATTCATGACTTCATTGAATAAGGAATGATAAACTCTATGATCCATATATTTTATGATGTAAACTGGGTCTCACTTGAGATGATTTGTTCAATCCCGTTTACTCCTAAGATATTAAGATCAAAGGAAACAGTTGCTTCCTTTAACATATTTTGTAAAATTTGACCTGTCTCTATATTTGTATTGCGAATGAGAAAGGTATTTCTGTTGTGCTTTTTCAATAGATAAACTAAATTTGAGATCTCTTTCCTTATATTGTGTGCAACCATACCATTGGGATAAATAAACAGATACGCATCTTTTGATGTTCTTTGTTCAAACTGAACTTCCTGTCGAATAAGGTGAGGGTTTTGATTGTTTTTAGCGAAGCAAAATGCCTGAAAAAAAAGCTCCGTGGGATCCCCAAGAACCAGACAGTCCTCAAAAGCATTATGGTGATTCATAACTACAGATATAGCAAAAGACAAGTCCTCTAGGGAGTATTTGCCATTAAAATCAATTGAGGTATCATTCAATAAAAATTGATGAGGTTGATCCACCTCGAAAGGATTCCTCTTGACAAAACGAAAAGAATGGACATGTACTGAAGTTGCCTCTTCCAAATCCTTTGAGTACAAATGAGCATGGCTACCCAACAAAAGAATAGATTTAAAAGTAGATTTTTGCATAGACATTTTTCCTAATAACGAAAATTACGAGAAAATATAACAGCAATAGAATGATTTTATAAAACAAAGCAATTATTTTTACATAGAAACGTTTTATCCCTATGACAAAAATTGCTTTATCCTTAGGCATTTGTTTTGTGACTCTTTTGACCTGTGCACAAAATTATAATTTTGGACTAAACAGCTTTTCTTTTTTGAATTCCATTTATTCGTCTCGTTCTGCGGGTATAGGTTCAAACTTGATTACCATCAGTGATAAGGATGTTGGACTGACCGTGGCAAACCCCTCTTTGTTAAACGAAGACCAATTAAGAAGTATACAGCTGAATCAAGGTATAATGCCCTCTGGAGTTCAAACAGGAATGCTATGTTATGCCTTTAAAAAAAAGTATGGTATTTTTTCACCTGTGATTAAATATCAAAATTATGGAAAGTTTAACGGTACAGACGAATTAGGCAATGCGACCAATAACTTCTCGGCTATTGACTACTCTATTGGAATGAATTTTAGTCATTCAGTTGGTAAAACCATCAAGGTGGGGCTTGGTCTTCACCTCATAGGATCACATCTTGAAGCCTACTCTTCTTTAGGCATACATTCACTGATCGGTGCCACATTCAAACATCCGAATCAAGATTTTTCGGCTTCGTTTGTTGTTAAAAATATCGGCTACCAACTAATGAGTTATGCCAATTCTGAGCGATCCCCCTTACCTGTAGAGGTCCAAGCTGGACTGAGCTACAAGCTGAATCACGCACCTTTTAGAATCTCTTTATTGGGACACCATCTTAACCATTGGAAAATATTATACGAAGACCCCAATTTACAACCCACAATAGATGCCTTATCTGGAGATACTATTCCCATTTCAAGACCTGGTTTTGGAAAGCATTTGGCTAGTCACTTTACCTACGGAATAGAGTTACTTGCATCAGAAAACTTAGAATTCAGAACCGGATTTGATTACTTCAGAAGAGAGCAAATGAAATTGATTGATCGTCCGGGCTTAGCTGGATTTTCATTTGGAATTGGCATTCAATTGAAGCGACTCAAGTTCGATTACGGTATTCTAATTGTTTCCACTGCGGGAACCAACCACTATATAGGTATTAGTACCAATTTCGATAGCTGGAAAAAGAAAAAGAGGTTCTAATCCGAATCCTTTGTGAAAGAATTTTATTGATTGACCATTCTGACAATATTCTTCGGCCATGGATCTTCGAATTCTCCACCCGCCCTCCAAAGACTGATTTCATCATCTGTGAGAAAACATGACTTAAGAGCATCCGTAAAACGATCTACTTGACTTTCATCACCTATTACCGTTAAATCGCAATGACGATCTCCAAAACGTCCTGTTTCCTTCTTCAGGATCTCTTTAAGCTGGACGATCTCCATTTCTGAAAGACCATGATCTTTATCCTCAACAATTCCAGAGCGCCAAGATCCAATCAATTCCAAACTGATTCCACCTGCTGCCTGATTCCATAATAGTGAATGCTTATCTCGACTTGCGAGCCAGAAAAACCCTTTACTTCTATAAATTCTTTGATCAAGATATTCGTGACAAACATCCCAAAGACGTTGAGGATGAAAGGGACGATCATCTTTAACCAAGCGAGTTGAAATGTTATAAGGACGATCAGCTTTTTCTTCATTTTCCAAAACTGGCTTCAATTCCTCAAGCAATCGAGTGATTTTATAATAATCATAGTCCTCAATTTCAAATAAAGATTCTAAAGTAAGTCTACCAAACTGTACAGAATGCGTTGAAGCCAAGGGGTTGATTTCTTGAACATAAGTAGCAATATCAGGGAGCTTTTCCTTTTCAATTCGATCTGTTTTGGTCAGTATCAAATGACTGCAAAACATAATTTGTTCCACTAATAAACTCACCGTATCTCGTTTGTTATTGATGAGATTGTTTTGCATTCGAGGAATAAGACTTTCACCATAATTAAAGTCATGTGCCAACATTAAGCTATCAACAAGAACAAATACTCCCGATAGCCTGACCTCGTCTTGCTCTTTGAAATATTCAATCAGAGGCATGGGATGACAGCTTCCTGAAGTTTCAATAATAATTAATTCTGGATTATGATGGGATAGTAATTTATGAATTGCTTGGTCGAGTTTTTGAATTCCATTCATACTACTAAGAACACAATCATGAATAGATTCTAAAATACTCTTATCATCTTCTACCACATCCGTATTTCCCAAAAGCTCCCCATCAACATCCAGTTCACTCATGTCATTTACAATCGCACACACTCGAATATCTTTCTTTTTGGATTGCGATAACAGATTTCGAAACAGCGTTGTTTTACCAGACCCAAGAAACCCATTAAGAATGACTACTGGTATCTTTGCAAATGAATTCATTACATTACCATTTAACCTTAAATAGGCTATTCATTAATTACTGAAAAGACAAAACAATAAAGCTAAGCCTATCTGATATCAAGGATTGTATGGGAAAGAAGAATGGTGCAAATCAATTTTCAATTGACCATTATTCAATTGGTATCCGAAAGTATATTCAACTTTTGCCTCGTTTCCATCTAAATCGGTGAAAAAGTAGTTCCCCATAGCAATTGCACGATTCTCTTCTAAAATCATATTCGAATTTTCAAACCTCACTTTTGTCCAAGGATTGATTGCAAAACCATTATCCTCCTGACAAGCCCGACCTTCACCAGCTATAAAATAAGATGAAGCCTCTGATTTTGATGGACGAAATTGCTCTATAGCACACTTTGTAGGTTTGAATAAAACCGGTCCTAATTCAAAAGCATATAATTTATCAAGAAATTCACTGGTAAATGTTTCACATTCATGTCTGGACTCTTTTAGAGATCCTATTTTAACAACTCCTGCACCCCACTCATTCTGTGCAGCTAATACTTGGTCTTTCGTAATCATTATTATATAAATTTATTAATTGTAATTTTTGGTCGAAGTTAATAAACACAACCCCTAAATACAACTGGGTTGCGTTAAAATTGGTCAAAATTTGTTCATTTTTTTTTTACTTGTATTTCTATAAAAAGATTTTATTCAAGTAATAGATAACCAAAATAATGCTAAATGAGGCACCAAGGTAACCAAACAATCGTCTGATCATGTGACTTGAATGATTTCGCTTTTCTTCGCTCATGTCATCTTCACCAATATCCGACATAGAAACATACATCGCACCAAAAACCAACCATGACAGTGCCATCTCTATACCATCAATAAAGTAGACCAAAATCCCAGAAAAAACAAGCGAAAAACCCGCAATCAGATGAAGTCTTTCTATTGAAATTAAGTATTTTTTTTTCATTGTATATTGTTTAACAAACACATTCCGTATCACAACAGCTCAAATCAGATAAATACATACCATTTACCTTCCATCTCTCTACAAGTTTCGCAATATCTTCCTCTTTATAGTCTTCCTTGCGCATGATATCCTCGACAATAACACCAAAACGCTGTCTAAACTTATAAATAAAACAAAAGATGTGATCATCATGCCGAACGGACGGACCGGAAAGATAAAGATTCTCCTGACCAAAAAACTCATCGGTTTCTTCGATTAATATGGGAGTACCATTCTTTCTGTAGCTGATCAAACCCTTAATGGGGTCATCTACCAATGAAAAACCTGTGGCACATATCGGAATCCTTTCGGTTGTAATGACACTTTCGTCATCCAACTCTAGCTGATAAACACCATCTTTCTTGCTTACAGTACTTACCTCTCCTACTACCTCAGAATAAAGAGGTGAATTTTGTATCTTGTCGTATTTAGTGCAGGTATATGGTGACAATGATTTTGATGGATCACTCGTGTTGGCATCGTTTATGACTTCGGGATCTATCAAGGTAACCTCTTTCTGATTTTGAACCAGATCGTAAGCCAATTGAACACCGCTTTCATATCCACCTATAATTACAAAATGATCACCCTCCACCCGCTCAGGATGCCTTACATAGGAACTGTGAATACAGTGTTCAGCACCGTTGATGTTTATGATTTGAGGGTTTTTGAACTCACCTGCTGCCCAAATCACGTATTTAGCTGAATAAGGACCTTGGTTCGTTTCGACCCTCCATCCTTTTTTTTGTGGCTTCACTTCGATAACTTCAGTTCCGGTTTCAACATTTATTTGAAAAAAATTGGAAACTAGCCGCAGATAATCAGTATACTCATCACCCGTTAAATGCTCTTTACTGAAGGTAAAAGCAGGTGAAGTACCCTCACATACCGAATTCAAATCTATTTGTCCAAAAGCGTTGCTTGGAAATGAGGGCGTGATCATCTCCATATTTTCTGGCCAGTCTGTAAAAGAACTTCCAATATCATTTTTCTCAAGAACAAGGTAATCAACTCCTGTTTGACTCAAAAGGGAGGCCACTCCTATTCCTGCAGGTCCTGATCCAACTATTATTACACTAGTAATTGTCATGATTCTTTTTATTTAAAAACAGTTGCAAAATTAACTCTAAATAACACTAAATGCAACCTAGTTGCATTAATAACTTTAAGCGTGTAACAAATCGGGTGTATCATTTGTTGTCAAAAATAAATTCAATTAAGGTGAATTTGACTGTGCCATTTTTGATTATGTCATTAAAAGTTTTGGTCTATTACTAGGGATCTGAAAGAGATTTAAAAAATTCAAAAAAGAAGCATTCTCAACAAACAATGAATACTTACTCTTTGATGAATTTATAACTAAAGCTTCCATTTTCCGTTTCCGCTTTGACTAAATATGTACCTAACGAAATATCAGAAATATTTATTGGACTTTCTGATGTATCTTTCACACACTGACCTTTTGTATCAAATACCTTTAAATTTTGAATATTTTCATTTGGTACTGATATGTGAACCAAACCATCCGACGGATTAGGGTACAAAAAATTAATTTTTTCTTGGTCTTCATAAAATCCATTAGATTCAATACAACTGGCTATATTTCCATAATTTTCAATTGCAGCAAAAACTTCCTGCTCAATGGTATAAAAAATAGAATAGTTATTGGTCTTATATCCAACACCTACACCATTATTCATAAAAATAAATCCAACCTTTCGTATTGTGTCAAAATAGGCATCACTTACCAAGCCATAAGCCTCTCCGGCATGACCGAGCATTTTACTGCTCCCAGGTAATACAATATCATTTCCAGGAGTTGAGGTAATGCGATGAATACCAAGACCCCAACTTCTAAATAAGCCATCGTAATTATTGCCATTATTGCCATTAAAAGTCCATTCATTTGCAAACATTGAATTGCAGGATGATTCTGAAAGAAGTTTTAATCCATTAAAATCGCCTTTATTAATTAACATCAGAAATATTTTAACCAGATCTTGACCAGAGCACCTAAATCCTCCCTGAGGTCCAAATCGTCCCCCATTGGTACCAGGAACGTATCCGTTAATATTATTGAACATCGGCTGTATACCCTGATAATTATCGACCTGAGGAGACCATACTCCATTAACCTTTCTGTATAATACAGCCAATTCATTTATATCCATCAAATCATTGACATTGAATGATGCATTAATACCTAAAGGCGAAGATATATTTTGATAGCAATAGGTATCAAAACGCAACCCCGAAACCTTTTCGATAATCGTCCCAAGAATCACATAATTAATATTAGCATAATTAAAGTAGGTACCTGGAATGGTATTATTGAATTGCCCAGTTGTATAAAATGTTCCGCCCTCTGTTAAAATTTGACTTAAATTCGGAATAGGATTGTTGTTTACTGAGGCGCTTAGAAAACTACTATATGTGGCACCATCAATAATTGTTGAAGTATGTGAAAGAAGCATCCTTGTAGTTATGGGAGTTCCTGGATGGTTGGGATTTTTAACGATATAACCGAGAATAGAACTGATGTCGTTGTCCAAATCTAAAAGATTTTGTTCAACCAACTGCATCACTGCAATTGCTGTAATTGTTTTAGAAATACTCGCAATACGATATTTTGTATTTGGAGTAGAATTTATATCCCTTGAATAGTCTGATTTACCTAGGGCAATATTTTCGATGATGCCATTTTCACAAAAAACCACTAATGATCCACCCATCATCTCATTATTTACTGAAATATTGTTGAATTCATCTGTCAAGGACTGCGCCTGGATTGAAAATGAAAAGAAAAGAATCAATCCCAATACCCTAAATACATTGATTATTTTTCTTTCTGTTTGTATCAATTAAAGATGGTTTTTTATTGTTGAATTATTTACAACGGATAGTCAATAAAAAAATCGTTCTTTTCGTATTATGCTTAACGATACGATACACGTATTACGTTTATTCATTTAGATTAAAAATACACAAAATTATGGGGTTGATTCTAGATTTTCGGTCATAAAAAAACCCCCAACTACTTGTAGTCAGGGGTTTAAGATCGGCGTCGACTTACTCTCCCATCCTCAAAAGGACAGTACCATCAGCGCAAGCAGGCT
>MDTD01070145.1_pt1 | contig 25694 bp, 25 predicted proteins | sample 811221 | NCBI WGS metagenome assembly MDTD01 (sample SAMN05326646, study PRJNA326480) | marine metagenome | isolation source: seawater | place: Pacific Ocean: South West | collected 2011 | reverse complement strand
GTAATGGTATTTCCACCTTCTCCGCTTGCTTTGAGACCTGATGCCTGTAACCGGTCGATGATGCTAGATATTGGTTTGTTAGTTCTTGTTAGAACACCTATCGAAATACTGCCCGATTTTTCTGTTAGGGCAAGGAGACGTTCTACTAATTTTTCAAGAACGGGGTCAGATTCACCTCCGTTTTCTTCTTTCTTTTTCGCTTCGACCAGATACGTTGCGCCCGGAGAGTCTCGAAGATGGTCGGCGCTTTCATGTTCCGGATAGTTCGCCGTCCATAGCTGAGCTCCGTCAATCCAATTGGGGTCGTTATTTGAGAGTTCACTTATTGTCTCTATGAGGTTCACAAATACTGTGTTTGCCGTTTCAAGTATTACTGGTGACGATCGGTAACTGACGGAGAGGGTTTCGCTCTGCAGTTGTGGATAGAGTTGTTTCATCGATTCAAGAAGTCGGGGCTCTCCTTGGCGCCAAGTGTAGATCGACTGTTTAACATCGCCGACACAGTAGAAAGAGCCTCTTTCAGGAGTTGCGAGGATTTTTTGAGCGAAGGGCTGGAGCACTCTCCACTGTGTCGGGCTCGTATCTTGAAATTCATCCAACAACAGGTGCTGAATTCCTGTTCCAAGCCGGTAGGAAAAATCTACCTCTACTTTATTGCTTCCTTCATCAGCGAAGGAGTTCTGTGCCAAGAAGATCGGCAGATCGCTGAACGTATACTTACTGTTCCTCCGTTTGATTTCCTTTAGTTCTGTTTCGAGCTTTTCAAGAAGTTGCCGGATGGCGAGATTTCTTTTCTGAATTTCTGCAGCGGCGGTATGAGCCACGGATAACCCCAACACATTAATGGCACTTGCAAACGATTCAGGGATTTCCTTACGGTCATACTTCTCTTCGCCTTGGATAGCTTTTTGGGCAGGTCCTATCGCAGTGATTATTTCCCAGTTTCCTGTTCGTCTGGCATCTGGGAGTAGCTTTTGTATCTCATCGATCTTGGTTTGCCAGCCTTTATGTGGTGAACCATCTTTGATGACTGGGATATCGTTAAATTCTTCTAAAGTCGTTATCGCCTCTGCTAAATCTTTAGAAGATGGAGGGTCAGGAGCGGTGATACAATCCCATGCTTCAGGGTCACTTTCGAGAAAAACTGGGCGCATCAGTTTAACGACCCGAAGGAACTCTTGATAGACCCCTTTGTCTCCTAACCGGTTTAATCCCTCGATCATTTCTGTAACCCGTGTGAGTCCTTCTTCCTGAATCATCGAAGTGAGAGCTTCGATAGTTTGCTCATCCTCTCTGGCTTGTTGGATAATCCCCCACTGGGTGGGAAGTCCAAGGTCATGAGAGAAGAGATTTATAAGTCGGTTGAAGAAAGCATCGATTGTGCTGATTTGTATCTGGTCTAGCTTCTGAACGAACTCTGCTAGCTTCCCCCTACATTGGTCTTCGCTTAACGGTATCCCTATCTCTTCTGATAGTTCTGTTCTTTTGTCAGAGTCCGAAATTGATTGGACGAGGCGTTCAAAAACGCGGTCACGTATTTCCCCTGCAGCTTTTCTTGTAAATGTTGTTGCAAGAATTTTTCCTGGGTCCTCATTAAGAAATAGGAGCCGGAGGTATTGGTTAGTTAGTGAGTACGTCTTACCGGTACCGGCGGAAGCGAGGACAACTTTGTTTGAATATTCACTCATGATTCGCCTCTATCTTTGCTCCACCTAGAAGACCCTCGCCACATAGTGCGCGGAATGAGAACTCTCCATAGAGCTGAGGGTTTCCCATTTCTAACCAGTTACGGCTTCGGATATCTTGAATAACCTTTTGGGCCCGTTCTACCCCTTCCTCAGCTTGAAATTCTTGCGCTGAATGGTGGTTAAAAGCTGCCTCATCCGCAGCAAGATTGATATACCCTAGACGGCATGTGTCTGACTTCATATCTTCTTCGCGTAGATACCAGTACAAGGGAAGCTGAAGGTCTTTCCACCCACCTTTAGTTCCAACGCCGTGTGCTTTTAAGGGGTCGAGATTATTTGTTTTGTAGTCGAAGATGATCCATTCACCGGTTGATTCATTCCGGTCAATACGGTCAATTCTTCCGGTGATCGTGATCGGAGTCCCGTCGACAAATAGTTCTTTCGATAAATTAGACTCTGTTTTGTGGATAAACCACCCTTCGTTTCTATGGGCCACTTGTTGTTCAGCAAACTTATACAAACGATGGCGGAGCTGTTCCATTTGGAGGGTGATGGCGGGTTTGGCATTAACACCAAACCGTCGTTTCGCCAATCGTCCCAACCCATCATCTAGAACTGCACAAATTTCCTTCAAACTAGTGCTGTCTCTTGCTTCGGAACGTCCAAAATCTTCGAGGACGTCATGGGCGATGTCACCAAATGAAGCCGCGTCGAGTTCTTCACCCACGTCATCTATGGTTCTGAGTTTTAGAATATGCCTGAGGTAGAACATGTATGGGGATTCGAGATAGGTTCGAAACGCGGTAGCACTTAACTTCTCTGGGACTGCCCGCTCTAAATCGATTGGGGGTTGAAACACAATAAGGTTTTTTGATCCGTGTTCGGTCTCATACCCCACCCGCTTAGCTGGTTTCATGGCATGCAACGCATGATCTGCTATTTGCTCGTCTTCAACATTCAGAAGTATTCGCGATGGGAGTAGTGGGTCCCCACTTATTCCGCGTCGGCCAGAAATAACTCGGAGATGGTCTTTACTATGTACAAGGAATTCATAGATATATGCGTCTCTAGCAAATCTTCGATCTCTTCGATCTAGTTCCAAGTTAAACCGTATTGTTTCGGGCAGCCAGCCAGGATAGTTAAGCTTTGATGGCACGATTTCGTTATTCATGCCGGTGACGATGAGTACAGGTGCTTCATCTAGCGCAAGTTCTAGCCAGCCAAGTAACTCAATGGAGGGCACTGACTCTTTAGGGGTGTCAGGCGGAATGTTTACTGATGAGAGCTCTTGTATTATGAAACTGATGGCTTCCACTGCGCTCATGCGCGGGAGTGCTTTATCCGGTAAGCGTGAACATTTCTCGAAGACAATTTTAAACTGTTCGAATGTTTCAACGAGAACTCGGTCAGTTTCGTGTATGTGCGGCAGCAACCTGGAATCTCCGTAAACCTTGAAAAGGAAGGTCTTAAATTCAGCTATCCAATCGGTCATGGGCTTCTTCTGAACTGCAGTTAATTCACCGAGTAACTCTTCGATTTTCTGATAATTGGTTCTTAGACGTTCTCCCCGTTCTTTTGGGTAGGTGTGCAGCGTGCCAGTGAACCTGACTGGGAAATGCCGGTTGAAGTATTCATCTAAATCATCAATTGCGGAATCTTTTCTGGGTAGAAGTCGTTGAATGTCGGGGTGGCGGAGCAGCCAAACATAGGAAGAGAAACTTTTTGATGATAAATACGAACCGACTGCATCCATCAGTAGTGTCGGTTTTGTCTTGCTTATTGGGGTCCCTGCGGCGTCACGTCCCGTAATCCCATGCTGTTCTAGCTTTCGTTGGATGTACGGGGTCACCGAATGATCGGGAACACCGATACTGATTTTTCCTGCGGGGTATTCTCTATCTAGTTCCGCTATCGTCTGGATTGCTAGTTCAGCCTGATGTGTTGGGTCCTCAGCTATCAACCAGCCTTCTATGGGATACTCTGACTTACGCTCAGTCCAATGGTCTATGTTTGGCCTCCCATATCGGTCGAATGTTTCACTAAGTGATTCTGGGGCGCCAATAAGAATGGTTACCCGATGCGGGATCTTGTCGATAAGCTTTCTCAACACATCGTTGGAGTCAGGAACACCAACAAGGACGATGTTCAGATCAGTATTTATACAATCGCTCTCTATGAGGAGTTGTCTTGTATTCTGCGGATCGCAAAATCCTAGATGAGCGAGAAAGTCATCCTTTTTCTGTTCGGCCTCAGCTAATGCCTGCCAGCGAAACCTCTCTTTATCGGGCATATCTTGCGGAAGGTGTTCTTCGAGCGAGCTGAACCAGTATCCTTCACCAGCTAATTCTCGGTAGAGGCCAAAGATCTCATTCACGAATGCTGTTCCAACCCCGTCATCTGAACTTTCAAATAGTGTTAAGGACCTTAAAGATTCTGGACGGATTTCTTCAAGCGCTTTCTTCCAAGCTATGGACTGGAGAAAGGGCGAAGCAGGTGGTAGGTCAAAGTTAATAAGTTCCTCTGGCAGGCGTCCTGCGGTCACTACTTTAGGGGGTATAAGAGTCTTCGCTTCACTGGTTGCTAGGAGCTCTCGGACTTGCCATCCAGCTCTGCCTCCGGGTACGCCGATTACAAGATTTTCGAAACCTTCTGGATAATGTTGGATGAGCCAATTTACGGATTCAGCTACTAAGGGTTTCTCCCAGCCTAAGAATACTCGTTTAGTAAATGACTCTTCCATGATTCAATGAAGTCTATAGCTCAGTCCATTATCAGTTACGGACGTTATTCGATGGTTTCTTGACAATTTCGATTTGTGTTCCGGTAGAACCAAGGGATGGGGACTATGGGTGGTTCTACCGGAACAAACTTTTCTATTTCTATCGATTACGTTGAACCCACTAGATCTGCATTAGGTGATTCCAGTAGCACCGGGTCAGTATTCTCGACGTCATATAGAGAACTCCAATCCACTTTGTGATTCGTTGGCCATTCTTCGTCTAGGTATGGGAATTCCTGAGGGGTTAGCGCTTTTAATTGGGCTTCAACTTGTTCGATGGCGGCTATTCGGTCTCTGTTTTTTATGGTGGTTTCTGGTTTCGGAGTCTTCGTTTGTTTTGCTAAAGATGTATCTGAGGCCATATCTGGTAGGGATTCCATAGGTTTTTTCCTTTGTAAGTTGTAGATGGGGATTTCTTTTGTATTTAGAGTAGAAGGAAGGTGTGACACTTCTGGATAGCTTTTGGTGACTCGATATCTATATATAGTGTTTTATACAATTATATTTATTAATATATTTTGTATTTTTCACTATTAATGGTATGTTGTTGTGTATGGTTTTACACCACTCGGGGAGCTTTACTCGTCAAGAGCCGAGCGAAAAATATAGCGATGAGCGGCACAAGGTTCTAGTCTCAGTAGAAATCGTGCTCTTCACCATTCGCAACGGAGTATTCGAAGTTCTAGTGCTAAAGCGCAATCGCCCGCCATTTCTGGATTTCTGGGAACTCCCAGGTGGCCTGATCAGACTAGATATCGGCCAAAGAGGAGAATCGGCGGATGACGCTGCACTACGTGAACTCACTAGAGCAGCTGGACCGACTGGGACTTCATTGAGGTATCTTGAGCAACTTGGAACATATGGGGACCCAGAACGAGACCCTAGAGAGGAACGGTCGATCGCTATCGCCTATATGGGTATCGGCGCCAATGTAGCGGAGCCTCCGGAGCAAAACGGAGCATCTTTTGTCCCCGTCAGTTATGTCGAAGACGAGCTTTCAAACAAACTTGCATTTGATCACAGCATAATATTGACCGATGCTATTTCTAAAGCCCGAATGGGAGTTGAATATTCAAGGCTTGCTGCGGGGTTCTGTGCTTCCTCTTTCACCGTCTCAGAATTAAGGCAAATTCACGAAATAATTCTGGGGAAGAAACTGGATCCTGGCAATTTTCAGAAGAAAGTCATAGCGGCAGAAGGGTACCTAACAGAGGCTGGCAACTCCGAAAGAGCCCCAGCTACTCGCGGCCGGCCAGCAAAACTCTATAACGCCGAACCCTGTTTTACCATAGGTAACTAGGACAGCTGCTTCAGAAAATTTTTAGCACCATAAGTAGTGTTTTAATGTAAATTCGGCACACTATGTGAATGCGTGTTCCTAGAAGTCTGTACTTCGCAATGTTTAGTTTTACAGCTTCTATCGGCGTCATTTTCGGCCTCATCGCTTCTCTACAGGACGATTTGGGGTTCGCTAATAGTGCGTTGGGCTTGATAGCCGCAGCTTCTTTCTTCGCTTCATTTCTTGGGCAACTCTTTTTAGCTCCGCTTGCCGACCGAGGGAAGACAAAACCCCTACTAATCTTTTCAATAATTCTTGCTGTATTTGGAACCCTTTGGTTCGCCCTTGCTTCATCGGTTTGGGAGTTAACGGTAGCCCGGGCTTTAACCGGACTGGGCTTTGGGGCATTTGCGCCCGCAGCTCGAGCTATCGTGTCAAACATTGATTCTTCTCGCGCTGGTGAGCGTTTGGGAAGGTTGGCGGCTATAGAAACTTCTGGATTTGTGACGGGACCCGTTATCGGTGCAGCGCTAAATGAGATTTGGGGTCTCGATGCGCCATTTATTTTTCTATCTGTATTCCTCATTTGCATGCTGCCAGGGTTGATCAGGGTCAACATTTCTGTAGAAAACGAGATTCCTCAAGAGTCTCGACGCTCAACTGCAAAGGTGATAGTTAAGCGAAAGGAAGCGGCGGGGGCAATATTACTTGGAGCCGCAATGTTTTTTCCAGCTGGCATGTATGAAGCTATTTGGGCGAGATTCATGGAGGATTTAGGCGCTAGCACCCTTTTTGTAGGTATTAGTCTGACGATGTATGGAATTCCTTTTGCATTTACAGCGAGTACCGCTGGTAAATTTATTGACCGTATTGGGCCTTGGAGGGCTGCTGTTTTCGGAATCTCAGTTATTATCCCGATGACTTTTATTTATGGCTTCCTTACTTCACCTTGGTTATTGATGGGATTGGCGATGGTTGAAGCCGTAGGGCAGGGTATCGGCGCTCCTGCATGTCAAGCAGCCATGGTTAAAGCTACTCGCGAGCATGAACGTGCTACGGGGCAAGGGATGGTCGGGGCTGCTAGTACTTTAGGGGGTGGGGTCGCCGCGCTTATTGCCGCCCCTCTCTATGCGGGCCCTGGGCCGGAAGAAACTTTCATGATTGTTGCTTGTGTGGTTGCAGTGCTGGGTGCAGCATCGATCCGTCTAGGGAGAGGTCAAGTCGCGATTGTTAGCGTTGCTCAGCCATGATTCGTATTGTCGGTATCTACAACGCTGATGGCTCAATCCTCGGCGAATTGAATTTCGCAATCGGGAAGGTCACTGGGAAAAGTGACTGTGGATTATGTGATTTAACGCACGGTTGGAATCCGTTCGGGAAACCATCTTGGAGGAACGCTTGTTCAGCAAGCACAATCGATATTGAACTCGTTCACCGTGATGAGCTTACAAGCGTTCAGAATGAAGTTGCAGGAGATTTACCAGCAGTGATCGCCCTACTTGATGGAACATGGAGAAAACTTATGTCAGGAGAAGAGATCTCCTCTTTCAAAGGCAACAGTTCTGGGTTTCTAGCTGAGATCGAACGTTTAGTCCGCGAGTCGTAGCATCTCTGTTTTCTCCCGAATGGCAAATCTTAAAATGGCGTTTCTGATCCTATTGAGCCACAATTGACTTGAGCAAAGGAGATTTGGGTGTTTATTGATTTCACTGATGAACAAAAAGCGCTCCGTGAAGAATTGCGCGAATACTATGCAAATCTAATTACCCCAGAGATCCTCGAATTACAAAAACAAGAAGAGGGTACAGGGCCAGTCCGAAGAAAACTTGTAGAGCAGCTAGGAGAAGATGGCTGGATTGCTATGGGCTGGCCTGAGGAATACGGCGGACAAGGGAAAAGCGCTATTGAACAGTTCATTTTTTACGATGAGACGATGCGTGTCGGTTCGCCAGCCCCGATGCTCACAATTAATACTGTGGGCCCAACTATTATGGAGTATGGAACCGATGAGCAGAAGGAGTTCTTCCTTCCGCAGATTGCAGCTGGAAGATTGCATTTTTGCATTGGTTATAGTGAACCTGATGCCGGAACAGATCTGGCGTCCTTAACAACTCGAGCAGTACGTGATGGTGATGAATATGTCATCAATGGGCAAAAGACCTGGACGAGTCTTGCTTTAGGTTGCGATTACATTTGGCTAGCAGCCAGAACTGACCCTGATGTCTCTAAACATAAGGGAATCTCATTGTTTGCTATTCCTATCGATACGCCCGGAATTACGATAGAGCCCCTGTCTCTCCTTTCAACGCATAACATCAATCACACATTCTTCGATGACGTCCGTGTTCCAGCCTCAAGCATTATTGGTGAGGAGAATCAAGGCTGGCGGCTTATCACCAGCCAGCTAAACAGGGAACGCGTCACACTATGTTCCTCAGCTATGATAGAACGCTGCATTGAAGAAGCCCTCGACTGGGCAAAGAGCAATCATCGTCCGGACGGAACAAAGGTGATTGATATCCCTTGGGTCCGCCGAAATCTTGCCGAAGTGACCGCCGAGCTTGAATTTCTCCGCTTGTTAAACTGGAAAGTGGCTTGGAGTGTTGCCACAAAGCATCTGGATGTTGCTGATTCTTCCTCGGTGAAAGTATATGGGACCGAGTTCTACACAAGAGCGTTTCGGAAACTGATGCAAATCTACAATGAAATAGCCTACCTTGTCTCGGAAAATCCTGAAGAGGATGGCCGATTAGAATCTCTTTACCGTTCACTGGTAATCCTCACGTTCGGAGGCGGCACGAATGAGATGCAAAGAGATTTGATAACGATGTTTGGCATGGGCTTCCCCCGTGCAGACCGGTAAGGCGGATGTATGGACTTTGATTTTTCAGAGGAACAGGAAGCCATCTGCGATCTCACCCGCCAGATCTTCGAAGATAAGGTAACCCATGAACGCCTTCGCGAAATAGAACAGAATAACTTATCTTTTGATAATGAGCTATGGGAAACATTGGCTGAATCCGGAATTGTTGGAGCTAGCATTTCAGAGAGTTTCGGTGGGGCAGGATTAAGCTTCCTCAGTGTCACCGCTGCTCTTGAGCTGATTGGCGAGTTCGCGGCACCTGTCCCGCTCCTTGAAACTGTTGTAATGGGAGCCCTACCTATTCAAGAATTTGGAACAGATGCTCAGCGGAGTGAATTACTCCAGCGAGTGTCTTCTGGCGAGCTTGTATTGTCAGCAGGACTTGTTCCCGGTGATACGGTACTCGTTGATGACGGCAAATTATCTGGCCGGATTGATTTTGTCCCGTATGCTCTAGAAGCAGAAATTATCCTGGTACCAACGGAGGACGGGGTGTATCTTGTAGAGACTTCTTCTGATGGCGTGGAACGCACTCTTCGGGAAACTACGACGGGGCAGTCGCAAGCAATGATCAGCCTTGATCAAGCCGCAGGTGATCGTTTAGGTTCTGCTTCGACAACCGAGGTACTCAACTGGATCCGGCTACGTGTTGACTCTGGGATTTGTTCGATACTTTCAGGTGCCTGTAAGGCTTCATTAGATTTAGCGGCTGAGTACACAAAAATTCGTCACCAGTTCGATCGGCCTATCGCTACCTTTCAGGCCGTCAGCCAAAGGGCTGGAGATGCCTATATTGACACAGAGGCAGTTCGCCTGACATCGCGTCAAGCTGCATGGAGGATCGATGCAAGCAAACCGGCAGAAGAAAAGGTGGCTATCGCTCGATGGTGGGCAGCGGAAGCAGGATTTCGCGTTGTGCATGCAGCCACCCACCTTCATGGCGGAGTTGGAGTAGACAGAGACTACCCATTACACAGGTTCTTTCTGATGGCTCGACAATTGGAACTTACGCTTGGGAACAGCGAAGAGCAATTGCTCTTTTTAGGAAATCTAATTGCAGATTCCACATAGTTAACCTTTACGTACTTTTAGAAGACCATTACCATGGGCATATGGACCTAATAGAAAATAACGATGTATGCACCTGTGGCTCTACGTGCGAGTGCACAGCAGAATCGAACTGTGGCTGCCGTTGCTGGGCAAACGATTAGCAGTTACCGCTTAGATCAATGAAGGGTTGTCACGCTAATTGCGGCGCGAGCGTTCCCGCTAAGTAAACAAGGTAAGCAAATTGCTCCTCGGTGAGTTCTCCACTGCTGCGATGAACGACAAATCCTTCCCCATCTACGAGGACCCAAAAGGGAAATCCAGTCAGTCCATATGCTGCAGCTATTGTTTTTTCGGAACTATCGACAAGTACTTGCGTTGGCCAGTTTTCTGCTTCAAACCATTCGGATGGTGGGTAGTTTGGTGTCCCTTCACGAACTGACGTTGAAATAGCTACTACCTCAACACCATTAGGAAGGCCGTTCTCATTTAACCATTGGGCTACTCTAGGGACTTCTCGTTGGCAGTGTGGGCACCAATGCGCGAAGAAACCGATGAGGCGAATTGTTCCATCATCTGGTTGGATCTCGATCATTTCTGCACTGGTATTTGGTTGGGCTTTAAATCCAGGGGCAACATGTCCAACACTTTCATCGGGCGGTAGCGCTTCTCCAATGATCTCGACTGCACCGGTTTCAAAGCGCTCCTGAGGTGTGCTGCTCGGCGTACCTATAGGTTCTTCCGTCTGACTACTTTCTTCTTCTGGAATGGTAGTCGGTGCGGCTTGGACTTCAGTAGGTTCGGAAGAAGAGATGACTGTTTCGTTGCTACTATTGTCGCCTGCTAACAGTATTCCTAAAAGCACAGCACCACCTATTAGAACGAGAAGAAATCCATATATTATTTTTTTCTGCTTTGCTGGCTCCGACTGTTCCATGGGGCCAGGTATTGGAGGTTCTTCGTCTGCCATATTGCTAGCCTTTCCATGGTCGTGGAGTTGCTAGCAACAGGATACCGATGAGTACGAAACTTCCCAGCGCTAACAACGGAATACTTACAAACCCGAAAACCTCTATCCACTTGTAGGTACAGGATGCGTTAAGGGAGCATGAGGAACCTTGGCCAGGAAAGGCTTGAAGCTGATAGTGATAAATCGATATGCCTGCTCCTGCAATCGTAAAGACTAGCGCATATGGAATAATTCTTCGATCTCGCCGGAATGTTGCCATCGGGAGGATAACTGCTAAGGGATACATGGCAATACGTTGGTACCAGCACCAATCACAAGGGAGGAACCCGCGTATTTCTGAAAAATAGAGACTTCCGAGTGTCGCCCCGACGGCAATAAGGGAAGCTAGGAACATAGCTATTTTTCTGAATTCCTGGCGGAGTTGTGTTCCGGAAAACTTAAGCACACCCAGCGTGGAGATTAAGCCAACACCGATAAGAAGTGTGAAAATTATTTCGGGTGCTTTCTGCTCCATATCTCTAGCGTAAATGGCCTGAGCAGAAATGCGGTGGCGGCTAGTAATTTCTGATTATCCGACTGTCTCGACTACCCGCTCCAATGTCCAGTCTGGGTATTCATCGATGGTCCTGGCAAGTCTTCCAGTTGAGTCGAAGAGAGCAAACAATGTTCCGTCAAGTGAACCCAAGACACGCGTACCTCGTAGATTGCGTATTTTTTCTGCAGTATCGGTATCGGTTTTTCTAGCGACAACCCATGCTGTCGGTGACATTTCCACGACTGAGCCGAATTCGTGTTCGAGCCGGTGGGCGAACACTTCGAACTGCATTTGTCCAACAGCGCCAAGAACTGGTGTGGCGGTAGGGGCATCCAGATCACGCAAAACTTGGACAACCCCTTCTTCGTCTAACTGGCTGAGACCTTTTCGGAATTGTTTTGTTTTTGAGATGTCGGTTGGGCGGGCGTTCCAGAAAAGTTCTGGTTCGAATCTTGGTATCGGAGGAAATGCTACTTTTTCTCCTATGTATAGGGTGTCTCCGATACGTAGGTCGCTAGCATTTACAAGGCCAAGGACGTCACCGGGGTACCCATCTTCAGCGGTTCCTCGGTCAGCTCCGAACATTGACGTGGCAAATTTAGTGCTGAACGCCTTGTTGAGACGCTCATGCGTGACTTGCATTCCCCGCTCAAAATATCCGGAGTTGATTCGCATGAAGGCTACACGATCGCGGTGAGAGGGGTCCATGTTTGCTTGGACTTTGAAAATGAATGCAGAAAATGGCTCATGGACGTCTCGGGTTCCCCCATCTTGGGTTTCACGGGGACCCGGGTTCGGGGCAAGATCTATTACTGCATCGAGTAGGTGTCGCACGCCAAAATTGGTTAATGCGGAACCAACGAATAGTGGGCTGGTCCTTCCTGAGAGAAATCCTTCATCGGTATGGGTTGCACCAATTCCATCAAAGAGAGCTACTTCTTCTTGGGCTTGGATCCACGTTTCACCTTCTTGGGCTTCTGCGTCTTCAGAGGAAACAATCTCTTCAGGGGCGATAGTGGCTCCGTGACTTGTTCGAGAGAATCGGACAAATTCATTTGTTCTTCGATCGATGACGCCTCGAAAGTCTCCTCCTAGTCCAACAGGCCATGTGATAGGGGTAGTGGCCACTCCGATTGATTGCTCTATTTGGTCCATCAGGGTCAAGGGGTCGAGGCTTGGTCGGTCCCATTTGTTGATGAAAGTGAGAATTGGCATATTCCGTGCTTTGCAGACTTCAAAGAGCTTCAGTGTTTGTGCTTCAATACCTTTCGCAGCATCAAGAACCATGACCGCTGCATCAACGGCGGCGAGGACGCGGTATGTGTCTTCTGAGAAGTCTCTGTGGCCTGGAGTATCGAGAAGATTGATTACATGGTCTCGGTAGGAGAATTGAAGAACTGTTGATGCTATCGAGATCCCCCGATCCTGTTCCATAGCCATCCAATCGGAACGGGCAGAACGGGTGCTTTTTCTTGATTTTACCGTTCCTGCTTCGGCGACTTGACCTGAGTACAAGAGGAACTTCTCGGTTAGTGTTGTCTTTCCCGCGTCAGGGTGGCTGATGATTGCGAACGTGCGCCGCTTTTTGGTCTGCTCTTGGATATGTTCTTCAGCCATAACTCTGCTTTCTAGGCGATTTTCAGCGTAGACGGCTACGGTCGGGATTAGGTGGAACGAAGCTATTGAAGCCTATTATTTTGGATTACCGTTTTCCCCGATTTGCGTGTTAGCGTCACCTATAGATTTGGCGAAGCCTAGGTAATGAGGTATTTAAATGAGCGAAACATCACCCACAGATCAGGAGCTATCCGACTTTCGAGCTACGTGTCGTGCGTTTCTCGATGAGCATGCAACAGGAATCAGTCTGTCCGAGCCGGACCCTCGGGATCATGCAACTATCGCACAAAATAAGGCGTTTCAAGGCCTGTTGGCGGATGCCGGTTTAGCTGGACTCACCTACCCGAAAGAGTACGGTGGGGCGGGCCTGACAAAAGCTCATGAAGCTATATGGCGTGAAGAGTACAGTAGATACCCTGATATGACGACGCAATTGACGATCAGTCATGGAATGTGCCTTCCGATGCTCAGTGAATACGGCACTGATGAGCAAAAGGAAATTTACGTTGCGGATAATATTGCTGCTCGAGCAGTGTGGTGTCAGATGTTTTCTGAACCTGGGGCGGGCTCTGATGTTGCAAGCCTGCAGACGCGCGCTGATCTAGACGGGGATGAATGGATTATTAACGGACAGAAAGTGTGGACGACACTCGCTCATGTCTGTGACTATGGGATTGTTATCGCAAGAACAGATCATGAAGTCCCGAAACACGCTGGTATTTCAATGTTTATTGTTGATATGCGGGATCCAGCTATAGAGATCCGGCCGATTCACCAGATCGACGGGGGCATGCATTTCAATGAAGTCTTTTTTACTGACCTTCGCATACCGAAAAATAACTTACTCGGCCCACTTCATGAAGGGTGGAGATTAGCGACTGCGATGCTGATGTATGAACGTGTTGCAATCGGAACAGGTTCTACCGGAGGAATCAATACACCTCACTCTTCGAGGCTAATAGAGCACGCTCGCAAAAACGGAAGGTTAGATGAGCCTGTCCTTAGGCAAAAACTGATGAAACTCCATTGTGAGGAAACTGTAAAAAGTCTTGTTTCCATGAGAACACGCGCTGACCTTAAAGCAGGGAAAACTCCGGGACCCGGCGGATCTTTAGGCAAACTTCATGGGTCTAAAATTCTTCGTGACGTTAGATCCCTCGCAAATGAACTTGTTGGAATGGAAACCGACGCGTGGATGGAAGGAGACCGTGGCCAATGGTGGGGGCGCCTGATCCTTGGAAGTTTCCAGGCTGGTATAGCAGGGGGAACTGACGAGATTCAAAAGAACATTATCGGGGACCGCGTTCTCGGCCTTCCACGAGAACCGAGTGTTGATAAGGGAGTGCCATTTAAAGAACTACGAGTTGGCACTCAAAAGGAGGCCTGAGATGGATTTTTCAACCGGGAATGCTGTAATCACAGGTGGGGCGAGCGGCATAGGTCTGGGTCTCGCCCATAAGCTCGCCGAGGAAGGGATGACGATCATCATCGTAGATGTTGAAGAAGGAGCTCTTCAAGCTGCCGTTAATGAACTTGCTGAAAAGGACCACTCAGCTCATGGGCGCATCTGCGATGTATCTGATCGAAACCAAGTTGAAGAACTTGCCAAGGGGATCTTTGCAGAGTTCGGGGCTGTGCATTTCTTGGCTAACAATGCCGGTGTTGTAACACGTCATAAATCTTGGGGAAACCTAGATGATTGGGACTGGGTTCTAGGCGTTGACCTGATGGGAGTAATCTATGGTGTCCATTCCTTCGTTCCCCGCATGCTTGAAAGTGGAGAAAACGGTCATGTTATGAATACTGCATCGACTGCTGGTTTACTCGCCTTTCCTTCGATTGGGTCCTATAACGTTGCTAAGCGCGGGGTCGTTGCTCTGACTGAAACGCTTCACCATGAATTGGAGGGAACAGCGATCACTGCTTCTGTTCTGTGCCCTGGGATGGTAGACACCAAAATTCATTGGTCCGAACGGAATAGAAAAGATGCGTCTGCACCTAAAGAGATGGCAAGCGCTGGAGTAGGTAACAAAGAAGAGCTGTCCCCTGCTGAGGTTGCAAATATTGTTGTTGATTCAATCCAAAACGGGATTTTTTGGATACTGCCTCATGCCCACTACGGTGATCAGGCGTTAGAGCAGGCAGAAAGGCGCATTGCAGGCGGACCGCCCGTTTTACCCTTTGTTGACCGGTAGCTGGGAGAATATCGATCAACCGGTGAATGCTTGCTATGAATACCCATGAACCAGTCTTTCGTGGCACACTGGAAGGACACAGAGTTCTAGGAGGATCATGACGACACAAGAAGCAGGTTGGTATTGGGCAGAAGGTGATCCGGAAGGTACGAAGCGTTATTGGACCGGTGAAGCGTGGGCTCCCGGAATCGTTGGTTTAGAACCTTGGCGGAGAATTGGGGCGAAGCTGATTGACGTATTGATTATGGCGGCTTTTGCACTCTTGCTGGGACTCATTTTCGGTGGAGGTGTTGGAAGCACGTACCTTCTAACTCTTCTCATGCTTATCGTGGGTGTGTGCTATGAAGTCGGTTTTGTGACGACAAAAGGCGGGACTCCGGGCAAACTGATCCTTGGGTTCCGTATTGTTGAAATTGAAAACGGGATGACACCTCCGAAAGGCTCTGTAGCTGCTCTTCGCTGGGCCCCTGGCCTCATTGGGGTTATCCCATTTGTAGGACCGATCGCTTCAGTCGCTATCCTCGTTGCCTGCTTGTATTGGCTATTTAGCGACCAAAACCGGCAGACCGTCTATGACAGGGTTGCGAAAACCTATGTGGTGATGTTGCCGAAAAACGGAACCGTCTTATAGAAAGAGGAACTGTGGGGGAAAAGGTCGATTACACTGACGTCAGCGACGTTTCAGTCAGTGATGAGAAACGCGAGCGGCTCTACGCCGCCCAGACTGAGTGCTGCGTAAACTGGACCAACCGGCATGGATGGCCTGTTGGTGTTCTCCATCGCTACGTCTGGAACCATGAAAAGTTCTGGGTGACGTGCATGGGTCAGCGAAAGCGCGTCCCAGCGCTTAAAGCTAGGCCTCAAAGTTCAATTGTTATTTCAAGTGAAGGAACTTGGCTCGGTGGTGATATTACAACAACCGCAAAGACGCTAGCTACGGTCCATGAGAATAACGCAGATATTAAAGAGTGGTTTTATCCGATGCTTGCGGCCCGACTGCGCGCCGGTGATGCTGCCGCAAATGCGGAATTCAGTCGGCGATTAGATACTCCAGGGAGGGTCATTATCGAACTCGATCCTCAGGAATGGATCACCTACGATGGGACGCTGCTTGAAGCCCAGTTACGAGGGAGGGATCATCACCCCCGCCTTGTGAAGCCCACACGTAACGTTACGGAACCACCAGATGGGTGGGAAATGGAGACACTCTAATGAGTGGCGATTTAGAAAATCGGATACAGGAGTTAGAGGCAGAAGTGCAGCGTCTTCGTGCCCGTGAAGAAATCATTCACACTTTTAATCAATACTTGTATGGGGCTGACACCGGATTTGAAGAAGATATTCTTGATACGTTTTCTGAGAGTGCCGTTCTTGATGTCCTCAATTTCCCTCCTGATGGGAAAGATATGCACTTTGAAGGCAAAGAAGCTATCGCCCCGCTATATGAGCGCTACCGATCTAAACGATCGATCATTGCTGGCGGCCATACGACATCAAATATTTCGATAGTGGTTGATGAGACAGCATCAACGGCGACGTTAAGTGCGTACTTTACTACTACCCGACCTGTCGGAGTCCAAGGTGGCAGATATGAAGGACACCTTCAGCTTGAGAAAGATGGGCGTTGGAGATTTACTGAACTTTCAATCATTAGCGCTTGGGGTTGGAAAGCAGACGTGGAAAAGATCAGTGATCCAGTTAACGCTGACCGCTCACGGTTTGGTGGCAGGCCAGCAGCCGGCAGCAGTTAGTTCATCGAGCTCGAATCGGATCCGACCCATCCCAACCCTCGGATGCATCACGCACCTTCTTGTAAAAGGACTGGAGCGCTGAGCTCGGTTCATACAGTTCAAGGAAATGGCCCATCTGAGAGACAGCATCAATGAAATGGAAACGAGTTGTTCCTCGAGCTTCCGCCGACATAGCTAGCGGAAATCCACGTTCTGCTAGTTCCCTAGTGGCCAGATCAAGGTCATCAACGAAATATGCAACATGGTGCAATCCTGTTTCTCCAGGAGCGTAAAGGTCGCGTATAGCCGATGGGCCATCGCCATGATCTTGAACAAGTTCGACCATTACCTCTCCCCACTGTCCATAGGCAGAAGTGTGGTCAAAGACTGTGGAATTCCCTCGGTGAATAACGTTAGTAACTGGAATATGCTCAGCCAAAAAGAATGGCCCAGCTCCGAAATCTTTTGCCCATTGGATTGCCGCTTCTCGGGCATCGTTAACGGCGTAGGCTATCTGGACTGGGGGGCCGAGTTTAAACATTGTTATCTTTGGGGTGAAGAATAAGGTTGAGCGACTCCGATGACCGGAGGTAAAAGCCGACCTCTTTTGGTACTGAGCCAGAAAATTCGATCTCTGAAAAATTCTCAAGCACGTAACGAAGTGATTCTTCCATTTCAAGTTTTGCTACGAGTGATCCGGTGCAGTAGTGAGAACCTCCTCCAAATGCCCTATTATCTCCAGCTGGAGTGAACTGTGCACGCTGGTTATCGAAAAATCGATCGATTTCGAATTGGTCTGGGTTTTCAAAAATTTCCTGGTCGTGGTTTGCTGCGCCAAGAAGACACATGATCTTTGCCCCTTCAGGAATCTGGGTTTGGCCTAAAGTAGCTTGCTTTCGTGTTTTTCTTACAGCTCCTTGCACAGGCGGGCGGAACCGGAGGATCTCCGCTATAGCTGAAGGAACGAGGTCATGATTTTCCTGCAGCTTCTTCCACTGTTCTGGCCACAGAATGAGTTCCCGATATAAGTTCACGAGCGCCCGATCTGTTGTTTCTATACCGGCAGAAAGAAGAAACGCGCAGAATGACTTGATTTCACTATTTGACAGTCTTTCTTGCTCATATTCGATTGTGCACAGGTCAGAGAATAGATCTTCCGTCGGGCATTCTCTTTTCTGGGTTATTTCTGGTTCAAGCCATGCGAAGAGGTCTTCGCGTGCTTCGACGCCGCGCTGGTGGACTTCTGGGTCTCCAGTGACGTTGGAAACGCTTGCTGCGACGATCTGGTGGTACCAGTCGGGGAATGCTGTAGCTTCTCGCATTGTCATGAGCTCCCCGATCACTTCTAGCGGAATGATCGAGGTGAATAGTCCTTTAACGTCGGCCGGTTCTGGGTTTCTGGGAAGCGCGTTTCCAGATACTTTCACAATGTGACGGATCATTTCTCCAATATCGCCGCCGAGCCTTTTGGGGCTTCGGAGGCGTCGGGCGAGGATAGCTGATTTCTTTCGATGTTCTTCTCCGGACATATGGAGAATAGTTCGGCCATAGATACCCGAACTTCCGGATCCAGCTTCCATTGGAGTGAAGTATTCTGTGTCCTGTAGAACTCTGGATACATCACTCCATCGGCTGACTACCCACCCATCTATAAGGTCACTATAGAAAACCGGATTTTCGCGGATTTTTTTGAAGGTTGGGTATGGGTCGTCACTACTTCCAGGTATCAGTGAGTGGAATTCTTCGACTAGCTCGCTTGCCATTGTAGCGATCTAGTATGGCATAGTCCCGCCGTCGCATGGGAAGAGGCAAGCTGTGAAGTTTCTTGCTTCATCTCTCGCGAGCATAACGGCAACTGCAGCCACTTGTTCTACTGTATTGGGCTGCTTTATTGCAGATCCAGCGGCGTAATATTCGGCAAGCTCTTCAATGTCGTTCATGCCCATGGCTTCTACCGTCTGCGGAGCTGATTCATAAAACAAGTCAGTACGAACGAAACCCGGGAGTATGGCATTGATTGTAACTCCGGCAGCGCCAACCTCATGAGCGGCTGTCTTTACGAGGCCGTTGATGGCATGTTTTGTCGCCGTGTAATGACTGCATGTTTCAACTTTCATTTTCCCTTCCACTGAGGAAATAGCAATAATCCTGCCATCTTCCTGTGGGATCATGTGTTGAAGTGCTTTTCTCATGCCCCAAAATGTGTGGTTTAGATTTAAGTTGAGGGTGTAGTTCCAACTCTCGTCCGTCATTTCCGCTACAGGAGCAGCATCGAGGATTCCTCCGGCATTGAGCACTGCGATGTCTATTTTGCCGAAATGATCAACAGTTCCATCGATGAGCCCTTCAACGTCAGCTTGCTTTGTTGCGTCACAGGCAATGAATGTCGCGTTATCACCGGCATTCATCTCTTCGAGTGCAGCGGCACCTTTTTCCTCTGATCGTCCACTAACGACCACTTTGGCTCCTTCAGCTAGGTATGCTTCCGCTATCGCCCGGCCGATGCTGCGTGTACTTGCCGTGATGGCTGCTACTTTTCCTTCAAGTTTTCCCATTGTTCATCTCCTCGTCTAGTAGGGCGCTTGCCCGCCGTCGATACTGATCAGTGACCCCGTAATACCGGCACCTGCCTCTGAGGCTAGAAGTACCGCTACCAATGCACAATCCTCAACGGTGTTCATTCGTTTAATTGCTGATGGTTGTTGCATCCATACTAGGAATTCTTCGAATTCCATTCCGAGTTGTTCAGCCGCCATTGGTCCTGACTCTTTCATGACGTCGGTCAGAATGCCACCTGGGCATAATGCGTTTACAGTGATTCCAAGTGTCCCTACTTCCTGCGCCACTACTTTCGTTAGACCGTTGAGGGCATGTTTTGTCGTGCAATATGGTGCTTGAGCAGGAATGACAACTTTCCCATACATGGAAGAGACCGACATAATCCGTCCCGAACCCTGAGGAATCATGTACTTGAGTGCTCTACGCATTAACCACATGGGGTGATTGAGGTTCCAATCTAGAACAAACTCCCAATTAGCGTCTGTTAAATCTACCAGAGGTGAAGGTTCTTCACCTTCTGCCGTTCCGCCTCCAGCATTTGGAACGACTATATCGATCTTTCCGTAATGCTCAACCGTCTGATCAACTAGTCCTTCGCATGTTTCTCGGTCTGTTACATCCCCTGCGATGAAGTGGACCTGATCACCTGCGTCCATTTCTTCTATAGCTTGGGCTCCTTTATCTGCGCTTCGTCCATTAATGACGACGTTTGCTCCTTCAGCAACAAAAGCTTCGGCTATACCGCGGCCGATCCCTCTGGTACCGCCGGTTATCAGCGCAACCTGTCCTTCAAGTTCCATATTTCCCCCTTCTCACTCTCATTGAGAAATGTACTTCATTCTCCCCCATATGCGGTGTAAAACGCAAAGTACCCAACCAAATTCTTTCTCTGAGCGAATAGGTGCTTTAATGAGACCCATGAGTAATCGACGTTTAATATCGATAGCTGCTGGAGTTTCTCCGGAACTTGAAGGCGACCCATCTACTTTTGTGGAAGTTGCCGCCCGGGCAGGATGGGAAGGAACAGGGGTCTGGTTTGACCCTTCAACATGGACAGATAAGACAACGAGTGAAGTCAGAAAGCGTGTCGAGGACACTGGGCTGACTGTCGTTGACATGGAAGTTGTCAGGATGGGGCCAAAGGGCGACTGTGGAGAGCGACTTATTGAAGCTGCTTCGATAATAGGAGCACGAAATATACTATCTATCTCTAATTTCGATTCGATTGAAGCGACGGCTGAACGTCTTAACGAACTCTGCGTCCTCGCGCGTCCGTCGAATATTCGGGTATGTATCGAATTTATGAGATTCACGTCAGTACGATCACTGGCAGATGCCTTAAGGGTAATCGAACTTGTGGAGCAAGATAATGCTGGAATCCTTGTCGACCTTATTCATGTTTTCAGATCTGGTACCACGTACAAACAGATCCGCGCTGTTGACCCGACTCTTCTTCCGTATGCCCAATGGTGTGATGCTCAAGCAGAACCCGATGGATGGTCAACGAAAGAACTGATACGTGATGCGGTTGACGGCCGTGAAATTCCCGGGGAAGGCCAGCTTCCAATTAATGAATTTGAAACGCTCTTCGATACTTCAGTACCGTTCTCCGTTGAAGTACGATCAAAAAAACTTCGGAGTGTTTTCCCAGATTTTACTGAGAGGGCAATCCATCTTTTGTCCGCAACGAAAGCTGCGGTTACTGTTACAGGCTAGGTATAGAATTATGACTGATTTACATAAAGGACGTGTTGTGTGGGTGACCGGTGCAGCATCCGGCATCGGAAGAGCAACGGTTGAGGAGATCCTCGATGAAGGTGGGTCCGCTGTTGGCTCGGATCTTCCAGAGTCCGACCTGAGCTGGGCGGAAGGAAATGAACGGATTGCGGTTGTTACAGGGGATGTAGCTGATCCTGATCATAATGACGCCGCAGTAAGCACGGCACTTGAGAGGTTTGGTCGTCTTGATGGCGCTGTCCTGAATGCTGGGATTGCAGGACGAGATGATCTCTTCGGTGAATCGATGGAGCTTTTTGATCGCGTTCAAGAAGTCAATGTTCGTGCGGTTGTTCTAGGAATCCGGAGCGTCGCAAAAGTGATGCGGCCGGGTTCTGCTATCACTGTGACTGCATCTACTTCCGGTATGCGAGGAGATCCGGGAATGTGGGTGTACAACACTTCGAAAGCTGCGGTAATTAACCTGGTGCGATCAGCTTCAATGGATCTCGCTAGTCGAGGTATTCGTATTAATGCGGTATGTCCAGGGCCGACGGAAACTGGGATGACCGAAGGACCATATGGTGAAGGTTCACCCGGATATGAGGACCTACGTCGTCGAATGCCGTTACAAAAATGGGGGCTTTCAAGTGAAGTTGCGGCTGCGCATAGTTTTCTGCTGTCGACGAAAGCGAGCCAGATAACCGGAACTCATCTACCGGTCGACGGAGGAATGAGCGCTAATTCAGGACAGTTCACTCCACCGTCTTTTACCCTTTAGTTAGATTATATTAAGGGTGTCGAGAACAGTCGTAGCGTAGGCTTCATCTCCATCGATGCTGCATGTTGACCGCCAGTCAGAGCGTTTTGTTCCCCAGGAAACAAAGTCATGAGCTGTGGATGTAACCGTGGCGCTGGCCCCTAGATTTGCTCTTGGTGGGACTGTGATCAAGCCGTCATCCCCTGCAGGTTGCACTGTCCATGTTCCTCCGCCGGGCCCAGTTAATTCAATCTCTAGCGGCTGTGTGACAACTGCAGCGAGTTCTTGAGCCTGCATTTGCGGCATTCCAGCAATCATCCATTCAATACCCGGCCTGATCATTTCGTCATTTCCGGGGTCGACCTCAATGGTTAGCGGACCCTCCGGAGCAAGAATATCGACATATAGGTGGCAATAATGATCGAAAGCGAATGCATTTGCCATCATGTGTAGCGGGTAGGTTCCTAGGTCTGCAAGTGGGACCATAGTCGACGCGGTGGGCTCCTCCTGCAACGCAGTCATCCACTCAACCCATGACTCAAAATATTGGGCGTATTCATCCAACAATTCTTGGGCAGTCCACTCTCTTCGAGGAGCGACGAGAGCTTCCATTGCATCTTCTGCTTTAAGTGGTTCTTGTTCGGTTTCAGGTGGCGGAGTGGGATTGATGGCTTCTTTCATGTTAGATGACATATGTGCGAAGACTTCCTGCACTCTCCAACCCTCGCAAAGGCTATCTCTTTCCCAATCGTCATCATCGATTTGCTGTATAACCTTCTCAACCTGTTTATGAATAAGTTTTAATGCTTCGACTGCTTGTGAACTCATAATCTCCCCTTACTCATAACGTAGATAAAAGCGTAACTACCGTCAAAATTGTTGGATAACTCTCGCCGGAGAACCAACAGCGACACAGTGATCGGGAAGATCGCTAGTGACGATTGATCCAGCTCCTACTGTGACCTGCTTACCTATGGTTACTCCTGGCAGAACAACTGAATTTGTCCCTATCCATGAACCCCAGCCTATTCTGACAGGTTCCTCGGGCTTTGTTTGTTTTCCGATTGGAAGTTCTTTGTTATCAAATCCGTGATTCTGATCCGTTACGTAGACATTGGGACCGAAAAAAACGTCATCTTCTATAACGATTTCAAAGTGCCCTACGATGCTCGACCCACGCCCAATAAGGACCCTGTCACCTATTTGGACGATCCTGTCGCTTAATAATTCCTGATTTGGGGCCATTCCTGCACTTAGTGAAACATAAGGCCCGATGAGTGTATCTACCCCTATACGGATCGCATGCTCTCCGAAAAGAGCCGCTGGTGGGAAACATATAATTGACCCCTCACCGAAGCATGAAAACTTTTTGCCTCGTTTACCTTTTGGATGGATCGCCGCTCTACGCGCATACCACTCATACGCATTTAACATTAGGTCAGCTCGTCGAGCTCGAAATGTCATGCTCCTCGACCAGCAGCTGCCTCATCAGCTCGGTTTCGTCCGCTCAATAGAATTAGCTCCTCGTGCATTTCAAACCACACAGTGTGGTAACTATCTTTGAGGGGCGCAGCTAGATATGTTCCGTCTCCACTTTGGAGTTTCTCAAGAGCATCAGCGAAGCGCTCTACGTACCTTCCAAGTCGAGGAGCCAGCTCTGCAGCGTTTGCAAAGACTGGTTGTACAAGACGATCAAGTTCTTCGAGACGAGTAATGATGGCTGCATCGTAGGTCGCATCTTCATGATCGTTCATAACTTGTTCGCCATCGACGATTTTTATCTGCCAATCGGTAACTAATTGCTTGAATGTGTCGTTGTGAAGACAAAAGGCCTCATAGATGTTATTCATCAATGTCTGGTCGACTCCTTCTCGCTCTTCATCCAGCAAGGAATCTACCCATTCTTTTCCTTCCGGAAGCAGACGTAGTCCCCGAGGGGTTTCCTGCGCATGGCCGGCTTCAACCATCGTTTGAAGGACTCCTTCGACTTCATCAGTCTCTCGACCGGTCATTTCAGCAATAGCATCGCTGCCAGCGATTCCTTTGAGGCGTAGCGCCATAGCAATTTCGAGCACAATAATCCCTTTCTTCCTATTACCGTACTTAAGAATAGATGTTTTGAGTTGCGTTACAAAACTGAGCAATGAAGAGGCTATGAGTTAATCATTTTTTAGTGACCGGTTAGGGTTTCTTTTATCCTGATTGGCTTTGTAGAGGCTATAACAGTTAGGTTCATCTTACGTTCAGGCATAGACGCTAGGGAGGGTACATGGAAGACCGTTGGTTTTGTGATTTGGAGCCAAGTAAACGCTGGCCGCATTACACAAGGGCTAATGCTGGGGAGGTACTTGCTCCGCCTGCTAGCCCGCTTGGACAGACGTTTGTTTGGGATAACGGAACGTTTCTTGGCTGGCGTGATGGGTATATTCGGCAGGGATATTTTACCGAGGGAGAAATCACGGATGCACGAACTGAGACCGGAGGTTTTTTCGGAGGATTTTTCTACATTAATTTGTCGAATGTTCGAATGCAGGGTGTACGAAATCCAGCTGTGACAATAGAGGATCTTGATTTAGCCTTCTTTGGTGATCATCCTGATGTCCCTGCGTATGAGGAGCACCCTGATGATGTGAACGAAGATCTTACAGAAGGCATTTTGGCTCATGTTGGTTGGGTCATGACGCTAACGGAGTGGCCAGAAATAGATGAAGCAAAGGAGAAAACTTCGGAACTTCGAAGTGACCGACCTGTTCTATCTAGTCTTTCTCCTGAGGAACTCGTTGACAGAGCTCGATTTCTTCAACCTTTTCTGATTGAGACATATAACACACACTGCGTTGCTGCATCGAGTTCGGGGATTGCACCTGGATTGCTTGCTGCGGTTAGTGAGGCGATCGGAGATTCCACAATACCTATGCGGTGCCTTACTGGTCTTGGCGATGTTGACTCCGCAGCGCCTTCATATTTTCTGTGGGACCTATCACGGCGCGTGAAGAGCTCCGAAGAACTTACTGCTGCTTTTGATGAAGGGATAGATGGTCTTCTGGAACGGCTTTCATCCTCGGACACCGAAGAAGCAGAAGAGTTCCTTTCTTCTTGGAGTGATTTCATATTTGAATTTGGTTGTCGTGGGCCTAATGAATACGAGATTTTTTCTGACACTTGGGAAACTCGTCCAGCTATCGCTCTGGCTCTTCTCGACCGTATACGTTTGCAATCAGATGATGAAGATCCTGCTGGGCGTCATAAGGATATTGCTGAGAGCCGGATCTCAACTATCAGCGAAGTTCGAGAGAAGCTTGCAGCGTTAGGAAATGAGGAACTTGCAGGAACCTTCGAAGCTTCGCTGAACGCGGGAAATATTATGGTTTTCCAGGAGCGAACTAAGACAAATTACATCAGAGTCGTGAATGAAATACGCGTTGTATTTGAAGAGTTAGGTAAGCGAGCGGTGCTTGAAGGGTCACTCGGCGATCATAAGCATATCTATATGCTCAAAGATGATGAACTAGAAACGTTTGTTGCTGATCGAGCGGCTATGCGAAGTACTTTGGAAACAAGGTATGCAGACTACTTGGAACTTCAAGATCTTGAGCCACCATTCTTCATTAAAGATGGTGTCGTTCCTCCTCTGAGCTCGTATAAACGTCTGGGTTCAGCAGGGGTTTCTGAGGCCGAATCCGGAGATGTACTTGTCGGGGTTGCTGGTAGTCCCGGGGTGGTTCAGGGGAAGGCGCGGGTTATTCTTGACCCGACTGAGCCTGGGGATCTCGAACCCGGAGAGATTTTGATAGCTCCGTTGAAGAAAAAACTCTTGCTCGCTCATCGATGGGTATCGCGGACGATGAGATAGTAGTTTTGTATGTCGGGCGACTCTCGTTTCACGCTAAAGCACACCCCCTTGCAATGTACCAAGCTCTTGAGGCAGCGTCCTTTGTAAGCGGAAAAAAAATTTC
>MDTD01020025.1_pt1 | contig 25702 bp, 23 predicted proteins | sample 811221 | NCBI WGS metagenome assembly MDTD01 (sample SAMN05326646, study PRJNA326480) | marine metagenome | isolation source: seawater | place: Pacific Ocean: South West | collected 2011 | reverse complement strand
TTTTTTCTATTCCCTGGCTCCTGCTTCCGCGACAAACCATCTGATTTTGGCCGGCGCATTAGAACAGATTATATAGTCAATGATTATCATAAACCGAGCGACAAGGTTAAGGATGATTGGGACTTATCCGGTGCGGCCGAAGACGTGGAGCTGCTGTTTAGCGTGGGAGAAATTCTAAGCGAAGGAGAGAACAAACCTTCCTGGAATCCACAGTCGGAATTTGCCGATTGTAAGTAGAGCAGATATCGAATCAACCCCTCTTGCTTTTGAAGGCTCCTGTCCCGGGCGGATTCTTTAAGATGTATATCTGATCGAAGAGCTTTTGCACTTCCGATACTTTTAGATTGAGGATACCATCCGCGGTGCCATCAGAAAATGGCAAATCATGTATTCGTTCGGCATTTTTCCCTCCCCAGGGATTTCTCAAAGAAAAGGTCCCTTCCTCTCCATCGAGACCGGGAGTGTAACCGACAAGCGTGTAGGCATGACCATTACGCCCGAAAACCACATAGGGGTCTTTGTCGGCCATGCTGCCTACAAGATTTTCAAGTTCCGCCGGACTTCTTTCAAAACCGCTTACCACCACCATCAGCTTGTTTAGATAGCTGCTATCGGCTAGTTCATTGACTTCGCCTATGGTCATCTCCATCCTTGTTGCTTCCGGTGAGACTTTGTTTCCGGTTAACAGGCTGAGGGACCATTCCACGCTACCGCAGTTTGCCAGCTGCATGGCTGGATATCTATAAGGCTCTGCTCCTGCTTTTTCCGCCCAGAGCTTGCCGGCCGCTGTCTCCAGTATGACCGGCCAGTCGCCTTGTAGTCCGGCCAAAGGCTTATAGTCAGCGTCGAGCTGTTTTGCCCCCTGGGGATGCAACTCGTCTTCGGTCACTAAAACCGGTTTATCCGCACCGGGAAACTTCACTTGCCAGGCTTTTTTCCCGGGATTCTCCGGATCTTCTGCCGGCTCTATCATCTCCTTAAGGAGGCGTTGCCCCTCCGGATGTCTAGCCATGGCCTGGGTGGAAGCGACAAAGTGGCAATCGGGAATTTGTCCCTGTTGAATGGCCGACCAATCAGGCTGAAAGTCGCTTTCCCCTTCAGAAATTTCAAAACCTTCCAGAAATGGAAGCCCTTCGACCAGGTTCTTGCGGGAGGCTGCCTGTATCTCTCGCTCCAATCCGTTAAAGAGGCTCTGGTCCGCATGACTTAAGCTGTCTTCAGCCGAGCCGGTACCATCTCCTTCGCGACCTTTCCTGTAGAGGTCGAAAGCGTTTTTATTTTCGTTGTCGCCTGGCTGTCTCAGCATATCCTTCTCCCCATAACACTACTATAAGGAATCTTGTAGATTGCTGCAACGGCTCCTCTATGGGCTGGACTCAATCAGGTAGAATAAGTCTTTGATTTTTCAGTTTATTGTGGATTTGCTTTCGGAGGACCAACCTGTGGCTCATATGATTGAATCCGCCAAATCCGGGCGGGCTAGCTGTAAAGTTTGCAAAGAGACTATCGCAAAAGGTGAGCTTAGACTGGGGGAAGAGTTTCCCAATCCCTTTTCGGAAGGCGAGTTCTCTTATCGCTGGCATCATCTTGAGTGCGGGGCAAAGAAAAAGCCATCTGTTTTAAAGAAGGCCATGGAGTTGGCTGAAATCGAGCTGCCTGAGAGAGGAAAGCTTCTCGAGTTGATAAAGGAAAATGCCAGGGATGAAGAGCCGACAGTCCTTCCCTATGCTGAATTCGCCAAGACAGGAAGATCCTCCTGTATTCAGTGTAGCGAGAAGATAGAGAAGGGTGAAGTGAGGATAGCGGCAAGCGTGGAGAGTGAAGGGGGCGATTTCGGCTCCCGGAAAGGATTTTTGCATCCTGCCTGTGCTGTGGACTTTCTAGAAGCAGATCCTTCCGAACTATTCGATAAATTGAAAGAGAACAGCCACGCTCTGGAAGAGGGTGACCTCGAATCTCTAGAGGCTGAGATCTTCGGCTAGGATAAATCTTCGCAGTCTTCAGTGGTATCGAATATAGTGGTAGGCTTTTTACTTGGCCGACGCCTTTAAGAAAGTCAGATACTGTCTAGCCTGCTGAAGCTGTTTGTCCTGCGGACCACCACGTTCGGCTCCCGGGGGATTGTTGACCACTATATCCGGTTCAATGCCATTCCTCTGGTTCTGTCCGTCCCCGGTCCAGTTTCCATCAGGGGTGAAGATGCGGAAGGTGGTCACATGCAGGGAACTGCCTCCGGGCATTTTTGACCACACGCTCTGACCGATTCCTTTGCCGAAGGTGCGGGTTCCCATCACCAGGCCTTCACGATGGGCCTTCACCGCTCCGGTATAGATCTCCGCCGAAGAGGCGGTGTTGCCGTCCACCAGGACTATGAAAGGCTTATCGACGATGTCCTGGGGACGATCATTCAAAATCGTCTCCACATTGCCGGTATGTTCGTCTTTGACTTCCTCTTTTAGCTTGTCCGCCGTCAATTTGTAGGTTCTTGTTTCATATTTTGGATCCGCAGGGTCGGAGTCCATTCTTTCGCGGGTGGTAAGCAGATCGCCTTGATCAAGGAAGAGACCGGCCAGACCGTAGCCATGTCTGAATTGACCGCCTCTATTTCCCCGCATGTCTATGATGTATGAATCGGCACCGGATTGTCTTAATAGTGCCTCTTTTACATCTTCCACCGTATCGTTCTGGGTAAAGTTCTTCAGTCTGATGTAGCCTATATTGCCTTCCATCATCCTGTCTTCAACGTTTTGGAATTCAATCTTTTCTCTTCCGATGGTGATATCCAGGGGCAGCCCCTGGCGCAAGACAGTGAGAGTGACCGGTTTGCCTATCTCTCCGCGTATGTTCTTCACCACGTCGTCATAGGCAACGTTTTCCAGGCTGGCTCCATCCACATGGGTGATGATATCGCCTTCTTTCACTCCGGCTTTCTGAGCTGGTGCACCTTCGACTGCACCCATCACTTTCACCGGGCCTTTGTCCGTGGGGTTGCCTTCCGGGAGGCGACCAAGGGTTATTCCTACGCCGGTGAATTCTCCCCGGCGAGCTTCTTGCTCTGCCTCCGCCTGGACCGGCGGGTATACATCGGTGTAGAGATCACCAGCTACTTTGACGGCTTCGTCGGCGTATTTTATGGCATCGCCCACATTCTTTATCTGACAATTGTATTTGTTTTTAAGCGCCTCTATGTCGCCCAGGCTGGAAGGGTCATAGATATTCCTGGCGGTTCTTTCGATGAATTTTGTATAGTCCTTCGAAACAGGACAGGATTCTGTGCCGGTTTCGCCCTTGTCTTTGGCTGGGTTCGAATCGGCAACACCTTCAATTTTTATGGATGGTAGGTTGTCCTGGGCGGGGGCGCTTAAATTGGGCGGGCCGAGTCTGAAGTTGCTGTCGGCAAGAAGCATCCGGGAGACATCCTCGCTCGAAGAGCCGGAGATGGAGCCCATCTCTTCGTTCCCTTCTGGTGCTTCTCGGAATTCGACCATCGACTCCCCTGTTTATGGTTTCTGACCGCAAAATTTTGATATTTCGGGTCTATACTGATAGTAATCAGAATTGGACGTCGTTCCAATTGGGGAAACTACGATTCCAGGGAGATTTATTTTTGGAGCTAACTCTGACCAAAGGAAAGTACCTGGATGAAGTTGACAAAGGTTGCCTGGAAAAGGTCCTTTCCGCAAGAGGTTTGAGCGTTTTTCCCTGGTCTGACCGGCCAGGAGCATTCTACGCGCCCCATGAGCATGGTCATGATGAAGTGATAGTGGTTCTAGAAGGCGTTATTGAGTTTTCCGTCGCCGAGAAGAGTTATTTATTGGAAAGCGGAGACGAACTATTGCTGCCTAAAGGAACGATTCATTCGGCTTCCGTACCGGAGGAAGGCGCTGTTAGCTATTTGATTTGCTCTTAATTCCGAGAATTAGCTCCTGCATTAATAGCTGGATTGTCCCAGGGCTGCTCTCATGATAAAGAATGTGCCCACGGAGGCCGCGGCCGGTGCTGCTACCCTGGCTCCGCTCTTGAAGGCGTTGCCTACTCCACCAAATATTTTGCGAATACCGCCCGTCTTTCCACCATTGTAGCTGGACTCTTGCACATAGCCTCTTTCCATCAGTGAGTTATCCGGACTGTCGCTCTGCCGGAAACTCTCCGACATCTCCCTGGATTTCTCCATACTTTCAAGCTCTCTCACCATTTTTGCCTCTTTTAGAGCCAGTTCCTGTTGTTCATAGGGACTTAAATTGCTGGCATTTTGAGAATATGATGAGTCAGGAGCTTGAGTAAATGGCTGTTGGGGCTGCATCGGCTGCATAGGCTGCATAGATTGGACAGCCGGTATCGGCTGTCTCTGCTGTATTGGTGGTTGGTAAGGCATACCCACCGGAAGCGGTGTTGCTGTGGCGGAATTGGCGGCGTATTGCCAGCCTGGCGGCCCTGGTAGCATAGGCTGTACCGGAGGCATTTGCTGGACAGGTTGGTAAACGCCTGCCTGATATGCCGGGTATGGTGTGTACCCTGGACTGTATTGTTGGGCTCTGGCTGGAAGTACCAGTAGTAAGGCAAAGGCGATGGCGAGCATCACCGGCTGGAGGTTTTTCATGAGCAAGTGGAAAGTTTAGAAACGAGGTCCGTCTAGTTTAGTTCCAGCAGAGATGGATGTCAAGTGCCGCTATTTGATCGAGGCATAAATATCCAGAGCTTTTTTTCTTGCTTCTCCATGGTTGACCACCGGTTCAGGATAGTCCACACCGATGGTGATACCAGCTTTCTCAAGCTCTTCTGTCGAAGCTTCCCATGGTTCGTGAATCCACTTTGCCGGTGCGTGTTTCAGCTCGGGGACCCATTCTCTAACATAGGTCCCATCGGGATCGAATTTTTTGCCCTGGAGGACCGGGTTGAAAATCCTGAAAAATGGAGCAGCATCCGCTCCGCATCCGGCAGTCCATTGCCAGCCAAAAGTGTTGCTTGCCAGATCCGCGTCAACCAGGGTGTCCCAGAACCATTTTGCTCCATCCTGCCAGGATATGAGGAGATCTTTGGTAAGGAAAGAGGCGACTATCATTCGAACCCGGTTGTGCATCCATCCGGTTGTCCACAGTTGTCTCATTCCGGCATCCACTATCGGATATCCGGTTTTGCCTTTGCACCAGGCTTTATATAGATCCTTTTGATTTGATTCCCAGGGGAATTTTTCAAAGTTCTCTCTAAGTGGCTCTTCCAGGGTTGCCGGAAAATGATAGAGAATATGGTGTGCGAATTCTCTCCAGACTATCTCCTTCAAATACACCCTGGCATTTTCTTTCTTTGAATTGGAATCAGTTTTATCCAGGGCTTCTTTCACCTGCTGCCAGATTTGTCTGGGGCTTATTTCGCCGAAGTGCAAGTAAGGAGATAGATAGCTTACGCCATCCTGGTATGGCAAATTTCTATCTTCTTTGTAGGTAAAAAGGGCAGAGTCAATGAACTGTCTGAGCCTTTTCTCCGCACCGGATTCTCCAGGTTCCCAGAAGCTCTCCATCCCTGATGCCCAATCTATCTTTGGCTCCAGTTTAAGGTCTTCGATTTGAAGTCCTTCTAAAGTGCCTTCAAAGGGCTTAAGACTTTCCGGGGGCGAAAGTGGTGGAGCCGGTGTCTCTGCTTCCAGGCAGGCTTTCCAGTAAGGTGTGTAGACTTTATAGGGCGTGCCGCTACCGGTGGAGATTGTCCAGGGTTCAAAGATGAGATTCCCGGGGAAGGAGCGAACCTCCACATCTACTTCCTTTAGTCTTGTTTTCAGATTTTTGTCTATTTCTATCGAATGTGGTTCATATCTTCTGTTCCAATAAACCGCTTCAGCACCGGTTTTTTTCAGAAGTTTTTCAAGGCAGTCCAGGGTGCTTTCATCTTTTAAGATGAGTAGTTCTGCACCTTTCTCTTTCAATGAGTTTGAGAATGCCGTTAGCGATTGATGAAGCCACCACTTAGTAGCGCCGCCGAAGGACCAATCACCATCTTCTTGGGGCGAGTAGATATAGACCGGGATCGTAGGCGCACCACGCCTGGCGGCGGCAAGCAATGCCGGATTGTCTGCTAGACGGAGGTCGTTGCGGACAAGGACAATAGTCGGATTACTCATTTAGATTTCCCAAGAAGGTGTCTGAGGGCTGATTCTATATCAGGGTACTGAAATTTAAATCCTGTTTTCTCCAGCTTTTCAGGCATCACTCTGGCGCTTGCCAACATCAACTCTTCTGCCATCTCCCCGAAGGCGAGTTTAGCGACAAAGCCCGGGACCGGAAATATAGTGGGTCTTCCCAATACTTTTCCAAGAGATTTCGTGAAGCTTTCATTTGTAACCGGCTGCGGTGCCACACTATTGACCGGTCCGCTCAGTTCCTGGCAGTTAAGAGCATGATCGATAACTCCGACCAGATCATCCACGGCAATCCAACTCATGTACTGTTTTCCAGAGCCGATATTACCGCCGGTGCCCATCTGAAATGGGGGCAGGACCTTAGCCAGCATTCCTCCCCGGGGAGACATAACAACACCTATTCTCAAGCTGACTCTTCTGATTCCCAGTTCGTCCGCCCGGGATGCTTCTTTCTCCCAGTCCTTGCACAATTCGGCAAGGAAGTTGTCACCGGCGGAACTCTCTTCCGTGAGAGTATCGTCTCCGCGGTCTCCGTAGAAACCTATGGCCGAGGCGCATATAAAAATTGAGGGTGGATTCTGAAGTTTCTTGAAAGTGTCGACTAACAGTCTGGTCGAATCTATTCTGCTGTCGCGCAACTCTTTTTTCTTCTCTTCAGTCCATCTGCCGCTGGCGATATTTTCACCGGCTAAATGGATAACAGCATCGAAACCTTCCACGTCTTCAGGGGCTAATTCTGCCGCTCCGGGAGACCAACAGACCTCATTTGACTCTCCTTTGGGAGTACGCTTCAGTCTGACTACCTCATGACCCTTCGTGGTCAAGTATGGTACCAGCGATGATCCCACCAGACCTGATGAACCCGATATCAATATTTTCATGGATTTGTTCTCTCTGTTTTCTCCGTCTCTCGTCAAATCACTTTTAGTTATGTCGTGTCTGTAAGTAAACATTGCTTCCAACTTCCTTCTGACTGCCTGGCTAGCTATCTCCGACAGGGCTCCTCCAGGCAGTTCATATTCTATGGAGTCCTCGAGAATGCAGCCGCCCTCCGCAGCTATGAATTCGTGTCTGTGTTTCCACGACTTAAATGGGCCCCTCACTTGCACGTCGGTGAATCCTTTTCCAGATTCGACGTCACAATGCTCAGCTACCCACTCAAGTTTCAAAGGTCCCATGCCCACTTCTAGAATGGCACGTGAGCCATTTTTGATGGGGGTATCGCATGACACAAGTGAGGTGTCTTCCCAGGGAGGCATCAATCTCAAGAAGGCACCATCTTCCATATGCCAGTCGAACACCTCTTTCGGTGTCCTGGCTATGAAAGTCTTCTTTTGAAACCGCTCAGGCATTTTTGCAGCCTCCTTTGCCCATAATAATGATAGGTTTTCAACCATGTACTTTTCGTGAACAACTTCTCCAATTTGGTTCACGGAGTAGTCACAATAACAAAGATAAGATCGAAATTTGCCAACAAGATTACCAGATGGAGAACGGGGAACCTTTATGTCCGATCAGTCAGCGATAGAGACGCATAGAGGCCGTTCATATATTGTCTTCGGCGGGACAGGAGGTATTGGCTCTGAGGTTGCCAGAAGCCTTGCTGGTGCTGGCGCACAGGTTATGATCACCGGCAGAGATCAGGCTAAATTAGCCTCCCTGGGAAAAGAGTGTGGATGCCTATCTCGAGAACTTTCGGTGGAGGATAAGGGCTCTATCGACGAAACCGTAGGTGATGCCATCGACAGATTCGGAAAACTCGACGGAGTAGTAAATTGTATCGGCTCTCTTTATCTTAAGCCTGCTCATCTAACCGGTGATAAAGATTGGGACTCAATACTGGAGACCAATCTCACCAGCTCCTTCAATGTAGTGCGGGCTGCCGTCGGTGGCATGATGCGCGGCGGCGGCTCCATCGTTCTTCTATCATCTGCCGCCGCTCGGGTCGGTATCCCGTCCCACGAAGCGATTGCCGCCGCCAAAGCCGGTGTCATCGGTCTTTGTCTTTCGGCATCCGCCAGTTACGCCCGTCGAGGTATTCGGGTCAACTGTGTGGCGCCCGGCATGGTGAGAACCCAGATGACCCATCAAATTTGTATGAATGAAGCAAGTCGCCATGCTTCTGAGTCGATGCACGCCCTGGGTCGTCTCGGTGAACCGGAGGATGTTGCCGGAGCGATCTGCTGGTTGTTATCGAACCAGTCCGGCTGGGTGACCGGTCAGGTTATCGGTGTTGATGGCGGACTGGCTAACGTGCGCTCCAAAACACACTGAAGTCCTCTTTTATCGTCTTCTTGAAATTGTTTCAAAGACTGGTATGCTATGGCGATGTCTGGAAAAGAGATAAAGTCTGTCAAGTCAGGAAGCTCTGAGAAGGGAAAAGAGAACACCTGTAGCGCTTTCCTCGGCAAAACCAGGAGTCCCAGAGAGAAGCTCGCCCTTCTTGAACGAGCTATAGCTTCGGCTCGCAACGGCATTGTTATTACAGATCCTAGCCTTGAAGATAATCCGATTATCTATGCCAATCCCAGCTTCTTAAAGCTCAGTGGCTATAGTGAAGAAGAAGTCCTGGGGCATAATTGTAGATTTTTGCAGGGGGACGAGCGTCGACAGTCACCGCTTTCGGACTTGCGCAAAGCAATTAAAGAGGAACGTCCGGTCACGTGCATTCTCAGAAATTATCGCAAAGACGGCTCAACGTTTTGGAATGAGCTAACTGTTTCTCCGGTACATAATGCTTCCGGAGAATTGACTCATTTTATTGGTATTCAAAATGATATTACTGCTCGTGTGGAGGCGGAAACGCGGATTTCTGAGTTTTACTCGATGGTCTCCCATGAGTTGAGAACTCCACTTACCTCCATTCGCACTTCACTGGGCTTATTAGAAGAAGGCAATGGCGGCGTCTTGAGCGAAGAAGCCTATAGCCTTGTGGAGATTGCTTTTAGAAATACCGACAGACTGGTTCGGCTTGTAAACGACATTTTGGACTTCAGAAAGATTGAGTCGGAAAAATTAGAGCTGCGATTGGAGAGCGTTTCCACCACATCGGTTGTTGAGCAGGTGGTTAGTGAGCTTGGCTCCACTGCCGGGGAAAAAGGCGTAAAGTTGAAAGTGGATTCCGGCAAACCTGTTCAATTGAAGGTAGACAGGGACAGGATCATTCAAGTGCTGACAAACTTAACTGCCAATGCCATCAAATTCTCATCTGAGAAAAGCCAGGTGATAGTCACGGTAAAAATGAGCAAGCCTGGCTTTGTTCGCTTTAGCGTTAAAGACTTCGGTCCTGGAATTCCGCGCTCTCAGGTTGGTAAGTTATTTCAAAAGTTTCAACAGATTGATTCTTCGGACCGCAGAAGAGAAGGTGGAACCGGTCTTGGCCTGGCCATATCTAAGTCCCTGGTGGAAATGCATGGCGGCAGTATCGGTGTGGACAGTAAGCTTGGCTCAGGAAGCACTTTCTGGTTTGAATTACCTGTATAGCTATACGAGTTAATTGGCAACCGAGCTAGACTTTCAAATCCGCTTTTAACATGTAGCCTTTGCCTCTAATGGTTTCTATCAAGTCGGGTTTGTCTGGCTCTTTTATAGATTTGCGGAGAAGCTTTATGTGAGTCCTGATAGTGTCAGGTGAGGCGGAAGCTTCATCCATCCAGACCCGGGCGAGAAGGGCTTCGGCAGTGAAGACCTGGCCGGGATGTCTCATGAAAAACTCGAGTAAATCGTATACTTTCGGTCTCACATGAATCTCCTGGTCTGATTTGTAGACTTTGCATGATGCCGGGTCGATTTTTATATGCCCGTATTGCATCGTGGTTCCGGTCATCTCCGGGGGTCTGCGTAGTAAGGCCCTGATTCTTGCCGCCAACTCATTATTATCGAAGGGCTTAGTCAGATAGTCGTCTGCCCCGGAGTCTAAGCCTACTTCTTTGTCTGATACCTTAGCTTTTGCAGTGAGCATGAGGATCGGCACCTTGCCTCCACGTTCTCGATATTGCCTGCAGACCTCAACTCCTGTGATGTCGGGCATCATCCAATCAAGAATAATCAAATCAAACTTGTATACCCTCAGCATCCCGAGGGCTTCGTCGCCGCCGCTGCACTTCTGGACCTGATATCCCCGAGAAGTCAGAGCCATTCCAATAAGATTCAAAAGGTCCGGGTCGTCTTCTACCACAAGGATTTTTGCCATTTTTTCTTCCTTTTGCGATTCCTGGATTTCCCTTCCACCAGCAACATTAGGTTGAATAAAAAGTCTTTCCACGCGCGCGATGTCCTCATTATTTCATACTCTTACTCTAAATTCGAATCGTGAACCGAGAGTGAACATTCGCAGGAAAAGAATTCTTTGTTTCGAAACATCGAATGTATGAAACAAAAAATATATTGTTCACGTCTTGTTCAAGATTCGCGTCTATCTTAGGATTGAGGTATCCGGTATGAAAGTCGACTCCGAAGTTCGCAGCATTTCTATATTCCCGCTAAATCTCGTCCTGTTCCCAGGAAGTGATTTACCGCTTCATATTTTTGAAGACAAATATAAGAAGATGTTCTCCGACCTTTTAGAGAGCGGTGAAGACTTTGGTGTCGTGAGAAAACTGGGACAAAGCGGTCTGGCCACCATAGGATGCACGGCCAGGATTGTTCAGGTGCAGGAATCTAAGAAAGGTCGCCTGAATGTGATCACTCGCGGAGTAGAACGGTTTGAGTTGTTGGAGGTTGTGCAGTCCAGTCCTTATATAAGGGCAAGAATAAAGCAACTTCCGGACGCTCGTTCCAGCAGAAAAGATAAGAGGATTTCCGAGGAGCTAAAAACTGTCCTCGATGACATGATTAGACTGTCAGCCAAAGTCACCGGACAAAATGTCGAGGTGAGTGAAGTCTGGCCGGATAATCCCCTGGAACTGTCATACCTAGTGCCCGCTACCTTCTACGGCTCTCCTGAAGCTCAGCAACTGCTATTGGAAATGGATAGCACCTATGAGCGGCTTGAGAACGAATTGACTCTGATGGAAGAGGCCAGAAGACATCTGGCCGCCCAATCAGCTCTGAAGGACGCCGTAGGGTAGGACGTTTCGGTTCTGATCGCAAAACGGGGTTGGTTTTAGTCTTGTCTTTGCCAAAATTTCTCAGATTCCTCGACGCAGATCATGCTTCTAGGACGATGGAGGAGCTTGAAGAGTCTGAACATAGCTCCAAACTTTCCCGTTGGATGCCATTCTTTTTTTTGCACATACTTGCTCTATCGGTCCTGGTGAGCGGATTTAGCGCGGAGGCGCTTAGTCTTTGCGCCGTGCTTTACTTTATCAGGATGTTTGCCATTACCGGCTTCTATCACCGCTATTTTTCCCACCGCAGTTTTAAGACTTCCAGAATCGCACAGTTTATCTTTGCCGTGGTCGGCGCGACTGCGGTACAGAGAGGTCCTCTCTGGTGGGCTTCTCACCACAGGCATCATCATCGGTTCTCGGACAAAGCAAATGACACCCATTCTCCAGTTGCGGACGGGTTTATCTGGTCTCACATAGGGTGGATAACAAGCGAGAAGAATATCCCCACCGACTACTCCAGGGTTCAGGACCTGACAAAGTTTCCGGAGTTGGTTTTTATCAATCGTTTCGACTGGTTACCTGGAATTGTCCTTGCTGTCTTTGTCTACTGGCTTGGAGAGTACATGGGGGCACGAGGGTTTGATGCATCAGGCTCTCAATTTGTGGCCTGGGGATTTCTCAGTACGGTGTTGCTGTTTCACGGTACATGCTCTATCAACTCCCTTTCCCATATGTATGGCTCCAGAAGATTTGACACCGGTGATGGTAGTAGAAACAATCCTTTTCTAGCGCTGGTGACCCTCGGAGAAGGTTGGCATAACAATCATCATCGATTTCCCGGGTCGGCAAAGCAGGGCTACACCTGGTGGGAACTGGATATAACTTATCTACTTCTTAAAATTATGGAGCGACTGGGTATCATCTGGGATGTCACTAACCAGGCAGACGTGAGTGCTATGAACAGGGAGGCTGAAGTTCAGTGGCCGGTTCGAGGTTAGCAATTATAGGTGGTGGCATCGCCGGTCTGGGTTGTGCTCATTTTTTGCACAGGGAGTTCGACATAACTCTTTTCGAAAGAGGATCTTACCCAGGCGGCCACGTGAACACTCTGGATGTCGCCGAAGGCGATCGCACAGTGTCTGTGGACAGCGGATTCATGGTCTATAACAGAACCACCTATCCCCAATTCTGTAGATTATTAGATGGTCTATCGGTGAAGGTCAAGCCCACCGACATGTCTTTTAGTGTCAGTCACGTACCCCGTGGCTTGGAATGGTCGGGCACCGGATTTGCTCGCTTTTTCGCCCGACGAAGCAATTTTTTCAGTGCGGACTTCTGGAGACTTTTGTTTGCCATCAACAGATTCAATAAAGAGGCCCGTGTTCTTGTGAATAGTTCGCCGGGCGATTACGAAAGTATGTCCACCGAAGAATTTGTTAAAGGCAGAGGGCTCGGCACTGAGGTTCTCGATCACTATCTCTTGCCGATGATGTCATCTCTCTGGTCGGCGCCTGCGGATACTATGCTTAAGTTTCCGATAGTGTTGCTTGTTCGTTTCATGCATACCCATGGTTTACTGAGCGTATACGACAAGCTTGACTGGTTTACCATCGACGGTGGCGCGAGAAATTATGTAAGCGAATTGGTTCGTCCCTTCCTGGACCGGATCAAACTTTCTTGCGGTGTAAAGCGCCTGGAGAAGGTTGACTCCGGACTTAAAGTTTGCCTCGACGGTGGAGAGTCTCAGGTTTTTGATAAATGTATTTTTGCCTGCCATGCGGATCAAGCGGCGGCGATTTTGAGTCCCTCTCACTTCCCTGAGGAGAGAGATATACTATCGGGCTTCTCTTACCAGAAGAACGTTGCCACGTTGCACTGTGATAGTTCTGTAATGCCTCGCTGCAGAGGCAACTGGGCTTCCTGGAACTACAAGATTGTTCCTCATGCCAAAAGTGGTCAACTGGTTTCAACCACCCATTATTGGATGAACAGTTTGCAGGGTGTCTCCGAGAACAAAGACTATTTTATCACCATCGACAGTGCCGACTCGATTCACCCGGAGTCTATATTGCAACAGGTTGATTATCTCCATCCTGTCTTCGACCTCGATTCTTTTTAGGCACAGGCAAGGATCTCTGAGTATTCTGCCAATCACAGAAGCGGTCCATTATACTTCTGTGGTAGTTATTTTAAATTCGGCTTCCACGAAGATGCCTTTGCCTCTTCCGTCAACCTCTGTGAAAACATGTTGGGGAGGTCGCCGTGGAGTTAAGATCCTGTCTATATCGTTGCCGAGTCGCCCATCAGCGCCATGTGCCTAAGAAGCATTTCTTCGTGTACCCCCACCTTTCCTTTCTTCTAGATCTCGATGAGCTTGAAATTCTGAGCAAACGATTGTTTCTTTTTAGCCGTAACAGATTCGGTTTCTATAGCTTTTCCGATGGTGATCACCTGGATGACAGTGGTCTCGATCTGAAGACAAAGTTGAGGGAGGTTCTCGCCCAGAACGGAATTGAGCAAGAACTCGGTCGAGTGCTATTGCTCGCCAATCCCCGGGTACTCGGTTATGTTTTCAATCCTCTTTCGGTCTACTATTGCTATCGCGATTCGGAAAGAGAAGATGAACTTCTGGCAGTGGTGATGGAGGTCTGCAACACTTTCAAGGAGAGAAAGGCTTATGTTCTCGAGGCTGCTCCGGAGGCTTTCGCCGGAGAAAGTGGACTGACGAGGGAGCGAAGATTGGAGAGTCGGCAGACCAAGAACTTTTATGTGAGTCCTTTCTGCAAAGTGAATGACGAATTCTACTTTCAAGTGGGTTTGCCGGAAGAGAGATTATCCCTGGATGTAACCACCATGAGAGGTGACACTAAAGTTATCTGGTCAGGCCTCACAGGACACAGATTGAAATTGGACAATCTCAGTCTGATGCTGCACAGTCTTCTATTTCCATTTATAACGCTGGCCGTTATCTCTCGCATACACCTCCAGGCTCTTTTGCTCTGGCTTAAAAATATTCCGTTTCAAAGGAAAGAAGAGTTAAGTGAATTACAAACCGGACTGTTCAGACCCCACAAGAGTATTGACAGAGCTGAGACAGGCTCTCGGGTTCTGGAGCGGAACAACAAAGTAGGAAGGTGAGGTTGATGAAAACTACCACGGATAACAAATCTAATTTATCTGCGACCGGTTCCATGGAAGGCAAAGTGATTTCTGAGCCGAGCTTTTTAGACCGATTCTCTTCAAAGCTTATTGTCGATACTCTGGTATCTATGAAAAAGGGCTATCTCTCTTTGACGATGCCTGATGGTTCCAATGTTGACAACGGCTCCCACGATCGAAGCTTTACCTGTAACATAGAGATAAATTCCTATAATTTTTTCAGAAGATGTATCGCATTTGGTGCTATCGGATTCGCCGAGTCTTACATGGAGGCGGAATGGTCCAGTGACAATCTTGTCGACGTCATACGCTGGTTCATCCTCAATGGTGATCAGTCGACTGTGATGGACGGCTCGGACAGAAAGAAGCTGTTTCTGGATCTTTTCAATGTGTTCAATCGCATCGGTCATCGGCTCAGGGATAACACCAGAGCGATGAGCAGAAAAAATATCGAGGAACACTACGACCTCAGTAACGAGCTGTTCAAGCTATTTTTAGACGAGAGCATGACATACTCCAGCGCCATTTTTAGTCCTGGAGATTATGATCTCGCCAGGGCTCAGGTTCGAAAGTATGAGAGTCTTGCCCAGGCGCTCTATCTGGAGAGCGGAGATCATGTCCTGGAGATTGGATGCGGCTGGGGAGGTTTCGCCTGTTATCTGGCAAGGCAGTATGGCGTCAGGGTTACTGGAATAACCATCTCTCGGGAGCAATTTGATTTTGCTTGTCAGAGAGTAATTGATGAGGGACTTGCCGACAGGGTCGACATTCAGTTTAGCGATTTCCGTGATCTAAAAGGTGAGTTCGACAAGATAGCATCGATTGAAATGGTCGAAGCTTTAGGGGACGCCCAGGTTGACGTGTTTTTCGCGCGGTGCCGGGAGCTTCTAAAGCGAGATGGAGTTCTTGCTATTCAGATGATAATGAGTCCCGACAGCCGCTACGAAGAGCTAAAAGGAGGAGTTGATTTTATCCAGAAACATATTTTTCCGGGTAGTCTTTTGCTTTCTATGGAAAGGGTTGTAAAGGCAACTTCCTCCACCTCCAATCTGCACCTCATCGGAATGAAGGAGTTCCCTGAGAGTTACGCTAAAACGCTCAGTCAATGGAGTTCCAACTTCCAGGATAATCTCGACAAAGTGCGAGAGCTTGGATTCTCCGAACAGTTCATTCGCAAGTGGCTCTATTATTTTGCGTATTGCGAGGCGGCTTTTGATATGAGGCAGATTTCGGTGGTGCAGTTTGCCATGACCGGACCAAATAACCTGAAGCTCCGAGAGAAGAGGTCATTGTAAATGCTTCCCGAACCTATACTGCAAACTTTTTATGGATGCGGTGTTTCAAGCGCCCTCTTCTTTGTTTTCTGGCTGGTCGCATTGCGTTATAAAAACGCTGCTCTAGCGGATGTCGCCTGGTCTCTTGGTTTTCTCCTCCTGACCATATTTTACGCTGCGATAAATAAGAGCTTTCAAGCACCCCATTTAGTACTGCTATTGATGGTTGCCCTCTGGAGCCTCAGGCTCGGAATCTACTTGTTGGTGCGAACCATAGAGCATCTTGACCAGGAGGATAGTCGTTACAAAAAGCTCCGAGAGGAGAGCAAGCTGCCGGAGTCTGTATACATGCTCTGGATTTTTTTCTGTCAAGCTATACTCCAGGCCCTGGTAACCCTGCCTTTTGTCCTGGTATTTATCGAAAGCAATCCAACTATGCAGTTGAATCACTACCTTGCCCTTGCTGTATTTGTTCCGGCCCTTGTCTTGCAGAGCCTAGCCGATCATCAACTAGCTTCTTTCAAAGCCTCAGCTGATAGAGAAGTTTCCGAATCCAGGGTCTGTAAGAGAGGACTGTGGAGCTACAGTCGTCACCCCAACTACTTCTTCGAATGGCTAATTTGGATAAGTTTTGCTCTCTTTGCTCTCTCGTCGCCCTCAGGATACTGGGCATTGCTAAGTCCCTTGATCATGCTTCATATGCTTCTCAATGTTTCAGGGGTAAAAATCTCGGAAGAGGTTTCGCTCCAATCCAGGGGAGAGGCGTACAAGCAATACCAAAAAGAGACCCCTGCATTTTTTCCATGGTTTCCCCGGAGGAGTTGAGTTATGTGGATCTATAGTTTGTTGGAGAGCGGATTGGTGCCTGACTTTTTTATCAGAGCAGGTATTCGCGCCATGCTTGCCCAGAAGCTCCGGGAAGAGAGCTCCGCTACCGTGGAGGCGGAAAATCGCAAACTCCTGGATTTTTTGAAGGAGCTAAGAAGTTCTCCTATAGCTCTGGCTACCGATTCGGCCAACCGTCAACACTATGAGCTGCCGACTCGTTTTTTTGAACTTGTTCTTGGACCTCGGCTCAAATACAGCAGTGGTCTCTGGATGAAGGCTTCAGATGATCTGGCCACCGCTGAGGAGAATATGTTGTCACTCTATGCCCGAAGAGCTGAGTTGGAGGATGGTCAGAGGATTATCGATCTCGGCTGTGGCTGGGGTTCTTTGAGTCTCTACCTCGCCGAGAACTTTCCCGGGTCGCACATAACTTCAATCTCCAATTCCAGAGTGCAAAGAGAGTTTATCGAAAGAAAAGCGAGGTCGCTTGGCCTCGGCAATCTGGAGGTTGTCACCGCCGATATTTGTAGTTTTGATACCGAACAACGATACGACCGGATTCTATCCATAGAGATGTTTGAACACATGAAAAACTACGAGCTTCTTTTGAAAAAGGTTTCAAGCTGGTTGGAAGCGGACGGTAAGCTCTTTGTTCATATTTTTAGCCATATCAAGTACGCTTATCACTATGAAAACAGAGATGGTAACGACTGGTTGACCGAACATTTTTTCACAGGAGGCACCATGCCCTCCGATGATCTTCTTCTCTATTTCCAAAAACACGTCTCCATTGAAAATCACTGGCGTGTATCCGGAACACACTATGAGAAGACGGCAAATCGATGGCTTGCCAATATGGATGAGAACAGAGAGGAGATCATGGAAGTCTTCGCAAACACCTACGGAGAGAAAGAGGCTAAGAAATGGTGGGTGTACTGGCGAGTGTTCTTCATGGCATGCGCGGAGCTGTGGGGATACGAAAGAGGCTCCCAGTGGATTGTCTCCCATTATCTATTCAGTCCTGCCGGAAAGAGTAATTCTAGATCCGATTCCCGGCGCAATGCCAGAGTTCTGTATGGGTAGAGGCGGATGGGCATTGGTCATGTTAAATTCACGCAGAACTGGGAAACTCAGAATAGATATCTTAAATTGAGGTTTTTTCGATGTCTGTTCTGAGTCGATTGAAAGTAAAATCAAAACCTGGCTTTGTTGAGCTCATGGCTGACGATCTCACCCTTGAGCTTCAAGAATCCGATGCCAGGAACTTTCTTGAATGGTTGGAACAGGCGCTTCACACCTCACTCTTGTTTTTGCTTAAAGTAGATTGTCCCGGCTTTGAGATCGAGGGACGCAACTATGACGACCACCTAGATTTTCTCGTCTTTGTTCACAAGGACGACGAGATGAGTGCCAGGACTTTTCTGGTCTCTAAGATCCAGGCGCAAAGCATCTTTGATGAGCTCTGTCTTGCTGTGGAAGCAGCTTTCGCCTAGGAGGTCGTTCCTTGAGTTCCACTTACTGTTTCATCTTGTTGCTCAATATCTTCTGCACGTTTTCCATGACTGGCATATTCTGGTTTGTGCAGGTTGTTCATTACCCACTCTTCGCCAGCGTCGGGGGGCAAGAGTTCGTTGTCTATGAGCAGTTGCACAAGAAGTTGACGACCCTGGTGGTGGCCCCCCTGATGCTGGTAGAACTTTTCTCCTCTTTTCTAATGCCTCTTCTGAGCACCAATAGTCTGGTCAGGAATCTCTCCGGACTGGCCTTTCTTTTTTTCTTGCTCATTTTCTTTTCCACGGCGTTCATTCAAGTTCCCCTGCACGAGAAGCTCAGTAGTAGCCAGTCTGCCCAGGTCATCGAAAGGTTGGTATTTTCCAACTGGTTTCGCACCATTCTCTGGACAGGTAAGAGTATTTTGCTGTCTATATTGCTCGTTATGCTATTAAATCAGATGGTGACCGGAGACTGAGTTCGGTTTACAGTCAAAAGGAGGTCCGGCAATGGAGAAAGTTTTGGTACTGGGAGCGACAGGATATGTCGGAACCCGTCTGGTCTCTCGCTTGCTGGAGGAAGGCTACAGCGTCAGAGCCGCAGCCCGGAGCATCTCGAAGCTTGAAGGCAGGCACTGGGCCCAGCATGACCAGGTGGAGCTGGTGGAAGCCGACGTTATGGATGTGGAGAGCCTCTCCCGTTCTCTTACCGGGATCTCCCGGGTATTCTACCTGGTACACTCCATGAGTTCCCAGAGCAAAGATTTCGCAGATGCTGATAGACAAGCGGCTTTGAACATGGTTAAGGTTTCTGAGCAAGCCGGTACAAAGCAGATTGTTTATCTGGGCGGATTGGGAGAAGACTCCCCCGACCTGAGCAAACATCTTCGCTCCAGGGCGGAGGTTGGCAAGATTTTGCGTTCCGGCGCCGTGCCGGTCACCACATTGAGGGCAGCTATGATCATCGGCTCGGGAAGCGCCTCTTTCGAGATGCTTCGCTATCTAGTCGATCGTCTTCCTATTATGATCACACCCAAGTGGGTTTCTATGCCCACCCAGCCCATCGCCATATCTAACGTTCTTACTTATCTCACCGGATGTTTGAGATGTCCCGACACTCTGAACAGAGTATTCGACATCGGTGGACCGGAGGTTTTAACATATCGTGAGATGATGGAAATTTATGCTGAAGAAGCCGGATTGAACAAAAGATTGATTATTCCCGTGCCGGTCTTCACACCCCGCCTGAGCTCCTATTGGATTCATTTGGTCACGCCGGTGCCTGCATATATTGGCCGCCCTCTGGCGGAGGGTCTGCGCAATCCCACCATTTGCACCAACGACGATATCAAAACACTGATTCCCCAGGACCTCTACAGTTGCAGGAAGTCCGCAAGGCTCGCCCTGGATAGAACCCAACATCATCAGGTCGAGAGTCATTGGACCGACGCAGGCAAGATCTGGCCCGTGGCCTGGAGCAATGAAGGGGATGCTCGCTGGGCTGGCGGTACCGTCTATGAAGACAAGCGTGAAGTGGTGCTGGAAGCAAGCCCGGAAGAAGTCTGGCGACCGGTGATTAGACTCGGTGGCGAGACAGGATACTATTATGCTGACTGGCTCTGGCGTTTGCGAGGGGTGATGGACAAGCTTGTCGGAGGCGTGGGTTTGCGTCGAGGACGTCGCAGTCCTGAGACCGTATCCAGTGGCGATGTTCTCGACTTCTGGAGGGTCAAACAGGTTGAAAGAGCAAGACATTTGACCCTGGTGGCGGAGATGAAAGTACCCGGTGAGGCTGTGCTTGAATTTGATATCGATGAGCTTATTGATGGGCGGGTTCGACTTACCCAGACTGCCAAGTTTTTGCCTGACGGTCTTCTGGGAATCGCTTACTGGAAAGTCATAACCCCTCTTCATGACCTTGTTTTTCACGGCATGCTCAAAGGAATTGCCGAAGCCTCCATGAAGGGTATAGTGTACGGGCCCCGGCGGGTAAGAGGTACTCAGACCAGCGCCGTTGCCTCCGGCTCATAGCTGGATGCGGACCCAGGGATTGAAATGACCGAGAACTTGTACACTCGTCCGGTGGATAGTTGGTTTGAGACCATGAACTGGAAGGCGTTTCCTTTCCAGAAGGAAGTCTGGTCTCACTATCAGCGTGGGAGAAGCGGATTGTTATACACCACCACCGGCAGTGGTAAAACCTATGCTGCGTTTTTAGCCCCTGTTCTTGAATGGTTGAATCTGAGTGGGGAGAAGAAGCGAGGCTGTAAGGTAATATGGATTACGCCGCTGAGGGCTCTGGCCAATGATATCCTCGTCTCCATGGAGGAGGCTCTGGCTGCGCTTGATGTACCCTGGCAGGTGGAGATCCGCACAGGTGATACCAGCTCTTACCGGAAGAGACGACAACTAAAATCTTTGCCGGATGTTTTGATTACAACTCCTGAGAGTCTCACTCTTCTTCTCTCCTATGAAGAAAGTTTAGCCAATCTCAAAGATGCTGATTTATTGGTCTTAGATGAATGGCATGAGCTGCTGGGCACCAAAAGGGGGGTTCAGACCGAGCTTGCCCTGGCTCGCATGCGGGCGCTCTCTCCCGCTTTGAAAGTATGGGCATTGTCGGCAACCATAGGCAATGCGGATGAGGCTCTGAGGGTGATGGCCGGAGCAGATCCCGATCTAGTTGCTGATTCTGAAAACGCTCCCCGGATTGTTAAAGGTGACATGGACCTCAGGTTGGAGCTAAGTTCCTTATTGCCCGATGAAATAGAGCTTTTCCCTTTTGCCGGGCATTTGAATACAGTCTTGCTTCCCAGGGTTGTTGAGACTATTCAGAAATATGAGTCGACTCTGCTTTTCACAAACACCCGTTCCCAGGCGGAGCGATGGTATCAGAATATTCTTTCCTATTGTGACGACCTTGCCGGTCAGATTGCCGTACACCATGGTTCTTTAGACCAAGATATTCGCAAGTGGCTGGAGGGCGCCATATCCGGTGGTCGCTTGAAGTGTGTTATCTGTACTTCCAGTCTCGATCTGGGGGTAGACTTTTCTCCTGTTGATCATGTGATTCAATTGGGCAGTCCTAAAGGTATCGCTCGTTTGCTTCAGCGTGGTGGTCGTAGCGGACACCGACCGGGTCAGACCAGCCTTGTCACTTTTGTGCCCACCAATTGTCTTGAGCTCATCGAGCTTTCCGCAGCCCGGGAAGCTATCTCTCGGAACGAACTGGAAGGACGAAAGCCCCTGGCCAAACCCCTTGATGTATTGGCGCAGCATCTTGTGACGATTGCAGCCGGTGGCGGTTTTAAGCCGGAGGAGCTATTTGAAGAGGTCTCTTCCACCTATGCCTACAAAGACCTGCCTTCTGAAGAGTGGCGCTGGGTGCTTGAATTTGTCCACAGTGGGGGAAGTTCACTCGGGGCTTATCCGGAGTACAGAAAGTTGGAGAGTCGCGAAGAGAGATTTCATATTTTTAGCAAGCAGATTGCCGCCAGACATCGTATGTCGATAGGCACCATAACCAGTGACTCATCAATGGTAGTACAGTTTCAGCGTGGTAAGCGGCTGGGCTTGGTGGAAGAGTCCTTCGTCTCTAGAATGAAGCCAGGGGATACTTTTATCTTCGGCGGCAGGGTGCTTGAGCTTTTGCGAGTGAAAGATATGGTGGCCTATGTTCGCAACGCTCGTAAAAAGAAAGCTACCCTGGTTAGATACATGGGCGGCAAGATGCCTCTCTCCAGCGAACTGGCCAGCGCCGTGCGAGAGAAGCTTGATCAAGCATCAAAAAATATATACGCGGATGAGGAAATGCTTGCCGTCAAGCCTGTTCTGGAGCTACAGCGCCTTTGCTCGCAGATTCCCCGGTCCGATACGCTGCTGGTTGAAAAAGTTGAGAGTGCCGACGGCAGTCATTTATTCTTCTATCCTTTTGAGGGGCGCAACGTGCATGAGGGACTCTCCGCATTAATTGCTTATCGCATATCTAAGCAGTCGGAGATTTCATTTACGATCTCAGTGAATGACTATGGTTTTGAACTGCTCTCAACTGAGCCCATTCAACTATCGGTCTCCGAATTGAAAGCGCTATTTTCCATAGAGAATTTAGAAGAGGATATCACCAGTAGTATCAATTCGGCAGAGATGTCCAGAAGGCACTTCAGAGAGATTGCCAGGGTTGCCGGGCTTGTTTTTCAAGGCTATCCAGGCGCCGGAAAGTCAAGCCGTCAAATCCAGGCATCTTCCGAGCTGTTTTTCGATGTGTTTAAAGAGTATGAACCTGATAATCTTTTGTTGCGCCAGGCGGAGCGTGAGATAATGTCTCATCAATTGGAGAAGTCCAGGTTGCTGGCAAGTTTAAGGCGCATAGAGAGCAGTACTATTGAGTTATTAGCGCTCGAGAGACCTTCTCCCCTTGCCTTCCCTTTGATGGTGGATAGACTGAGGGAGAAGATATCATCGGAAAAATTTGAAGTGAGGGTTAGTAGAATGCAGCTTAGCCTGGAAAATCATGCCCGCAGGCTCTACAAAAATTTTAAGAATATCAGGAACCTAAAAACCCATGAAAGAGCAGTTAGAGCAAAAAGATAAGACCATAGAAGTCGCTGGTCAGAGGCTTGTGCTCATGCCTGAGCGCTCTCTTTTCTATGTCGAAGAGCAGGCGCTACTGGTTGCTGATATACACGTGGGCAAGGATACTACTTTCAGACGATCCGGGATCTCCGTCCCGGAGGCCGTGGCCGATGCCGACTTCCTTCGACTCTCAAGGGCTATAGATAGAATGGCGGCCCGGCAACTGATAGTGCTGGGCGACTTTCAGCATGCGCGCATGGGGATGACCGCTAGAACCAACGAGAGGATATTGCGATGGCGAGCCCAGCATCCGGAACTCTCCATCACTTTGATCATGGGAAACCATGATCGAGTATCCGGGAAGGTTCCCGGGGATTGGAATTTTGATGTAAAAAACGGAGCGATGCAATTGGGTCCGTTTACCCTAACCCACGAGCCTCCTGCAAAGCGGACCTCGAACAGTATATGTGGACATGTTCATCCCTCCGTTCGATTGTTCGGAAGGGGCGGTCAATCGGAGAAGTTGTCCTGCTTCTTTCTCGATCGCAGGCTATTGATTTTGCCTGCTTTCGGATCTTTTACAGGGACAAAGAAGATGGAGCCTGACAAACACTCTGTGGCCTATGCCATTGCCGGTAATGCCATCTTAGAATGCCGCCAGGAGTCTTCTAAGGCAAAGGGCAAGTTGTAATGGCTGAGATTCTTAAGTTGACGGATAAAGGTCTATTTTGTCCAGAAGGCGGATTCTACATCGACCCCTGGCGACCGGTGGAGAAGGCGCTGATAACCCATGCTCATTCAGATCACGCCAGGCAAGGCTCTTCTTCCTATTTGAGCACCACGGAGAGTGCTCCTTTATTGCGCTTACGCCTGGGGAGCGATATCAAGCTCGAAACATTGAATTATGGCGAGGCTCTCACCGTCGGAGAGGTAAGCGTCTCTTTTCACCCGGCCGGTCATGTTCTCGGCTCTGCCCAGATAAGGGTGGAACACAGAGGTCAGGTGGTGGTCGCTTCCGGAGACTATAAGCTATCTCCTGATCCCAGTTGCCGGTCTTTTGAACCGGTTAAGTGTCATACTTTCATATCGGAGTCGACTTTCGGACTACCCATATACAGATGGACCGACTCAGATGTTGTTTTCGATCAGATAAATCAATGGTGGCAGCAGAATCAGAAAGATGAGAGACCTTCTATCCTCTTTGCCTATTCCCTTGGAAAGGCTCAGAGGCTACTCATGGGAATAGACTCAGCGCTTGGACCGATATACACCCATGGCGCGGTAGAGAATGTCAACAAAGCATACGGAGAAGCAGGGATAAACTTGCCCGAGACAAAAAACGTGAGCGAGTCTGCCAGGGCTGATTGGAAAAATGCTTTGATTTTAGCGCCACCATCCGCCCATGGTAGTGCCTGGATGCGCAAGTTTTCCAAGGCGTCGACAGCGTTTGCGTCCGGATGGATGCGAATTCGAGGGGCTCGTAGAAGGCGTTCCGTCGATAGAGGATTTGTTCTCTCCGACCATGCCGACTGGCCTGAATTGCAGACGGCGATATCAGAGTCCCGGGCCGAAAGAGTTTTGCTTACCCACGGTTATACCCAGGCCATGGTGCGGTGGCTATCCGAGCGCGGCGTGGAAGCTGATTCTCTGTCCACCGAGTACTCCGGAGAGATAGAAGATAGTAGTGAAGCTACCGATTCTCAATCGAACAAAGGGAGCGTCGATTGAGATGAAGAGTTTTACACGATTGTATTCAAGGTTGGATGAGACAACCAAAACCAAAAACAAGGTTGAGGCGCTGGTCTCCTACTTTGAAAGTGCGGAACCCCTTGATGCGGCCTGGGCTATCTATTTCCTTTCCGGCAGAAAGTCCATACCCGAACTGAAAAGAGTGGTGAAATCTTCGCTTTTAAGATCCTGGGCTGCGTCGGCCGCGGGGCTTTCCGACTGGATGTTTGAGGAGTGTTATGACACGGTCGGTGACCTTGCCGAAACCATCGCCCTTGTATTGCCGGAGTCAGGATTGGTTATCGAAGAGCCATTGCATCTGGTGGTGGAAAAGAGACTACTATCTCTAAAAGAGTTGGAGGAAGATGCCCAGAGGCTATCGGTGCTCGAGACCTGGTCCCAGATGGACGCCAGGCAGCGATTTATCTACAACAAACTACTAACTGGTGCATTTCGAGTGGGGGTATCTCAGAAACTTGTCACCCGAGCTATTGCCGCAGTCAGCGGTCTTGAGTCCAATGTGATCGCCCATCGTCTCATGGGGACCTGGCGACCGACTGCCGAATTTTACGATGCCCTTGTCTCTCCTGATACCATGGATGCCGACAGCAGCAAACCTTATCCTTTTTATCTTGCTCACCCATTAGATTCTGAACTCGCAGAGTTGGGGAGCTGTGATGAGTGGTGCGCCGAGTGGAAGTGGGATGGTATCCGGGCACAGTTGATTCGCAGAGAGGGCGGCACTTACATCTGGTCCCGGGGGGAGGAGCTTGTCTCTGAGCAATTTCCTGAGATTCTAAAGAGCGCTTCGAATCTTCCCGATGGTTTGGTTCTGGATGGGGAGATCATTTGTTATGAAGATGACCAGGTACTGCCATTCTCTACTCTACAGAAGCGCCTTGGTCGAAAGAAGGTTGGACCGAAAATTCTCAGCGAAGCACCGGTGGTGATGATCGTCTATGACCTTCTTGAGCATGGTGGAGAAGACTGTCGGTCTATGCCTTTACATCAAAGAAAGGAGCTTCTTAACGGTGTTCTCACCAGCAATTTTTTAAAAGCCAATTTTATATTCAGTCCCATTGTGGAATTCGAGAACTGGGAAGATCTGGCTCTGAAGAGGCAGACATCCCGGGAGAGGAGAGTGGAGGGCCTGATGCTGAAAAGGTTTGATTCCGAATATGGTGTCGGGCGCAAAGTGGGAGATTGGTGGAAGTGGAAGGTAGATCCCTACACGGTGGATGCCGTATTACTCTATGCCCAGCGGGGCCATGGTAGAAGAGCAAGTCTATACAGCGACTATACTTTCGCTGTCTGGGAGAACGAGAACCTGGTTCCTTTTGCCAAGGCATACTCCGGCCTTACCGACGAGGAGATTCGCCAGGTTGACGCTTTTGTAAAACGAAACACCCGGGAGCGATTTGGTCCGGTCCGGTCTGTCAAGCCGGAGTTGGTTTTTGAACTTGCTTT
>MDTD01144433.1_pt1 | contig 25705 bp, 26 predicted proteins | sample 811221 | NCBI WGS metagenome assembly MDTD01 (sample SAMN05326646, study PRJNA326480) | marine metagenome | isolation source: seawater | place: Pacific Ocean: South West | collected 2011 | reverse complement strand
TTTCTATACCAAAAGAGCTTATACAAGCCTTTTTATTCAAGGCGGGGCAATACCTTACGTTGTCTCACAGTATTGACGGTGAGCAGGTTAGGCGATCGTATTCGCTTTGTAGTGCACCGCACGAAGAGGTTTTACGCGTGGGAATTAAAGCCATTCCGAACGGATTGTTTTCCAATTATGCCAATACGCAAATCAAAGTTGGTGACACCCTTGATGTGGGTACTCCAGAAGGGCGATTTATTTATGAGCCCAACGGAAATAACAACCTTTTGTTGTTGGCTGCAGGAAGTGGAATAACTCCTATTTTGGCGATTACCAAGACTGCCCTCAAAGAAACAGACGGAAAAGTGGTGTTGGTGTATGGAAATCGATCGGAAAACGACAAGATGTTTGCAGATGAATTACAAGCCCTGCAAACCGCATACGGCCAACGCTTTGAAATTGTGGATATCTACAGTAGAAAGAAAACGACTGATGCCCTTTTTGGACGGATTGATATGTCTCACATCAACTATGTGCGAAACACTTTGTTTAGCCAACTAAACTTTGATGATTTTTATGTCTGTGGGCCTGCTGGAATGATAGAAGCTTCTGTACAAGCTCTCTCCGACTCTGGCGTGCGTAATGAAAATATTCATGTGGAGCACTTCACTGGGGGTGGTGAAATCGACCGTTCGGTGGATGGGTTCGTGCATTATGAAGTGATCTTAGACGATGAAACACATCCGTTTTCTGCCGATGCGAGCAAGACCGTATTGGAAGCTGCCATCGATGCAGGTATCGACCCCCCTTACTCCTGCCAAGGCGGGGTTTGTGGTAGTTGTATTGGGCGGGTAAAAGAAGGTGAGGTCCGTATGGTCAGCAATCAGATTCTTTCCGACGGCGAGGTAGCTGAAGGCCTTGTGTTGACCTGTCAGGCAAGCTGTGTAAGTGGTCCTGTGGTCGTTGACTTTGACGATGTATAATTAGATCTTTTCCAAAACCATTTCAATGACCTCTTCTGGCGTTATGGTCCGCATGGCATCTCGATAGCCTTTGGGTACCGTTTTGCCATAGGCCGAGGTGGGTACTTTGGGGAATTTTTCTCGATCGACAAGCAGGTGGTTGTTTTGTCCAAACGCAGAAAATCCTAAAAAGGGATGTGTCATGCCCCACAATGTAATGACTGGCACCCCAAAATTGGCTGCCAAATGGCCATTGGCCGAGTCCATCGAAATCATGGCATCGAGATTTGCAATCAAGTCGAGCTGATCCGCAAAAGGCATCTCCAAAGCGTGCGGAATCACATGGGGATAGGCCTTGGCCCAAACATGGATTTGGTCAGCTTCCTTGGGACCATGGCCAAACAGAAAGACCGTGTGCTGCTGTTGAAGATAACCCATTACCTTTTGCATCAAGTCGAGGGGGTATATTTTGCCAGAGTGTGCGGCAAAGGGCGCAATCCCAATCCATTTTCTGTCGGCTGGAAGGTGAATCTGCAAACTCGATTTTGGAAGGCCTGGTTTGATTGGAAATTCGTGCTTATCGAGATCGAGTGCAAAGCCCAAACGGGAAAACACTTCCACATATCGGTAGAGCTGTGGAGTTAGGGGTTTCATAGTTTTTTTGGTCGGGTGGGTCAGTCGCTTGCGCTCGGCATAGCCTTTGTCAATCACTTTCACCCGTGTGAAAGACAGTCTAAAAAACAACCGGAGGATACGAGTGCGCAAATTATGATGGATATCGGCAATGCGATTCGGTTTAATCTGTTTGAGCTCTTTGTACAAGCGGTAAAGTCCTTTAAGCCCTTTGTGTTTTCCGATAAAGTCTGGCGAAATGATTTGTAGTTCGTTGAACTCCTTAAAAATAGGGACAAAGCGTTTTGGTGTAACCAATGTAATCTGTATGTTCTGGTTTTGAGCGTATAAACAGCGCAGCACAGGTACCAACATCGCCACATCTCCCATCGCTGAGAGACGAAAAATTATCAAATGTTTTGGCTTGCCCATTTAATTAGAATATAAATTATAAAGTACTGTAGTTTTTACTCTAGTCATTGTACTTTATCATCTGATTTTTAATCAAATATACTAGGTCTGAGTTGTATCTAATCCATGGGTGCCTTATTTTTGTCCCCACAAAACACTGAAAAAATGAAAGCCTTTTTCGAAGCGATTGCTTATATCTTTCAAGAAATCTTATTTATCCCCCTCGACCTATTGCGTGAGCTCGAACTCACAAGTTGGTTTTTGGCCAATGGCATCAACTGGGTGTTTTTGGGGATTGGGTTTGCCGCAACGACCTATTGGATTGGCCAGCTCAAAAAATTCAATGACAGTGGCGAAGAGGATACGGACTCCACTTCCCATTCCTTTCTATAAGTCGAAGCCGATGTCTTTTCGGTAGTATATGCCTTCAAAATCAATCTTGGCTAAAGCCTGATAGCTCTGCGCGATGGCTTGGTTGTGATCAGCGCCAACGCCCGTTGCGGATAAGACTCGTCCACCACTCGTAACCAATTCCTCATCAACCATTGCTGTTCCCGCATGGACCACAAAATCACTTGGGTCAATCCCACGTATCGCCTTCCCTTTTTCATAGCTTTCAGGGTAACCCCCTGAAACCGCAACGATGGTAGAAACAGAGCGCTTGTCTATCGACAGTTTTACGCTATCGAGCGTTCCAGAGGCTGTGGCTTGTAGCAATTCAAACAAATCGTTTTGGATACGCGGTAAGACCACTTGGGTCTCGGGGTCACCCATACGCACATTGTACTCGATCACTTTGGGATTTTCTCCAACTTTAATCAGCCCAACAAAAACAAAGCCCACATAGGGAATCCCGTCCTGCTGGAGTCCCTGCATTGTTGGCGTTACAACCTGCTCTTTGATCTTTTGCACAAAGGCCTCATCGGCAAACGGAACCGGTGAAACGGCACCCATACCTCCTGTGTTGAGCCCTCTGTCTCCTTCGCCAATGCGTTTGTAATCCTTGGCCATGGGGAGGATTTTATAGGACTTACCATCGGTGAGCACAAAGCACGATAACTCCATCCCATCCAAAAACTCTTCAATCACCACCTTCTGACTGGCTTCTCCAAACTTGGCATCTGCAAGCATGGCGGTTAGTTCCGCTTTGGCCTCGGCAAGATCGTTGAGAATCACCACACCCTTTCCAGCTGCCAAGCCATCGGCTTTCAGGACATAGGGAGGTGTTACCGTTTCAAGGTAGGCAAGACCTTCCGAAAGGGTGTCTTTGGTAAAACTTTCATAAGCAGCAGTGGGAATATTATGACGTTGCATAAAGGCCTTGGCAAACTCTTTACTGCCTTCGAGTTCTGCGCCTTGCTTGGACGGTCCAATCACGGGGATATGTGAAAGCTCTTGATCTGCAGCAAAAAAATCAACCACCCCTTCCACCAATGGCACTTCTGGACCAACAATAACCATTTCGATCTTGTGAGCAAACACCGCTTGTTTAAGCCCTTCAAAGTCTGTGGGTGACACCTCGATATTTGTGCCAAACTGTGCAGTTCCTGCATTACCAGGTGCAATAAACAATTGTGGGTGATGTGGGCTTTTTGCCAGTTGGTGACAGAATGTGTATTCCCGGCCACCGCTTCCCAATAGAAGTACCTTCATGCTTGTTTTTGGCAAAAATAGGAATTTGTCGCTTGCAGATTGGCGGTTGACTAATTAAAAATTCGCCGAACTGCGGCGCGAATCAGCATCCATAATGAAATGGTAATAATTTCAAGATCTAAAAGGAAAGATTGCCTATTGATATATTCAATGTCGCTATTGATTCGGTTATATATGGAAGCACTGTTGGGGGTGTCCCCGCGGTATCCTCGGATTTGGGCCAGTCCTGTCAGCCCTGGACGGGTGTTGTGACGCTTATCCATTTCTTCTTGCCCGACTACATTCTGATAATAGGCGTTATATTCAGGTAAATGTGGTCGGGGACCAACAACAGACATTTCCCCTTTTATGATATTCAAGACTTGCGGAAGTTCATCGATTCCCGAATTGCGAAGCAAAGTACCCAACCAAGGAATTGGCGTGGTCATCGAATCTCCTGGCTTTGGGTGAGCGGCATTTTTGGGAAATGTTCTAAACTTATAACACCAAAACAATTTGCGGTCTTTCCCTTCACGCTGATGGCTAAAAAACAATGGTCCTCCGCCGACAAAAAGATTCAATATCCACAATACGGGAACCAGCCATGACATGACCAAAAACAGAAGTGTCAAGGCAAACAATACGTCAAAACTCCGTTTGAGTAGAAATTCCAAATCGGGTATGGTTGGTGTTATTCAATGTTTAAACGCTGGTAAAAGTAAAAAATTGCATACGACCTGCTCAAAAAATGATTTGTACTTTTGAAGCAACTCTTTCGTTATCTATTGAACGTATGACTATATTAGTTACAGGTGGAGCGGGATTTATCGGTTCTCATTTGGTTCGACATCTTGTCAAAAGATATCCCGATTACACTCTTATCAATCTGGATGCGCTGACTTATGCTGCTGATTTGTCGCGTTTGGATGATGTAAACAATGTCCCAAATTATCAGTTTGTGGAGGGAAACATCAATGACTCATCTCTACTTGACAGTTTATTTTCTACGCACCACATTGAAGCGGTTATTCATCTTGCCGCTGAGTCACATGTTGATCGATCTATTGAGGGACCAATGCCTTTTGCCGAAACCAATGTCGTTGGCACGATGAATCTGCTCAATGCCTGTCGTACACATTGGAAAAAAGAAAACAACCATCGGTTCTATCACATCAGTACCGATGAAGTCTATGGGTCTTTGGGGAAAAAGGGTGTGTTTACGGAAGAAAGCCCTTATCAGCCCCGATCTCCTTATGCGGCTTCTAAAGCAAGTGCAGACCATATGGTGCGAGCTTATGGAGAGACCTATAACTTGCCTTATGTGATTTCCAATTGCAGCAACAACTATGGTCCTGATCAACACAGCGAAAAACTTATCCCAACACTGATTCACAGTTTACAACAAAACAAAGCCCTTCCTATTTATGGAGACGGATTAAATGTGAGAGACTGGCTATACGTGGAAGATCATGTTTCGGCCATGGATGTCATTTTTCATCACGGTAAATTGGGGGAAACTTACCTTGTCGGGGGGCGTTGTGAACGATCAAACCTCAAGGTGGCCAAAACACTATGTCAGGCTTATGATCGACGGCTTGGTCAGGATCTGGGCACTGCCGAAAAGTTGATTACTTTTGTGACCGACCGCCCAGGGCATGACTTTCGCTATGCAATTGACCCAAGCAAATTGGAGTCAACATTGGGGTGGTCTCCAAAAACAAATTGGGACGAAGGAATTGAAAAAACCATCGCCGCTTATTTAGACAACAAATGAAAGGAATACTCCTTGCTGGTGGAACGGGCTCACGCTTATACCCGATGACAAAAACAGTGAGTAAACAACTGTTACCTGTGTATGACAAGCCGATGGTGTACTATCCCTTGTCCACATTACTTTCTTTAGGGATATCTGAAGTTTTGATTATCACCACGCCCAGAGACCAGTCTGCATTTCAGGCCCTTTTGGGTGACGGGTGTTCGTTGGGATGTTCATTTTCCTATGCTGTTCAGCCAAAACCCAACGGGCTAGCAGAGGCATTTTTGATTGGGGCTGATTTTATTGGAATAGACTCTGTTGCGCTTATCTTAGGGGACAATCTGTTTTACGGCAATGCCATTCAAAAGCAAAGTCCATCTGCTGATTTTACCGGGGGTCTAATTTTTGGTACGCATGTACAAAACCCTGAGCGTTATGGAATCGTGGAGCTCGATACCCAGGGAAACGTAAAGTCCATTGAAGAAAAGCCCAAAAGCCCAAAATCCAACCTCGCGATACCTGGTCTTTATTTCTTTGACCATAGCGTGGTAGAAAAGGCAAAACATGTCAAACCGAGTGCCAGAGGCGAACTTGAAATCACAGACATTCACAATGCGTATTGGAAAGAAGATTCCCTGCGTGTTTCAATCTTGGAACAAGGCACCGCTTGGCTAGATACCGGAACTGTACAAAGCTTGTCCAAAGCCCATGCCTTTGTTGAGGCCATTCAAAGCCGACAAGGGGTGTTGGTGGGTTCTCCGGAACTAGCAGCTTACAAACAAGGGTTTGTCGATCTCCCCCAACTCAAAGCACTCGCCTCAACCTACAAAGAAGCAGAATACAGCAGATATCTAAAACAGTGGATCGATGAACAGTAAGCCAGGACCCATCGCAGGAAGTTGGTTGCTCACGCCCAAAGTGCATGCGGATTCGCGCGGGCATTTTGTCGAGAGTTTTCAAAAGGGTGTTTTTGCAGAACAAACTGGCCTTTCAATCGATTTTATCCAAGACAATGAAGTGGTTTCTCGTCAGGGTGTTGTTCGGGGGCTCCACCTGCAAAACGACCCGTATGGACAAGCCAAACTGGTTCGAGTGGTGTTAGGGCAAATCTACGATGTGGCAGTGGACCTCCGCGCAGACTCTCCAAGTTATGGAGAATGGTTTGGTGTGGAGCTTTCTGCAGAAAACCAAACTCAATTGTTTTTACCAAAGGGCTTTGCTCATGGGTATAGCGTTCTGAGTGAGATAGCGATTATCCAATACAAGGTTGACGAGCCCTACCACCCACAAGCCGAAAGTGGCATTCGCTACAACGACCCTGACTTGGGCATTAACTGGCAAGTGGACAATCCCATGCTTTCTGAAAAAGATCAAAAACTTCCCTTTCTTAAAGACCTCAACTCATGAAGCGGGTGCTGGTAACTGGCGCCAATGGTCAGTTAGGGCTTGCATTACAAGGTGCCGCGAAAGACTTTCCTTTAGACCTTGTTTTTATGGACAAAAACACGCTTAATATAACCAACGCCAATGCGGTGAAAGAGGTGTTTTCCACACAATCCTTTGATGTCTGTGTCAATACTGCTGCCTATACTGATGTAGATGGTGCAGAGTCCAATAAAGAGCTCGCCTATGCAATTAATGGCATGACGGTTGAAACCCTTGCCAAAACCTGCAAACAAACTGGCTGCTGGCTCATACATATTTCAACCGACTATGTATTTGACGGTACGTTGGACAGGTCCTACACTCCACCAGACACCCCCAATCCACTGAACGTCTATGGCGCAAGTAAACTAGCTGGTGAACAGGCCATACAGGCTGTAGGTGGTAACTATTCAGTTGTGCGCACATCTTGGTTGTATTCTCAATATGGGAATAACTTTTACACCAAACTGCAAGCCCAGCTCGATGCTGGAAAAACACTACAAGTCACAGCAGACCAAGAAGGTTGTCCGACACGAGCAGAAGATTTGGCTGCCCATTTGCTAACTGGAATTGCTAACCAACAGCTCGCAAAAGGGATTTCGCATTATTGCGGTGGCGAGGTAATGACATGGCTGGATTTGGCAAGGCGGTTGTTTCCAAACCAAAAGGTTTCGGAGTGGAGTGGTGCAAGTTCTCTTGCTATTAGACCCAAAAAGGTTGTCCTAAAAAACAACAATAGTTCAACTGTTTAAACGTTTTACAATAGATGCTACAACGATTGATCCATAATGCCCGAGTGAATGTGTTTGAGAGTGCTCGGTTTTATTATTGGGTGTTGTGGACTGTTGTTGGATATAGCATATTAAATCAAAGTACAAGAAAGTTTTTGTGGGTAATGTTTGATAAACAATATCCGCCTAATCCAGCTGGGGTGATAATATACTCACTAACCGGAGCTGCTTTAATTATAAGCTTTTTAATGCTTTTAAAAGTTATAAGAAAAGACCTTGTTTTTTACATGGGTTTACTGGCCTTTGTGATCTTGATTCAATCGTTAATACTTACTACAACTTTTGATTGGTGGTATTTTTCGGATTTTTTTATCAATAACAACGGATTTTATTTGTTAAAATATTTATTTCCATTTCTTTTCCTTAGTATATGGATGGAGTTGAATAAAAGTGAGCGTTATGGGTTTTCATTCTTTTTCTATTTAAAAAAGTTGCTTGTTTTTAATGCGTGCTTAATTTATGTAGGGGCAGTTTTTTCTTTGTCGCTGTTTGAATCCTACCCTTTAAGTGGCCGTTGGGGATATAGTGGTATTCTTTGGTCTGGGGGAATGAACAATATCATGTATGCTATTTGTTTAATTCACCACTGGTCAACTTTAAAAAAATTGGACTGGGAGTTTTTTGTGCTTTCTAGCAGCCTGATTTTGATGGGGCAAAAGTCAGCTTTACTATACCTTTTATTAATTATCATTTTTGTTGTAAATAAAAGGGTTATTATAAAAAAAATTTTTCTAGCTTCCATATTATTGTTAATTGTTCATTTTAATAGGATTATATCTTTTTTTAGTTCCTTTGACTCTTTCTGGAACAGTGTTTACGAAAAGCATGGTGCTTTGGGTGTTTTTTTATCACTAAGGAATGAGAACATAGAAAATATCTTGAGTCAGCAGTTTACAAATGAAAATATAATATCTAAATTTTTGTTTGGTGGATTTGCAACATTTCCAGATCGTGTTGAAATGTATCCAATTGATGTGTTTTTTTATTTTGGAGCTGTCGGCTTGATAGCTACAGTTATCTTTTATGCCAGATGGATTCCAAAATTCACGTATGCCATTCCAGTTGTTGTGGCTTCTTTTGGGGGGCAATTATATGATATAATTCCTGCTATGTTGGTCTTTTTTGTGTGGATAAGCTCTTTTTCGGTGAAAGAACAGATTTAGATTTTGATTATTGGCACTTGATCCCAATCAATCAACATATCTGCTGTTTTTAGATCAATAAAATCAAAGTCCCCAACCCATTTGTTGAGTTTGGGCATACAAGATTTTAAACCCACATAAGATTTAAACTTTCTAGTTAATGATAATTCTTTGATTATAGGTTGATCAGGGTCAAAATCTCTTGGATGAAAATATGTCATGATATAGTCCGATTTCTTTGACCATTTTTTGACAAAGGGATAGGGTGACAGCCTGAAGTAGCCTCCGCCTGAAAAAATCCATGAATTCCCAAAAACACACGTCGTGTTTATCGGAAACTCTTTTAATTCAACTCCATTACAGATGAGTCTTGACGGAACTGCTTCTTTATAGCTTGGAAGGCCGCCATGCGCTCTGCCTGCTGGGAATACCGAGCAATCATGTGTAATACCTTGACTGGCCAAAACCTCAAAAGCCCATTTGTTTTTTTTGGTGATTGAAAATCCCGGTGCACGAAAAGATCTCACTTTTTTTCCTGTCAAATCCTCTAAAACATATATCGACTGCTTTAGGTCTTCCTCTACCTCCCGTGGAGATTGTTCGTACATCAGTTGATGCATGTATGTATGAGAGCCTATTTCAAAGCCTAATTTGTCTATTTTTTTTACCACTTCTGGGTACTTTTTAGCGATCCACCCCACCACAAAGAAGGTGGCTGAAAGATTGTGTTTTGTAAGGAATTTAAAAATCCGCTCCATGTTTTGATGAATGCGAGCTTCATATTTGAACCACTCTGTTTCTGTTTTTGTGGACCGGTTGTCTAGAATGTGAAACCATTCTTCAATATCAAATGTGAGGATATTCATCAAAAAAACTTTTTTCCGGCTCTTTTAAATTCTTGCACATCTTTTCTTGTTGGAAACGAATAGTAAGACATTTGGCTGTTGGGGTTGGGGATTAGTTCCAAATTGCCTTTTTTAATTGTAGTGATTGCCTCTGCAATCAACTCCATGCCTATCTTTTTGGTGTGTTTTATGAGACCGGCTTGTGTGCGGTTTCCAATTTCAACTTTCTGTTGTACGATGATAGGGCCGCTGTCAATGCCTTCGTCCACAAAAAACACAGACACCCCTGTGTGGGTTTCATTATTTTTAAGCACCCAGAATGTCGGCATCAGCCCCCTGTATTTTGGTAATAAAGCCGTATGTAGGTTGATACAGCCTTGAGGGGCAAGGTCAATAAGGGGTTTTTTAAAAATTTGATTACCAAGAATAGAAACTAACAAGTCGGGGCTATAAGAGCGGATGATTGCTAAATTGGTTTGAGAGTTGATGTTGCCTTCGAGGTGAATTTCAGGAATTCGATTGTCTTTTAAAAGTTTTTTTAAGGGTGGTTTAAAAAGCTTGGAGAAAACAAACTTCATGAAGTAATACATAAAAAAAACAGACCCAAAAATATTAAGTGTTTTTATGGATTTACGGAAAAAGCTTTCTTTTTCTCCAAAGGGAGAAACGCTGTTAACCACGCAACCCACTACCTTAACATCCTTGGGTAAAACCCCAAACAGATACTTTAAGTTCTGACTAAGGTAAAAAGGTTCGTTTTGGGTGATAATTATGATTTTCATTGTGAAAATATAAGCTTTGCTAAAAAAAAGGGGGTTTTTCTATATGGGGTAAATCTAACAGAATCTTGTTTTTCAATAATGTTTTCTAATTTATTTAAATCCCAGCAAACACTACAATAATTATTTTTCTCAAAATATAATGCAATCTCTTTTTGATGTTTATCTCTGCGATTTAAATTGGGAACTACAATAATCGGCACGCCTAGTTCAATTAGTTTATAGCACGAGCCTGCACCAGCATGAGTTATTACTAAATCTGAAGATAAAAAATAGTCAATTACGTTCTCTTTAAAGTTGAATTGTTCTAATGATGTGTCTTTCAGTCTTGTTGGGCTTTGAGCAACCACCTTAAATTTTTTTGATTTATGTAGTTCGTTTGCCTTCCTGGTTAAGGCTGGAAAGTCTGTTGTCCCAACGGTAAAAAATAATTTTTTCATAAACGACCACAATAAATTGAGTTTGGATATATTCTCTTTAGTTCCTCATTTTGAATTAAGACCTTACTTACAGCTTTTCTTAGAATTTTTCCTGTTGACGAACAACTATAGAAACGGCTCCAAGTTTCTATAAAGATGGTTTCTATTCCTAATAACTTGGAAAGAAAAATTGGTATAACTCCAACTATGGGCCCTGTAGTGATTACCTTAGAAGGGCGATGTTTAATCAAAATGAAAAGGGCTAATGGTGTGAGATAAAGTGTCGCTAATGTTATATTTATTGGATCAATTCTTTTCTTTGTTTTAAAAGGTAGCGTTTTGTAACATTTATTTTGTTTGTTAATTTGATCTACGCCAAATTCTGTGATTTCAATGATTTTATCATTGTTCGTGTTGTAAGACAGCAACCTCTTTGACTGTTCTCTGTGTCCTCCAAAACCATATACAAATAGTATTGTTTTCAATGATTAATTAATTTTTTGTACAAGTTATGATATTGTTTCGTGTTTTTCTGCCAACTGCGATTATTAACAATAAAATCGATGGATTTGGCAATGTTTTTTTCTAGGTCCTCTTGTGATTTGTTTAGGAGTTCATCAAATATTCTTGAGATTGAACTTATGTCGTTTTTATTATAAAAATATTGGAGGCTTTTATCATTTTCGAAGAGCTCTAATAGCCCCCCTACATCACTACAAATGACCGGTTTTGAAAAAGAAATTGCTTCTAGGGGTTTTAAGGGTGTTACTTTTTCACATATTTCAATAGGTGTTCTTGGTATAACAACAACATCAATATTACTGTATATTTCTGATAATTCACTCCTCTCAAATTTACCATGAAAAACAATATTAGAATAATTGTGTTTTTGGACTATTTGCTTCAAGCGGTCTTCATCATTCCCCGATCCGTAAAGGTGCAATTCTAATTTATGGTGGGGCTGTTTATTTATATAATAAATCAATTCTGCAAGCCCCTCAATGGGGCTAATGTTTCCAACATATCCTAAAACAATGGGGGTGTTTTTGTTAATTTTTTTTACTTCAGACTGCTCTTGGTTTTTTCTAATTTCTTTTTCATCAAGTCCGTTATATACAATTGTTATAGGCTTGTTCCTAAACCGCCTACCTCTGCTTTGGATGTCTTGCTTCATCGAATTTGAAATGACAACAATTTCATCTGCCAGAAGAATTGAAATGTTTTCTAAAAATCTATATAAACGATATCTTAATGGTGCCTTTGTCTTTGATCTGAGCTCCCAAAAAGATCGTACTTCATAAAGGTGAGGAATTCGAAAAACCAAAGAGCATATAGCCCCCGTAATTGCGCAGTAAAACATGCTGTGACTATGTATAGCTTCTATTTTATTTTTCTTTATTGTAGAAAAAGCTTTTGAAAGAAAACGATATAAAGAAAACCCTTTTATGATTAGCTCTTTAAAGCTCGAAATATTTTCGCTTTTATGAAACTTTGAGCTTTTGGTGAGATTATATGTTACTCCTTCCGATATAACTTCTGAGTCTTTGGAAACCCCTTCAATAAACGGGGCAACCAATACATAGGGGTCAGTCTTATTTTCTTGCTGGGCTTTAATAAGTGCATGGCTTCTAATACTAGACCCTGATTTTTCAGGTAGACTTGTGTATAGAAGATGTAATACCTTAGTCATCTATTTTGTGTTAAATATGGGGATATGAAGTATAAAGGGAGTGTAACCTGATATAGCCAAGCATTTGTAAGGGATATAAAAAGGAGGGATATAAGCATATGATTTCTAAGTTTCTTATTGTTAATTTCTCTTAACATAAAAAATAAAATTAACGCCAGTAGTACAAAAGAAATCAGCCCGTATTTTCCCCACAATGTTAATATCAGATTGTCTAAATAAATATTTTTGTTATTGATGTTGTCTCTATATTGAAACCAAGGAATTTCGTAGGCAAAACCCAAGCCATGTCCCAATAAGGATGAAACAGCATTTGAACTGGTTTTTAATGTCTCATAAAAAGGGGAAAATCTATTTTGGAAAAATTCTGAAAGTAAATCAACATTTAAAAAAACTGTTAACCTTGAGTTTTGTAGAGAAATAAATGCAGTAGTTATAGCAACAACAATACATGACAAAAAAATCACCTGGTTAATCGAGGGGTTAAGGGGTTTTATAACAAGCCTTTTGAGGGCTTTGAATAAAAAAATTAGGACTAATATGAATATCATAGACCTATTGAAAGAAAACAATATTGGAAATAGCGCAAAAAGAAGACTTTTATCGATAATAAAGCTTTTTTTTGAAAATCTGTCAAGCACGTATATAAACAAAATCACAACGCCAATATCCGAGTATCTGTAAGAGTTAATTGAAAAGAATTTGTCTTCAGAAAATAGAGTGTTTAAATCAAAAAACAGCACCCCAGCAAACAAAAAAGCATCAATAAAAAAGTTCAGCCCAAGTAGCCTTTTAAAAAACCTTGTTTCAAATAATCCTGAAATTTTATGCCCTTTATGAATTACAAACGCTACCAATACTAGAAAGAGCAAAAGAGGTTTGATGTCTAGAAAAATAAAGTAAGTGCTTATTCTATTATTCATGGCGGAAACCAAGAATGAAAACACAACAATTATTGTAAAACCTACTAAAGGTAAAAAAAGAGCTTTTTTTGAAATGTGTTTAAAAAAAACTACAATGAAAGGATAAAAAAAGAAATGTGAAGCGTGATTTTGATAACGAAAAAAGTAATCTTTTAAAAAATCTGCAGACGGTAAAATGATTACCAAAAAAAGAAACCACTTTATGTAATTGTTCTTATTAATTGACAATATCCCAAGCAGAAGAAATAAGCTTGACAATAAAAAATAAGTCTTTGCTTCCATTTAATAATGATTTCTTCGCTTTGCTTTATCGCCATAATATATTCCATATTTACCGGCCTTCCCGCCGAAAACAGAACTTGCTCCAATCACAGACCCTTTTTCAATATAAGACCCGGGCAATATAGTTGTGCCAGAATCAATCCAGACATTGTCCTCAATGACAACTTTACTGTAACTATATCCCTGATCTTTAATGGGCTTAGACTTGTCAGAAAAGTTGTGGTTTTGACTGTAGATGACAACATTGGGGCCTATAAGAACGTTTTTTCCAATTTCTATCGCCCCTCCACAATTCAAAATACAGTTTTTTTTAATACCCATGTAAAATCCAACAACGAATTGATAAGTTAAATTTATAATGCTTTTCAGGTTATAGATTCTTTTAATTGCATAAAATTGAGATCGTCTTCTAACGAAAGTAATTATTTGATTTGAATTTTTTTTCAAGAGCAGTCGGTCTAAAGTGCCAGGTTGATGCTTTAAGGCTTCCATAAAAGATTTTTTGACATTTTTTTATATAATAAAAGCCTAATAACCCAAAAGGATGTAAAACATAAAAGCAACGTTATAAAGCCTATTTTAATATTGTACAAAACAAAATAGCTCGCCAATACCATAATGGAATATATTCTAATCGTATTCAACTCTTTTTTACCAAGGTTTAAACTTAGTATGCTTGAAAATACAGAATACTTCAACCGAATTAATGAGATTAAAGAAAAGGAAATAACTATGAACAATATGTTCAGGTCTAGGTCTAAGAGAAATGGAATAGATGTCAAAATAGGGATTATCAAAATGACAAAAAGGGATGTTTGTCTTGCTGTTTCCTTTCTCATCAGTTTGATGTCGATTCGTTCCCTAAATAATGCAACGTATTTAATGTTATTTAAATTGTGGAATATCGATATCGGAGTGAATAGGGTAAACAAGAAAAAATATTCATTAGCAACCTCAACGCTAAAGTTTTTATAAACTAATATTTTATCGAAAAAAGAAATTACAGTCATAGTGGTTAAACTCAACAAAAAACCTGTTTGCTGGTTAAATAATGTATTAAATGGGACTTTCCTTTTGAAAAGAACAGAGTCCTTCATGTAAAAAAGAACACAAAAAGAATATATGGTTGCTAATGCATTAATGAATACAAGCCCCCATAATACAGCTTCAAAATCTTTATACAACAAAAAAAAGACAGGAAAAATCTTCCAAAAATTTGTGATTGCCGTTGTTAATTCTGTTTTTTTTAGGAGCTTAAATACTTTTGAAATTGTCATGTTAAGTCCTGTAGTAAAAAAAACCAAAAAAAGAACAACAAAACTTACGTTTATATTTATAACACTTGAAAGAATAAAAGATGTTAAGGCTATTGCCCCAAAGGAATAACTGATAATGTTAAAATATAGGGTAATTCGTTTTTCTCCTCCAGAATTCCTAATAATCAACTGTTCAAACGCAAGCGCGCCAATTGAGTTTTGAATAGAGATAAAAATCATAATCTGACCAAACAGAAAGTAAATTTTTTCATCTAAATAATCAAATAAATAAATGTTTGCAAAAAACAAAAGAGCCGATGGAACAACAAGAAAAATTGTGGTCCAGTTTAAATAGCCAAAAACTAAAAGTTTAAGTTTGTTTAAGTCTTTAAGCTTAAGCATTACAAAAGTTTAAAACAATCAAGTCCTTGTAGTCTTGTTTTACAAACTCGTCATGTCTAACAAGTAGAGCTATTATATCTGAGTTTGAGACCGCGTGTTCAAGCTTAACTATCTCAAACTTATTATGAAAAGAAATGTTGGGTTCTACAATGTTAAAATATGATGGGTCATTGCTGTTAATGATCTTTTCAACAATAAAACTTGCTGGTGACTCCCGAAGATCATCAATGTTGGGTTTAAAAGCAAGCCCACATAAAGCAACAACAGGTTTTCTTTTATGTTGCAACTCAAATTTTAAAATTTCATTCTGAATTTTCTCAATACACCAAAAAGCCTTGTAGTTGTTTATTTCGCGAGCTGTTCCTATTAGTTTCGATTCAAGAGGAAAATGTGCTTTTATGAAATAAGGATCTACGGCTATACAATGACCTCCAACCCCACACCCAGGTTGCAGAATGTTAACTCTGGGGTGTTTGTTAGCCAACTTTATGAGCTCCCAAACATCAATTCCTGCTTTATCACAAATCAATGAAAGTTCGTTGGCAAAAGCGATTTGCACATCTCTAGAAGCGTTTTCTACAAGCTTACACATTTCTGCTGTTTTGGCATTGGTGGCATGTAGGGCTCCATTAACAAAACTTGAATAAAATGAAATCGCTTTTCGAGTAGACTTTTCATCAACGCCTCCTATTACCCTGTCGTTATGCACCAACTCATGCATTACGTTTCCAGGGAGTACGCGCTCAGGACAATAGGCCATAAAAATTTTATTTTTCAACTCGGGTCTTTGAGCGAAAATCATCTCTTGCATTTTCTCAGTAGTTCCAACAGGTGAGGTTGATTCCAAAATGTATAAATCTCCCTCTTTTAACAATGGAATAATCCCTTGAGTTGCCATTTCAACATAGGAAATATCTGGCTCATGATCTCCCTTAAAGGGTGTAGGAACTACAACTAAGTATGCTTGGGCCTCCTCAGCCTTAGAAGAAGCAATAAGATTTCCTTGATCTACTGCTTTTTTAACAGCAACATCTAGTTCTGGTTCTACGATATGGATATTTCCTTTGTTGATTGTATTTACTACATCTTGGTCAATATCTACACCTAATACTTTTTTGCCCTTTGATGCCATAAGTACAGATGTTGGCAGCCCGATATATCCAAGTCCTATGGTAACTACATCAATCATACTATTCAAGTTTTTAAAAAATCTATAATTCGACTACATGCTTTACCATCGCCATATGGGTTGTGAAGCTCACTCATCACTTGAAAGCGTTCTTTGTTTTCTAGCAGGTCTAATGCTTCATTTACAATCCTTTCTTTATTTGTGCCAACAAGGATAACCGTTCCTGCTTCTACGGCCTCTGGGCGTTCCGTATTGTCTCGCATCACCAAAACAGGCTTTCCAAGGCTAGGTGCTTCTTCTTGAACCCCGCCGCTATCTGTAATGATAATTTTTGAGCGATTCATTAACCAAATAAACTCAGGGTAAGAAACGGGGGATATCAATAGTATATTTTTTGAATCTTTTAAATGTCTATTTACAGGCTCTTGAACCATGGGGTTCAAATGAACTGGGTAAATGATTTTGACCTCGGGTTTTGATTTCGAAATCTCTTTTAACGCTTGGCAAATGCGTTCAAAACCTTCACCGTGATTCTCTCTTCTGTGTCCAGTCACAAGAATCACTTCCTGGTCTGGCAAAAGGGATTTTTTTATGTTCTCTATGTTTTCTGTGCTTAAATTTTTAACACGTGTTATACTTTCAAAAAGCGCATCAATCACAGTGTTGCCAGTAACAAGAATGCTGTTTTCAGAAATATTCTCGGCCAATAAGTTCTTTTTTGAGGCTTCCGTGGGCGCAAAATGTAAATCACAAATGCGCCCTGTTACTTGCCTATTGATTTCTTCGGGAAAGGGTGAAAGCTTGTTGTGTGTGCGTAGCCCTGCTTCTACATGACAAACTTTTGCCCCGGCATAAAAAGAAGCAATTGATGCCGCCATGGTCGTCGTGGTGTCTCCGTGAACAAAAACGTAATCTGGCGCAAATTCTTCTAAAATGGGTTTTAAAGAAACTATGATGGTCGCAGTAAGCGAATAAAGGTTTTGACCTGGCTTCATTAGGTCTAAATCGTAATCTGAATTAATCTCGAAAAAATCAAGAACCTGATCAAGCATTTCTCGGTGCTGAGCCGTTAAACAAACTTTCGTTTCAAAATCGTTACAGTGTTTTTGGAGTTCTTTTACCAAAGGTGCCATTTTAATGGCTTCAGGTCTAGTTCCAAAAACCAGTAATATTTTCTTCATTTTAATCTAATCGTTCCTTAACAACCAACTACTACTTTGTATTTTATCTCCTAAGCCGTCTATCAGCGCTACCCCTAACTCCTTACATACAGGTATTTCAGGAATGGTCTCGTTGTTCTGATCGCCCCCATTGGCAAAAGCTAAGTCATAGTCGGCGCCATACTGTTCTGTTATTTTGCTAATACTCGCACAAACCGTACGATCTTTGTCAATGGACAAAATCACTTTGTCTACTGCCTTGATATTGCTGACAATCAGTAAACGCTCCTGTTCATCTTGAAAGGGCTTACTTCCTTTGAGTTCCCTCTGATGATCATTGTTGACAATCACAAAGAGCTCATCGCATAGCGCCTTGGCATTGTTAAAATATTCCAAATGCCCTTTGTGTAAAGGATTAAAATAGCCTGATACGATGATTGCCATTTTCTTCATTATTCCACCGTTACCGATTTTGCGAGGTTTCTGGGCTGATCCACATTACAACCCCGCATCACAGCAATATGATAAGCAAGTAACTGCAGGGGAACAGATGCCAAAATGGGTGTTAAAGACTCTGTGACTTCTGGAATTTCAATCACGTGATCAGCCAGCGCTTTGACCGACTTATCGCCCTTGGTCACAACGGCAATAATTTTCCCGTCTCTAGATTTGATTTCTTGAATATTGCTCACCACCTTTTCATAATGCCCTTTGTTGGTGGCAATCACCACAACAGGCATGTTTTTGTCAATCAGCGCAATGGGGCCATGCTTCATTTCTGCTGCGGGATAGCCCTCTGCGTGAATATAGGAGATTTCTTTAAGCTTCAACGCCCCTTCTAAAGCCACTGGGAAATTATACCCGCGTCCTAGATACAAAAAGTTAGCAGCATCCTTATAACTTTTTGCAATCTGTTCAATCTCCTTTTCGCTTTTCAATACGGTTTGTACGGCTTTGGGCAGGGCTTCCAGTTCCTCTGCAACACGACTAAAATCATCCTTAGATAAAGTGCCTCGCAATTGCCCCAAACGCAATCCAATCAACATCAACAAGGTGATTTGTGTGGTAAAGGCCTTGGTTGATGCTACTCCAATTTCTGGGCCTGCATGCGTGTATGCGCCAGTGTCGGCAGCACGTGCAATCGAGCTTCCCACCACGTTACAAATTCCAAAGACAAAAGCACGTGCTTCTTTGGCAAGCTTAATCGCCGCTAAGGTGTCCGCCGTTTCTCCGGATTGGGATATCGCAATGACCACATCCTCTTTGGAAATTACGGGATTGCGGTAACGAAACTCCGAAGCGTATTCCACTTCAACAGGGATTCGTGCCGCATCCTCAAACAGATATTCACCCACTAGGCCTGCATGCCAAGAAGTGCCACAAGCAATGATAATAATTCGTTTGGCGTTTTGAAACACTTCTTTGTGTTCTTCCAAACCAGACAACAAAATCTGTTGTTGATCCCTGTGAAGTCTTCCGCGAAAGGTATCAATAATGGCGTCGGGTTGCTCGTAAATCTCTTTGAGCATAAAATGGTCATAGCCGCCTTTTTCAATTTTTTCTAAGCTCAGTTGCAATTCTTGGATTTGAGGGTCAACCCGACTGTTGTCTGGAATTGTGTACATTCTTAATCCTTTGTCTTGGTTGATAACTGCCATTTCATTGTCTTCCAAATAAATCGAACGGTTGGTGTATTCAATAAATGGTGAGGCATCAGAAGCCACAAAATATTCGTCTTTTCCAAGGCCTATCGCAAGGGGGCTACCGAGTTTAGCAACCACGATTTCTTTGGGTCGCTCCTTATCAAAAACCGCAATGGCATAGGCGCCAACCACTTGGTTTAAGGCGATTTGTACCGCTTTTCCCGTCTTCAAGCCTTGCGTGGTTTGGATATGCTCGATCAAGTTGACCAAAACCTCGGTATCGGTGTCGGACGAGAACGAAAACCCTTTTTTGGTCAAATAGGCACGTAGGGATTCGTAGTTTTCAATGATGCCGTTATGAACCAATACCAAACGTCCGGAATTAGAGGTGTGCGGGTGGGCATTCACATCATTTGGAACCCCATGTGTTGCCCAACGCGTATGTCCAACACCAAGTGTCCCTGATCGTTTATTTTGTTGCGCCTTGGCTTCCAAATCTGCAACCTTACCTTTGGTTTTCGTTAGCTGTAACTCGCTATTGAGTAAGGCAATCCCTGCGCTGTCATAACCGCGATATTCCAAGCGTTTTAACCCTTGAATAATGATGGGGTATGCAGCGCGATTTCCGACATAACCTACAATTCCACACATATTAGCTTTCTGTTGCTTTTCCAATCTCATAGGCCGTGAAGCCAATCGATTGCAATTGGTTGTGATTTAAAATTTTTCTGCCGTCAAAAACAAAAGCCGGCTTTTCCATTTGGGTATAAATGGTTTCAAAGTCTTGGGTTTGAAACACATCCCACTCTGTAATAACGGCCAAAGCATGGGCTTTCGTACATGCGGCCGCCGCCGAATCGACACTGTAAAGCTTAGCTAGCTTTCCGTTAATGTCTGTTTCTGTTTCTCCGCGGTATTCCAATAGGGTTTGCAAATCCATCTGCATCCGAGCTAAAGACACTTTGGGATCATACACAACAATCTCTGCGCCCTCAGAAAGTAATTGATCGGCCACATAAATCGCTGCGGATTCTCTTGTGTCATTGGTGTCCTTTTTAAAGGCCCAGCCCCAAAAGGCAATTTTTTTGCCATTCACCGTATTGAACAAGGCCTGTTGAATCCGATTGGCAAAGCGATTTTTCTGGTAATCATTTATGGTAATAACTCCCTTCCAATAGTCGGCTACTTCATCTAGACCATATTGCTGACACAGATAAACTAGATTTAAAATGTCTTTTTGAAAGCAGCTCCCCCCAAATCCAACGGATGCTTTTAAAAATTTGGGTCCAATCCGACTGTCCTTTCCAACTGCGGCGGCGACTTCTTCCACATCGGCGCCTGTGGCTTCACAAAGTGCTGAAATGCTGTTTATGGAGCTTATTCGTTGTGCCAAAAAGGCATTGGAGACGAGCTTTGACAGCTCAGAAGACCAGACGTTAGTAGTCACGATTTTTTCACGTGGAATCCAATTGGCATAAATATCAACTAGCGCCTGAACGGCTTGTTCACCTTTAGGTGTTCTGCGGCCCCCGATAAGCACCCGGTCTGATTTAAATAGATCTTCAATCGCCGTGCCTTCTGCCAAAAACTCGGGATTGGATAAGACCTCAAACTGTGCGCCATGGGGAGATTGTTCCAATATGGTTTGAATCGCTTCTGCTGTGCGAACAGGAAGTGTGCTTTTTTCAACCACGATTTTATCACTCGTTGCGACCTCTGCAATACGCCTGGCACATTGCTCAACATAGGTCAGGTCTGCAGCCATGCCCTTCCCTTTTCCATAGGTTTTAGTAGGCGTATTGACCGCAATAAAAACGATGTCTGCTTCTTGAATTGCCTTATCAACTTCCGTAGAAAAAAAGAGGTTTTTGTTTCTTGCTTTGGCCACAACTTCAGCCAACCCTGGCTCATAAATCGGGAGATTGTCTACATCACGGTCGTTCCAGGCTGCAATACGCTCTTCGCTAATATCAACCACGGTCACTGTGATATTTGGACACTGCCTTGCAATGACCGCCATGGTGGGTCCGCCTACATAGCCCGCTCCAATACAACAGATTTTATTCATCCAGGTTATTTTTGGTTTCAAAAGTAGGGATTTTATAGGTGAGCATCAGTCCGCCACGGTAAGCCACGACCTCTCCTGACCCATTAAACGGTCGATAATCAGTTTCATCTGGGTAATCTAAATCTACTCGGCGTAATCCCTTATAGCCCTTGTACCAAGACTGTGTTAGCCCTGCTCCGATAAAAAATTCCAGACCAAAGCCCTTTTTGAGTCGTTTTTTGTAGCCAACCGTAAGGCCATAAAAGGCCGCTCTACCCGACTGATATTCGTCATCCGGGACATCTAAACGTTTTTCCGCACCTGATTTCTCTTCCCAATAGTCGTAAATAATAGCAAAATCGGGCTTTTGTAGGGTAAACATTCCAAAGCCAATGTGAGGGCCAATAAACCATTTTTGGGTATCGCTTTGCTGATACCATCGATACTCCAAAAACACTTGATTCACATGAAAAGGGGTGTCATCGAGAAGTGGCTGTTCGTCCCAAAACGACCCAAGTACATCAAGCTGAAAAGATTGTTTCTCACCTAAGGGAACTTCCAAGCCAAAGTTTGGTATCAAAAATGGGAGTGTTGCGAGATTGACTTTGGCTTCCGTTTGTGCAATAATAGGTACACTCACGACGAAAAAGGAAAACGTCAAAAGCTGTTTAGGAAAAGGAATGCTTTGTAAAATCGCTTGTGTTGTCATTTAGCTCAGTAGGTTTCGTTTGTAATAATAAATCAGCTGACGCTTGTCGTTGGGGTCTTTTTTGGTTTTGATAATCGTTTTACCAACGAGCTGTTTCATCAGTTTATTAATCTCTTCAATTGCATCTGCTTTACGTTTGTTGTTTTGCGAACTGCTCAAATCCTCTCGGCCGATCACGCGAAGAATGTCTTCAGTTGTTGCGGTTAATTTGGATTGCAAAAGCCCTAAAATCAACTCTTCTTCTTCCCGAAGCGGATAAAAGTCAAAATTATTTCTGATTCCTCCGCGTACCAAGCGAGGTGCTTTCATGTGTTGATACGTGATCCATAGATAGGTCGCTACAAGCATCACAAAGGCAAATAGGGCGATATAGGTCAGGTTTGTAAACAGCGCGCTTTGATCAAAGAACAGGCGTTCTACTTGTTGTGGGCTGTTGAAGATGTTCTCAGAAAGAATCGCACTGTAAAGAGTGTTGTTTTTGTAATAGTAAAGTGAGTCGCCACGAAAAAAAGCTGGTTCATTTTTATTGATGTTGGCTGAGATTAATGACTGTTTATAAAATCGTGCTTGATTATTCCTTAAATCTACCAATAGGTTGTGATCCGTGTTTTGGGGTTGACCAAACAAATAAAACAAGCTATCTTTTTGAACTGCTTTATATGGAGACAAATTGACCGCTGTTTTGCCAAGGTTCGTCCACCTTCGAGTTATAAAGTCAAACGTCCAGATATCATTGTTTTTTTGACCCTCGAGGCCTGTGAATTTGTCAACCTCCATTCCGCCAAAGCTGTAAAAGGTGTCCCCCAATAAAAAACAAGGATCTCCATAAGCTTCGGGTGGAAATTGAAATCCCTCAATCGGGTAGTATCCCCACTCTTTTGTCGTCTTGTCGAAATACGTGAAGAAATTATTCGCCCTCCAAAACCCATAGCCGCCATAGCGAAATAGGGTATCACGATAAACAAACTGGCTGGCTTTGCTCTGTTTCCGATGTTGATAGGAGCGATCGATACGAATTGTCGTGTCTTTTTCAACCCGATAAATTAAGCCCCCCTGGTTACTGGTCAAATGAAGCGCATCGTTGTACCAAATCGAACTGTAATCTGGGTAATCTGCAGGTATGGGGTTGAAATAAATCGTGTCTTTTTTGTTGTTGAAAAACCGTTCTTTAACAACTTGATCCTCATAAAAGGTGTAGGTTGTTTGGTTGATTTGATCGTACCAAGTTTTGATCGCTTCTTGAGATTGCGCGAAAATCTGAGCGCTAAAAAGAATAAAAAATAATAGTCGCATAAAAATAAGACTATTTGTGATATGTTTTTACAAAGATATGTATTTTTGCCCTATGGCCATCAGCTCTTTATTGGTTTTGCTAATCTATGGTTTTGTCTTTACGTGGTTAACCATTCCTCGTGTGGCGGAAGTCGTTAGAAAGTATAAAATTTTTCGAAAGCCAAGTGATCGAGATCTGCATTGGCGTTTTGTTCCCAAGCTCACTGGTCTGTCCTTTTATGTTGCACTCTTGGTGGTCGCTTTTGCTTTTGTTCCTTTTGTCGATGTGCAGCGGCTTATTCTCGTTTTGGGTGCGGGTGCAATTATCGTTTATGTCGGAATTCGCGACGACATTTATCAGCTTCGGCCGATTATTAAACTTATCCTTCAGTTAGTCGCGATTTCCTTTTTTGCTTTTGGGGACGACCTTGTTGTTCGCAATCTTTATGGGTTTTTAAATGTTTATGACCTCCCCATTGGAGTCGATTATTTTCTCACCTTTTTTATCGGAGTGTTTATGATCAATGCCTTTAATCTTTGTGATGGCATTGATGGTCTAGCAGCTATGTTAGGCATTGTGATGTCCGTGTGCTATGGGTCAATCTTTTATATTGTCGGGGACTATCTGTTCTTGTCTTTTTGTGTCATTCTAATTGGGTGTTTGTTCGCTTTTTTGCGTTTTAATCTTTCACACAAAAAGAAAGTTTTCATGGGAGATACTGGCTCTTTGTTTTTAGGATTTATGTTTTACCTCTTTACCATGTATTTTGTGACCAATGAGTCTGTCATTTTATCGATTTTTATTCCCCATAAGTCCCTTGTCTCTTTGGCTGCTCTTTGCATTTTTATTGTTCCCATACTCGATTCTGGCAGTGTATTTTTTAGTCGAGTTTGGCATAAAAAGAGCCCTTTTAAGCCGGACAACAACCACGTTCACCACCTCGTTTTACATTTTACCAAAAATCATGTGATGGCTTCATTAATAATCGTTGCAAGCTTAACTGCGACGCTGATGTTGTTTTCTCAACTTTCCTTTAATTTGGCCCATGAAGTTACAACAACCATCTTTTTAATATACCTGTTTGTTTGGTATATCGTGCTCTTTTTTATTAGGCGAAGAGTACAAAAAGAAATCTCTCGCTAGCTCCCAAGAAGCTCATTTATAACATGTTGTGCTGGTGACTTTACAAGGATCCACCCTACTGAAAACACCCCGCCTAAGAACGTCCATATCATCACCACAATGGTTCGTCTAGGTTTAGATCGCTTTAGTGGGACACTTACAGGTTCAATAATTGTAAAAATGGGTGTGTCTTTGTTGACTTGGATTTTGGCTTGCTCAACTTGTCCCGCAAGTTCCTGAAAAACAGAGGAGGTCACTGTAAACTGTGACTCCAAACGAGAAAGTTGATTTTGGTAAAGTGAGGATGTTATGTTAAGGTTTTGGTCTTTAAAAATCGCGATCGAATCCTGAATATTTTCAAACTCTTGGCGTTTTGATTCGTACTGCCTCTCGATAAAGTCTAAGTTGTTTCTCGCGCTTTGGCTTTTAAACGCGATGATTTTTTTCTGTAATAAATCGGTGGCGGCTTGCGCCAGTTGAGCGGCCACCACACGGTCCCCCAACTCCACACTGATGGAGACCAGCCCTTCTAGATCGTCCACTTCAATTGAAACGACCTGTTCTAAAAACTCGAAAAGGTCCCTGTCTTCTTCACTAACCTGAAAAAGAAGGCTGTCTTGGGTGCCGTTTTCCTCGCCTTGAGTATTTAACAACAATCCTGGTAGCCCTATGGTGTATTTTTTTAGTAAAGGCAATATTGCCACACCGCTACTTTCATCAAGGATATAATTTCGAAAGCTAATATCGTTTGAACCCACTTTAGCCTCTAAAAGTGCTAATCGGTAGGGAACACTTTCTGCAATTTGCGGGTATAACGATGGGGGTATCTCTTGGGGCTGGCTGCCCATTATGGCAGAAAGGTTAATGCCCGCTAGAGATGCTAAGCCGCCTAAAGATGAGTTTGTTGGTCCTTCAGACAGCTGAGGTACAAATGTGGTAGACGCTGTATATTTTATGGGGGAAATTAGTGCCGAAATCACCCCTAGAACGGCAAACAATATAGTAGTTTTAACAACAAAACGCCTTGCGATAAAAACGGTTTTTAATAGAGCAATCAGGTCGATTTCATCCTCTTTATTTGTGTTCATTTATCATGCTTTTATTGAGTTAAAGATCTCACCAAGAGAGTTAAAGAGGCGATTGCTGAAGTAAGTCCGATTGTCTCTTGTATAGAAATTCTCTCTCTTTGTTCTTTTAAAGGAACAACAACAATGGCTCCTGGTTCTAGTTTGGGCCTGATGCGGAAAAATAAAAAGTTTTTAGTTCCTCTTACGTCTCCGTTTTGGTAAACCACATAAGCGTTTTTATAGTCAGAG
>MDTD01173803.1_pt1 | contig 25714 bp, 30 predicted proteins | sample 811221 | NCBI WGS metagenome assembly MDTD01 (sample SAMN05326646, study PRJNA326480) | marine metagenome | isolation source: seawater | place: Pacific Ocean: South West | collected 2011 | reverse complement strand
GCTGGATGGGGCCCGCCATGCCGAAGTGGCTGTGGGGCACCAGCTTCATGTCCGTCAGCATGGCCAGCATGCGGGACACGGCGAAGGTGCTGGCGATGACGCCGGACACGGTTGCGACGATCGCCAGGACCACGGTGAACCACAGCCCCCATTGACCCAGCGCCGGCCGAGCTGCTTCGGCGAGGGCGAAGTCGCGGGCGGCGATGATCTCGCCGAGGCTCAGATTGCCCGCCACGGCAAGTGCGACCAGGGCGTACAGCACCACGCAGATCCCTATGGAGATCACGATGGCGCGGCTCAGGTTCCGGTGCGGGTCGACGATCTCCGAGCCGCTGTTGGTGATGGTGGTAAAGCCCTTGTAGGCGAGAATGCCGAGCGCGACGGCGGCAAGAAAGCCGCCGGGGGTCGCGTCGCGTTCGATCGCGACGCTCTCGACGGAGAATCCGGACAGCCACAGTCCGGCGATGGCGAACACGGCGATGCCGCCGACCTTGAGCGCGGCCGTCACGAGTTCCAGGGCACTGATGAAGCGATTGCCCAGGATATTGACGAGCAGCGCCAGGGCCAGTAGCCCCACGCCGAGCGTCGGTACCCACAGGCTCGTCGCCGGCAGGTCGAAGAGCTGCAGGGTGTAGGTACCGAACGTGCGCGCAACCAGACTCTCGTTGATGACCATCGAGAAATACATGAGCAGGGCGCAGATGGCCGTGACGGCACCGGGCCCGTAGGCCTTCTGCAGATACATGGCGATTCCGCCCGCGGAGGGGTAAGCATTGGACAGCTTGACGTAGGCGTGGGCACTGAACGCCGTGACCGCCGCGGCGGCCAGAAACGCCAGCGGGAACCAGCCTCCGGCCTGCTCGGCAAGCTGTCCGGTGAGCGCGAAGATGCCCGCACCGATCATGACGCCGGTACCCATGGCGACGGTTCCGGTGAGCGTCAGGCTGCCTTCCCGGTACCCGCCTACCGCACGATCGCCATGTTCCATCGATGCTCCCTTTACCACGCCATTTGCCAGTTGCTGCAGCACGTTGCTGCTGACGCGCTGCCGGCCATGTCAGCCGGTTTTTGCAAGCCGTGTCGAACCGGTACCGGTAATACTGGACGCCGAGCGAGACCCACACTGCCGGAGACCCCATGTCGCACGAGCCCCCGCGCTATGTCCACGCGTTGCGCTATCGCCTGCTCAATGCAGCATACGATCCGGTGGTGGCCCTGACCACCCGGGAGCGTCGTCTGAAGACGATGCTGCTCGACGCCGTGGGGCTGTCGGGCGATAGCCGGGTGCTGGACCTCGGTTGCGGGACGGGAACCCTGGCCGTCCTGGCGAAGCAGCGTCTGCCGGGTCTGGACGTGCACGGCATCGACGGCGACGGGGCCATGGTCGAGCGGGCCCGGCGGAAAGCCCGCCGAGCGGGTGTCGAGGTGAGTTTTCGAACCGCCATGGCCGGAAAACTGCCGTATGCGGATGCCTCGTTTACGCACGTACTGACCAGCCTGTTCCTCCATCACCTGACGCCAGCGGACAAGCGGCAGGCCCTCGCGGAAGCCCGCCGGGTTCTGCGCCCCGGGGGGACGCTCGGTATCGCCGACTGGGGCATCCCTTCCAACCGGATGCTGCGCGGGCTGTTTCTGATCGTGCAGATGCTGGATGGTTTTGAGACGACTCGAGATCATGCGGCCGGAAGATTGCCCTGGTTCGTCGCGCAAGCCGGGTTCGTCGGCGTGCGGGAAACCGGCCGGCTGGCGACCGTGCTCGGCTCTCTGACGGTGCTGCTTGCCGACAATCCTGGATGTGGTTCTGTCAGCTCCACGCCGAACCTCGAGCAGTGACGGTGAGCATTTGACATGTATGCGGGGTACACGTTGTAGCCTGCGAATCCCGCGTACGGATAGGGATCCGAATGCGTGTGAATGCGCCCGCCCCGAATACTGGTGTGCACGAGGAGCCATTGGAGAAAGCCATGAAAAAGAACAGTCGACTTGGCGTGGCCGTCGTCGCGACGATGGCCTTAGGGGGTGCAAGCCCCGGTTGGGCCCAATCCGACGCGGACCGGATTGCAGAACTCGAAGCGAAGACCGCGGCCATGGCGGAGGCGCTCGAAGCGCTCCAGGACGAACTCGCACAGGCCCGAGAATCCGGCTCTGTGCGCGGCACCGAAGAACTGCGCAGCGAGGTCATCAAAGCCACGCAGTACGCGCAACGTGCGCAGCGAGCCGCCACCGAGTGGAAAGACACGACCTCCGTGACCCATCTGGCCGGGTACGCGTCTGCGGACTATGTGGAGCCGGAAGACGGTAACGGTGCGTTTACCTCGAACTTCAATCCGATGTTCCACTACATGTATTCCGATCGATTGCTCTGGGAGTCCGAGCTCGCCATCGAGCTCGATGAGAATGGAGAAACGGAAGTCGTACTCGAGTACAGCACGATCGATATCTTCCTGAACGACAACCTGGTTCTCGTCGCTGGAAAATTCCTGAGTCCGTTGGGCAATTTTCGACAGAATCTGCATCCATCGTGGATCAACAAGTTTTCTTCGGCCCCACCCGGCTTCGGTCACGATGGCGCTGCGCCCGCCGCGGACATTGGTCTTCAGCTGAGGGGGGGCGCGAATCTGTTCGGGAATCGCAAGGTGACCTATGCCGGCTACATCGCGAACGGGCCCATGCTCGTCGGCGAGGATGGAGAGATCCACGGTATCGAAACAGAAGGGGTCGCAAGCGACGCGGACGACAGCAAGATACTCGGTGGACGCATCAGTTTCCTGCCGATTCCGAAGCTGGAGCTGGGGGTGTCGGGTGCGTTCGGCGATGCCGCGGTCGTCGAGAACGACGATGCCGACCTCGACGGCGACCCGGACCGCGACTACGAGGTCCTCGGATTCGATGTCACCTATCAATGGCAGAACCTCGATCTGCGTGGCGAGTACATCATGCAGGACGTTGCGGATGCGAGCACGAGCGTGGCGCCAGAGGGCGGCAAGTGGGAGAGCTGGTACCTCCAGAGCGCATACAAGATTGGCGCGAGTGCCAACTGGGAGGGGGTCCTGCGCTACACGGATTTCAACTCTCCGCACGCTGACGAATCGCAAGAGCAATGGGCGCTCGGGGTCAATTATCTGGTCACGCCGAACGCACTCATCAAGGTCGGCTACGAGCTGAACGACGGTCTCGGCGGCGAGGTTACGGACGCCGACCGTTGGCTGATACAAGTCGCGTACGGCTACTAGCGAAGGAATGGGACATGAGTAAACTAGCAGTGAAGACTGCATTGCTGGCAACGATCGTTGCCGGTGGTGCCGCGATGTTCGAGCCGGAAGCGCAGGCTGCTGAGCCAACCGCGACGGACGAGGCAGACCCGATGACATTTGCACGCGGTGCCAAGACATGGTCCGAGACTTGTGCCCGCTGCCATAACATGCGCGACCCGAAAGAACTGCGCGACGATCAATGGCGCGCGGCCGTTGCACACATGCGCGTGCGGGCTGGACTGACCGGTCAGGAAACGCGTGACGTCCTGAAGTTCCTGCAGGAGAGTAACTGACAGGGGTACACCGGCAGGGTGAAGTCCTCCATCACCCATCGCTTCCCAGTCGATCGATGGGCACCTCGAGGTACACCGTGCCGTTACCCTCGGGTGCCGGGAACCGGCCGGCGCGGATGTTGACCTGCACCGCAGTCTTCCCGCCAAGCAACTCGCGCAGCTGCGGCGATAGCACGCGCTGTGGGTACGCAAAAGGTCAGGCCCCTCCACGACCCGCACCTGGACCTGTAGCGCAATCAGGTTGGTCTACAGCGCTCCGATTGCCGCCCGGCTGGAACCGCTGTTGCCCGTGCGCGGCTGCGTCGCCGTGACGATCACGTGGTAGTTGCCGGGTTTGGTCACCAGCAGGGTGCCAGCGAACTCGCTGGGCTCGCCCGCATAGCGCATCGGCAGCCGCCGCACGATCCGCCCGTCGCGCTCGAGCATCGCTTCGATCTCGAACTCGGCTGCATCCCACAGCCCGTCAGGTTCGATGGGACACCCGCACATCATCGCGACCCGGGCGCGGATGGGAATCTCCGACTTGCCGTCTTCCAGGCGAACGGGCGCGTCGGGCAGGCCGCCGAGTTCGACGATGAGGCCGGGCAGATCGAGCAGCCAGGCGTCACCTTCGGTCAGATTCTGCCCGGGCAGCAGCAACCGGGAGGCCGAAACGGAAGTGGCGGAGCCCGGAAAATCGAGCGGGCCGTACGCGGTCGCGACGATCCGGGTCGGCCGCTCGAGGTCGAGCTGAGCGGTGAATCCTGCTGCCCCTTCGGTGACGATGGAGGCTCGTCGGTCGCGGGGGGTTCGCACGATGAGGTCGGTGTCGCCGGTTTCGCCCTCGGTGACGCCCTGCGCGAGAACTCTGCCGCTGTCTGCCTCCGTCAGGGTGACGAGAGCGCCGCCGACGCTGCTGCCCACGAACTTCGCGTCGTGGCTCAGTACCCGCACGGTGACCGGCGTTGGTTGCGCGTATGCCGTCAGGCTTAGGACCAAGGCAAAAAGCGTGGTGCCAACGTGGCGTAGGTGCATGAGTGTGCCTCCTTTGCTCGGCTGTATCGCCGTCAGTGTGCGGCGCTGTCCTTGCGGGCGGTAACGATCTGATACTGCTGTGGTGTCAGGTCCGGCAGTCGCTTCAGGAAGGCGACCATGTTCCAGATACGCTCGTCGTCATGACCGGGCCCCCAGGCGGGCATACCGGAGGCCTTGATGCCGTGTTTGATGATCCAGAAGCGGCGCTGGTCCCGAGTCTCCGGATCACCGTGAACATCGTGTGCCTCCGCCAGATTCGGCGGCGCGGGGTAGAGACCCAGCGTGAAGTCGCTCTCTTTCACGCCGGGCTCGAGATGGCAGCCTGCGCACATGTCGTTGTAGTCCGCTCCGCCGGCGAGGAGCCGCGCCGAGGCGTCGAGATCGCCCGGCACGGCGATGCCGCTGGCGGCGCGCGCCACGGAGCGTTCGCGCACGCTCTCGAGCAGCCAGTAGGTGGCCGCGTTGTGGGGCGTGTCCGCGCCGATCGGGTACAGGCCGAGGTAGACGTAGGCTGCGCCGGCCAGAATCAGCACCAGGCCCGCCACGGCCAGGCACCTTACGCAGGCAAGCAGTTTGCGAATCGACATACGCGCTCCTGATTGGCGGGTCGTCGGGTCCGGGGCTCGGACGGTTCGAGACCTGGCTCGACTCAGTGGTCGTGGGCCGAGCCTTCGCTGGCCTTCTCGTTGCCATGATCACGCTGGCCCGAGTCGGCGGAGGATTTCGAGTGCGCCATGGATTCCATGTGGCCTTTGCACTGTTCCATCATGGCCTGCATCACGGGATCGTCTTTGTCCATCGTAGCGGAATCCATGTCCTTCATGGCGGCACAATCCGGCGCCTTAGCACCTTCGGCGTGCTTTTCCGGTTCGTGTGCGGCGACGCTCAGGCTCACGAGCAGCGCCGGGATGGTCGACAGTGCGATTGCGCCGGTTTTACGGAGTCGTACTTGCATGTTGTAGATCCTCTTCGTCGATATTCCAAGGGGCGCCCGGTCAGAACCAGAAGCGCACACCCATCACGTATACGGTGTCGCGAACGGCTTCGTCCGCGGCCCGTGCGAAATCGGCAGTGTCGCCGAACTTCCTGCTCCATTCCACACCCACGTAGGGAGCGAACTGGCGCGAGAACTCGTAGCGCAGGCGCATGCCCAGGGCGATGTCCGATAATCCGTCGCCGATGCCGTTGGCGGCGTCGCGTTTTCCGTAGGCGTTGATCTCGGTTCGCGGCTGCAGGATCAGGCGTTGGCTCAACAGCAGATCGTACTCGGCCTCCAGCGACAACGCGGACCGCCCCTGATTGCCGATATAGGCCGTCAGGTCGACCTCGAACCAGTACGGCGCCAGCCCCTGAACGCCGAGTGCCAGCCACTCCCGGTTGTCACCCTCGTCGTACTGGTCGAAACGGACGCCCACCTGAGTATCGAAGTAGCCGCTGAACGCCCGGCTCCACAGCAACTCGCTCTGACTTTCCTCGAGACGGCCGTCCGTGAGGTCGCCCTCGAGCTTGGCGGTCAGCCGGTCGTAGGTGGTGCCATACCAGGCCTGCACGTCGTAGACACCGGTATCGCTGTCGTCGTCGTACTCGATCCGATCGCCCAGCACAGCCCAGAACCGGTGCTCGTCCGCCAGCACGAGCTGCCTCGGGCCGGGCAGGGCATACGGCCCTTCGGTCAGCGTGTACCCGTCGGAATAGGCGTGGGGTTCCCGTGCGTTGGCCGGTGGCGTGCCGCCCTGCATCTGCATGGTCCCGTGGTCCATGGCGGCCGCCCCCACCGCCGATGGTTGCCGCGGCTCCATCGGCGCCGCGGTTTGCGCCTCGGCTGCGGGCCCCGTCGCCGATGGCTCGTGCTGGTGCCCGGGCTGCGCGGCCACATGGCTGGAGATCAGTGCCAAGGCCGGGATCGACAGGGCCGCTGTGACCATCCTGAAGGCTGTTGTCTTCATGCCACCACCACCTCGCGGAACATGCCCGCATCCATGTGGAACAGCAGATGGCAATGCCATGCCCAGCGGCCGAGGTCGTTCGGTGTGGTCAGGAAGCTGATGCGCTGCGCAGGCTGAACCGCGATGGTGTGGCGGCGCACCAGCAACTCACCGTTCGGGCTTTCCAGCTCGCTCCACATGCCGTGCAGGTGCATCGGGTGGGTCATCATGGTGTCGTTCTGCAGAATCACCCGTATTCTTTCCCCGTGCGGCATCGACACCGGCGTGCTCCTGCCGAACTCCAACCCGTCGATGGACCAGCTGTAGCGCTCCATGTTGCCCGTCAGGTGCAGCTCGATCTCCCGCGTGGGCGTGCGCGGATCGTCGAGCACCTCCGGCCTGGAGCGCAGGTCGGCCAGCGTCAGCACGCGCCTGCCGTTGTCTCTGAGGCCGATGCCCGGGTCGTCCAGGTTGGTTCGAGGCATGTCCACGCGCATGTCGACCGACGGTCCGTACTCGGTCCGTGCATGACGAACCGCCGGGGAAGGTATTGCCAGCGGGTCCGCGGACATGGCGTGGTCCGCATGATTCATGGCCATAGCGCCGTGCTGCCCGTGACCGGATGGCTGGGCATGTTCCATGGACCCGTGGCTGCTCGTGCCATGAGCCATGGTGCCCATCATGTCGGCCATCGTCAGCCATTGCACCGGGTCGAGATCCGGGACCGGCGCGGCGAGACCGGGGCGTACGGCCAGCGTGCCGCGGGCGAAGCCGGTGCGATCCATGCTCTGAGCGAAGATCGTATGGGCCTCGTCCTTCGGCTCGACCAGCACGTCGTAGGTTTCTCCCGGACCGAAGCGGAACTCGTCCACCGTCACCGGCTCGACGTTCTGGCCGTCGACGTGCACTACGGTCATCTTCAGGCCCGGAATGCGCAGGTCGTAGAAGGTATTGCTGGTGCCGTTGACGAAGCGCAGCCGCAGTCGTTCGCCGCGTCGGAACAACCCCGTCCAGTTCTGTCCCGGCGCCATGCCGTTCATCAGAAAGGTCAGGGTGGCGTCGGACAGGTCGGCGAGATCGGTGGGATTCATGCGCATCTCGTTCCACATGCGACGCCTCGCAACGGCATCCTGGAGTCCCATCTGTGACGCATCGCGCAAGAAATCGCCCGCGGTCGGCTGGTTGAAGTTGTACACGTCGGACTGGATCTTGAGCTTGGCGAAAACGCGCATGGGATCTTCGTCGGTCCAGTCGGACAGCACGATGGCGTGGTCTCTGTCGGCGCCGATCGACTCGCCGCCCCGCGGTTCCACGATCAGGGCGCCGTACATGCCGGTCATCTCCTGGAAGCCGCTGTGCGAATGGTACCAGTAGGTGCCGCTCTGCCGGAGCTTGAACCGGTAGGTGAACGTTTCACCGGGCGCGATGCCGCTGAAGCTGATGCCGGGCACGCCGTCCATCTGGAACGGCAGCAGAATCCCGTGCCAGTGAATGGAGGTGGCGACCGGCAACCGGTTGGTGACTCGGATCACCACGTCGTCGCCCTCCCGCAGGCGTATCGTTGGCGCCGGGATCGAACCGTTGATGGTCGTGGCGAGACGTGTCACGCCGTTGTAGTTGACGGGTGTTTCCGCAACCAGAAGCTCGATCTCCCTGCCGCGAATCTCCGCGGGGGTTCCCAGCCGCGTGCTCCCGGCGCTGCGCCCGGAGCCGGCGTGGAGCAACCCCGGTCCGGCCGCGAGCAGCGCCGCGGCGCCGGCGCCCTGAAGGGCCCGGCGGCGGGTGATCGTTCGATGTCTCAGTTCCATGCCGTGTCAGCGCCTCCTTCGGCCGCGTCCGTCGATGGCGACCAAAGCTAACGGCGGAGCGCTGTCACCTCGATGACCGGCAGATGACAATATCGTAATGTTGCGGTCATCTGGACGTTGGCGCGGGCGCTTTAGGCTGGTGCCAATGGGTCGACAGGAGGAGCCGCCGATGCGCTTGCTGGTCGTCGAGGACGACAGGAAGACCGGAGACTATCTGCGCCAGGGGCTGGCGGAAGCGGGATTCACCGTGGCACTGGCACGCAACGGCCTGGATGGACACCACCTGGCTGTGTCCGAGCGCTTCGATCTCGTCATCATGGACGTGATGCTGCCCGATGTGGACGGTTTGAGCATCGTCCGGGCGATCCGGGACGCCGGCCGGCAGGTCCCGGTGCTGTTCCTGACCGCGCGCGACAGCGTGGAGGATCGGGTGCAGGGACTGGAGCTCGGCGCCGACGACTATCTCGTCAAACCGTTTGCATTTGCCGAGCTGCTCGCCCGGGTTCGCACGCTGTTGCGCCGCGGCACCGCGCCGGTGCTCGCCGACCGGTTGGAGATCGCGGATCTATGCCTCGATCTGCCACGCCGGCGGGCCAGTCGTGGCGGCAAGCGCATCGCGCTCAGTCAGAAAGAGTTTGCGCTGCTCGAGCTGCTGGTGCGACGCCAGGGCGAGGTGCTGCCGCGTTCGCTCATCGCCTCTCAGGTGTGGGACATGAATTTCGACTCGGACACCAACGTGATCGATGTCGCGATCCGCCGGCTGCGTGCCAAGATCGACGACGACTACCAGCCGAAGCTGATTCATACGGTGCGCGGCATGGGTTACAGGCTCGATGTGGAACAGGACGATGTCACGGATTGATCTATGGCGGGTCTCACTCACAGGCCGGGTTGTGCTGTTTGTGGCCCTGGCCGTCGGTTCCAGCCTGCTGATCAGTGCGGCCCTCGTCCTGGCGGCGGTGGAGCGGCATTTTGCAGAGCAGGACCTGGCAGAGTTGCGTATCGCCCATGAGGCCATCGCGCAGGCACTCGCCGGGCGCGGGTCCGGAGCCAAGGGGCGGGCCGCGGCGCTGTCCAGGGCGATTTCAGGGCACCATGGCGTCTACTTCCGGGTCGAAGACGGCAATGGTCAGTTGGTGTATCGCACAGACGGGCCGGACCTGGCAGAGGCGGCCGACGCGTTCCCGACTCTGGCATCGGTTCGAGCGCACGATCTAGCCATCCGGCAGGTCGGCGAGCGAGCGCTCTCGGGCGTCGTGGGAGGAACGTCGGTAGATTCGCGTGATTACCGGATCGTCATCGCGATGGATGCGGAGTTTCACCAGGCATTTCTGGCCGCATTCCGCCGCAGCCTGGGATTGATCATGCTCGGCACCGGCGCTGTCACCCTGCTCGCCGCCTGGTTCGGCATCTATCGGGGGCATCTGCCGCTACGCAGCCTGAGCCACGGCATGCGCGCCATCCGCGCCAATCGATTGAACGTGCGGCTCGATCCGGGGTCCTTACCATCGGAATTGCAAGAGCTCGCCGCGTCCTTCAACGACATGGTCGGACGGCTGGAACGGGGCTTCGAGCGCCTGTCGCATTTTTCCTCGGACATTGCGCATGAGCTGCGCACGCCGCTCACCGGCTTGACGACCCAGACGCAGGTGATACTCAGCAAACCAAGATCCGTGCAGGAGTACCAGGAGATGCTCTATTCGAGCCTCGAAGAGCTCGAGCGGCTGACGAAAATGGTTTCCGAGATGTTGTGGCTGGCGAAGAGCGACAACGAGCTGATTCGGCCGGATCGGACCGATCTCGACCTGGAACGGGAGGTCAGAGATCTGTTCGAATTCTTCGAGGCGCTGGCCGTGGAAAGTGGCATTGCGCTCGCGATCGAAGGATCGGTGCCCACGGTTCATGGCGATCGCGCGCTGATCCGACGGGCGCTTTCCAATCTGCTGTCGAATGCCATACGGCATACACCTGCCGGCGAGACGGTGCTGGTCCGATTGTCCACGGAAGGGGCCGGTGCCAGGGTGGCGGTCATGAATCCGGGCGACGCGATCTCCGCGGAACACCTGTCGAGGGTTTTCGAGCGGTTCTACCGCGTGGATCCGGCGCGTCAGCGCGATGGCGAAGGCGCCGGGTTGGGGCTCGCGATAGTCAAGTCCATCGCGGAGTCGCACGGAGGTCGAGTCGATGCGCGATCGAGTGGCGGAACCACCGAGTTTTCGCTGATCCTGCCGGTCGTCTAACAGGATGGCTCGACAACTCCAATTTCGCCTTTGTCTCTGGCCGCTCAAGGCGCTGTATCTTGGACGCAGTCCGGACAACGGTCTGCATCGTCACCACGCCGCGCAGATCTGCGTGTCCCTTGGGGAACCATTGCGGTTCAGGACATCGACTGTGTCCTCGTGGTCGACTGTGCGGGCCGTTGGTATCCCGCCTGATTGCCTGCATCAGATCGATGCGGCAGAGCAGCCGCTGCTGGTGATGTACGTCGAGCCCGAGAGCAGAGAATATCTGGCGCTCAGCGCATCCCTCGACAGATCGGTGGCGCAGGGCGGATGCCGTTTCGAATTGCCCGACAGCGTGCCGCAAGCGCTGGGCGCCGCGCTCGGTAACCTCCTGGAAGACGGGGCGCGGCCGGAGAGGCTCTGGTCCGAGTGCCTCGAACAACTGGGGCTCAATGCACCGCCAGTGTCCGTGGGCTTCGAGGACCGGCGGGTCCGGACGGTCATCGACCTCATCAGAGCCGAGCCTGGGCGTTCGTTCGGTGTGGACATGCTTGCCCGTCAGGTGCACCTGTCTTCCAGCCGGCTGAGTCATCTATTCAAGTATCATACCGGCGTGCCGATTCGTCGGTACGTGGTGTGGGCGCGACTCAGGACGGTCATGGCCGAGACCGCGGCGGGCACTTCGTTGACGCGCGCGGCTCATGTGGCCGGTTTTTCCGATGCAGCCCACCTCAGCAGGACGTTTCGCCAGACCTTCGGGTTCGCGCCCTCCGTACTTTTCTCCGCCGCCGCAAGCGCCAACGTGACGCTGGTGGACGTATGACGGCGAGGGCGCCGCGATCCGCGAGATGTACCCCGTCGCGGGCGTAGTCTCAGGGTTGTCGTTGCCCCTTCCTCAGGTGCCGGGTGGCAAGGTAGAGGGCGACCTCGCCATCTTCTATTCCCATACGCCTGAATCCCGTGCTTTCGTACAGCGAAAGTGCGGCCCGGTTTTTTGCAATGGCCGATATGCGAACCAGGTCGACGGCGGGGTGGAACGTGTCGATCCACCGCAGAGCCGTTTCGAGCAGCTGTCGACCAAAGCCGCGCCCTTGCCAGCGCTGGTCGATCGCCAGCCGGAGGATGCTGACCACGCGGTAGCCGTCGACGTCTTTCGGCAGCAACAGAAGGTATCCCACAGGTCGCCGATCGACGATGGCCAGGCGGAGCAGGGCGGCCTGATCGGCCTCGGCGTCCGCCAGCGTCTTCTCGAAAGACGCCACGAACCCCTCCTGGTCCGGCCGCACGGTGAGGCCTTCTGCGGACGCGCGGGAGGCGTTCGTGACGGGTTCCAGTTTCATGCGGCCGGCCTGGGCTGCAGATCGTCTACGTCATCGTCCGATCAGAACCAGGCCCGGATGCCGACGACGAGTGAAGTTCTCGACGGATCGCCGCCGGCGGCACGCGCCATGTCGCGGGTCTCACCGTAGAGTCGTTCCCAGCGCACGCCGATGTAGGGTGCGAGTTCCCGGCGGATCTCGTAGCGCAGGCGTAGGCCGGCTTCCGTGTTGCCGAGCCCGCGGCCCAGATTGCGCTCCGGGATGTCCTGTGCGTATGCGTTGAACTCCAGGCGCGGCTGGAGTTTCAGCCGCTGGGTCAGCAGCAAGTCGTACTCGAACTCGCCGCGCAGGCTCACGTCGCCCTCGTCGCTGAGGAACAGGGCGACGTCGGTTTCGAACCATTGCGGCGCCAGGCCTTGCAGACCGACAACGGCGTGAGCCACGTCCTCCTCACCGGGCCTGACGTCGTAGCGTACGCCGGTCTGCCAGCCCCAGAACGGCGAGAACGTCCGGTTGTAGAGCAACTGGGTTTCTGCCGCTTCGAGCGACTCCCCGGTGGCGCCTTCTCCCTCGGTCTTCACCCACAGCTTGTTGTAGTCGCCGCCATACCAGCCCTGGGCGTCCCAGAGGCGCGAGTTGCCGTCGTCGCTGTCACCGTACTCGAAGCGGTCGAGGAGCAGCAGGCTGAACGGGCTGGCATCCTTGAGCGGATAGGGCCAGTCGGCCGGGGCGCCGGCCGGACTGCCCGCCATGGCCGCGTGCGTGCCTGCTGCAAGGGTTGCTGCTGCCAGCAGTTTCGTCATCGATGTGTTCATTGTTCAGGCCTCCCCGTTGCGAATTCGTACGACCCGGAACATGCCCATTTCCATGTGGTAGAGCAGATGGCAGTGGAATGCCCAGCGCCCGGGTTCAACGGCGGTGATCAGCAGGCTCACGCGTTCCGAAGGTTTAAGCGCGATGGTGTCCTTGAACGGCAACCGGTCGCCCTGACCGTTCTCGAGTTCCATGAACATGCCGTGGAGGTGAATTGGATGCTCCATCATGGTGTCGTTGACCATGATCAGCCGAACCCGCTCCCCGTAGGGGAAGTCGATGGGCCCGCTTACCTCGTGAAACTCCTTGCCGTCGAACGACCACATGTAGCGTTCCATGTTGCCGGTCAGGTGCAGCTCCACGGTGTGCGTCGGTTCCCGGGTGTCCTGCATGGGCAGGACGTTGCGCAGCTGGGCATAGGTCAGAACGCGGTGGCCGACGTTCTCGAGCCCGGTACCGGGTTCGCCGAGCCGGTTGCGCTGCACCTCGGCAACCGAGATGTTGCCCGGGCCGTGCCAGTCCGGACCGTGGCGCGCGACGATGGGTCCGGCAGAGGGCATCATGTCGTCGCCGCCGGCCATCTGCATGCCGCCGTCGTGGTTGCCGTGCTCCATACCGCCCATGTCTGTACCACCCATGTCCATACCGTCCATGTCCATGCCCATGTCGACCATGGTGCGCACGGGCGGTTCGCGCAATGGCGGTACCGCGGCGATCATTCCCTGGCGCGGGGCCAGCGTACCCCGGGCGTAGCCGCTGCGGTCCATGGACTCGGCCATCACGGTATAGGCCTGGTCGTTCTGCGGCTCCACGATCACGTCGTAGCGCTCGGCCACGCCGATCTGGAACTCGTCCGTCTCCACCGGCTCTACGTACTGCCCATCGGCCAGCACCACGGTCATGGGCAACCCGGGGATACGCACGTTGAAGAAGCTCATGGCCGACGCATTGATGATACGCAGCCGGACCCGCTCGCCCGGTTTGAACAGGCCGGTCCAGTTGCTCGCCGGGTGCAGCCCGTTCATCAGGTAGGTATAGGTATGCCCGGTCACGTCGGCGATGTCGGTGGGACTCATGCGCATGTTGCCCCACGCGATGCGGTCCCGGAGCGTGGCCTGCAGCCCGGACTTCTCGACATCGTCGAAGAATTCGCCGACCGTGCGGCGGTTGAAGTTGTAGTAGTCGCTCATCTTCTTGAGCTTGGCCATGACCCGTTTGGGGTCTTCGAACGTCCAGTCGGAAAGCACGATCACGTAGTCGCGGTCGTATGCGAAGGGCTCCGGATCTTTGGGATGTACGATCAGCGGGCCGTACACACCGGTCTGCTCCTGCAGGCCGGAGTGACTGTGGTACCAGTACGTACCGTACTGGCGGACGTTGAAATTGGCCTCGAAGGTGTCGCCGGGGCGGATGCCCGGGAACGTGACGCCAGGAACCCCGTCCATCTCGAATGGCAGCAGAATGCCGTGCCAGTGGATGGAGCTGTCCTCGTCGAGGTGGTTAGTCACCCGCAAAACGGCCTGTCTGCCCTCCCACAGCTCGATCAGCGGTCCGGGAATGCTGTGGTTGATCGTGGTGGCCGAGGCGCGGTCACCGGCAATGTCTATGGTCTCGCGCCGGATGGCAATGTCCATCGTGACGTCGCGCGCTTTGCCAGCGGGAACGTTCCCACGGTTCACGGCGGCGGATGCTGCGTAGTTCGGCAGCACCGGACTGAGTCCGGTGATCAGGCCGCTCGCTGCCAGGGCCTGCAGCAGGCGGCGTCGGGTTGGGTCGGGTTTATGATCCATGTCTCACTCCGCTTGGCTGCCCGGCGCACGAGCAGCGGATTTCCCGTTGGTGGCGGAGCGCAAGGCGAAGGCTGGGCGCTCCGGCGTGCTGGGGCCGCCCGTCGGGCGGCGGGGTCAGGATGCTGGGGGCCTGTCCGGGCGCCGGCCATGGGCGGGCAAAGGCGGCTTCACGGGAAGTCGATCGACGCCGGGCGTCGCGGTGAAGCTGGAACACAGTGGCAGCGGGCTGGCGGCTACCGCCGTCGCCGGCGGGCAGTGGAGCCCCGCCGTGCACGTGCACGCACAGCCGTCGTTCGCCGCCTCGGGCGAGCTCTGATCCGGCGGCGCGTGATCGTGCGCCGTGTGGCCGGCCCCGCGGACCGGGCCGGATTCGGCTGGTTCCGGCAACGGGCCGCAACCTGTCGAAGCCTGCACGGAGGCGCCGAGCACGAGCTGGCTGACGAAAGCCAGCAACAACAGTGTACGGATCAAGCCAGGCATCAAGGTCATTGTTGAGTGCGTGCGCTTGGGTTGCAAGTCAGGTCGGTCGTGTCGCGTCTGTGATGGCGTCGACGGCGCTCAACGGTGATGCGACTGAAAAACCTGCGTTCCGTCATCCCCGAAGGCCACGACGTCGAAGGGGTCTTTTCGGTCACCCATCTCCATTCCGGGGGAACCGACCGGCATGCCGGGCACGGCGAGGCCGCGCACGCCTTTCGGGCGTTCGAGCAACAGGCGCCGGATGTCGGTGGCAGGAACGTGTCCTTCGATCACGTAACCATCCACTTTTGCCGTATGGCAGCTGCTCAGGGCGAGCGGTACGCCGAGGCGGGTACGCACCGGTGCAAGGTCATCGTGCTCCTGCACGGTGACGTCGAATCCTTCGACGCGAAGGTGGTCGACCCAGTCGCCACAGCAGCCGCACCACGGTGTCTTGTGCACCGTTATGGTGTCCTCCGGCGCCGCGGGCGCGGGGGCAGACAGCACCACGCCTGCCACCACCGCCGCGCTGACAGCGGTTCCGATCAGGACGAGCTTCATCATGATTGATATCTCCAGTTGCTGTTCGGGTTGTATTCTGGTTCGACCCTCCGCGCTCAGATGTTCGCGCTGCGCAGCCGCAGAGCGTTGCCGATCACCGACACCGAGCTCAGGCTCATGGCGGCCGCGGCGATCATGGGGCTCAGGAGCAACCCCAGCCACGGATACAGCACGCCAGCGGCGATGGGCACGCCGAGGCTGTTGTAGACGAACGCCAGGAACAGGTTTTCGCGGATGTTGCGCATGGTGGCGCGGCTCAGCGTGCGAGCCTGGGCCACCCCGCGCAGGTCGCCGCGCATCAATGTGATGCCGGCACTTTCCATGGCGACGTCGGTGCCCGTGCCCATGGCGATGCCGACATCCGCCTGGGCAAGCGCCGGCGCGTCGTTGATGCCGTCCCCGGCCATGGCGACCACCGAGCCGGCCTGTTGCAGGTCCTGAACGATGCGGTGTTTGTCCTCCGGCGATACGTCGGCGTGAACCTGGTCGATACCGACCTGATCCGCGACCGCCTGGGCGGTGCGCGCGCTGTCGCCGGTGAGCATCACGACCTTCACCCCGGATTCATGCAGCCGGCGGATGGCGTCGCGCGAACCCTCCTTGATGGGATCGGCGACGCCGACCAGGCCGGCGAGGACCTCGTCCACCACCACGAACATGACCGTCTGGCCCTGGGCGCGCAGCTCGTCAGCCCGTTGTGGCGCAGCATCGTCCAGCTTCGTGAAAGATTCGACCAGCTTGCGATTGCCCACCGCAACGCGCCGGCCCGCGACGGTCGCAACGACGCCCTGGCCGGTGATCGAATCGAACTCGCTGGCCCGGTCCGGCTCGGTGTCACGTTCGCGGGCGCCCTCGACGATGGCTGCCGCCAGCGGATGCTCGCTGGCTGTTTCTACGGCAGCGGCGAATCGCAGCAGTGTGGCGTCGTCGAGATCGCCGAAGGTCTCTACCGTCACCAGACGGGGCTTGCCCTCGGTGAGCGTGCCGGTCTTGTCGACCACCACGACGTCGACCTTTTCCATGGTCTCCAGGGCTTCGGCGTTGCGGATGAGTACGCCCTGCTGGGCACCCTTGCCGGTGCCGACCATGATCGACATGGGGGTCGCCAGGCCCAGCGCGCAGGGACAGGCGATGATCAGCACGGCCACGGCGTTGACGATGGCGAGCGCCATGGCGGGCTCGGGCCCGAACATGGTCCACACCACGAAGGTGACGACGGCAATGAGCACGACCGCGGGCACGAACCAGGCCGCTACCACATCCACCAGGCGCTGGATGGGCGCGCGACTGCGCTGGGCCTCGGCCACCATCTGGACGATCTGGGACAGTGACCTTTCCCCCAAGAAGGTAGCCATTGCGACTAGGACGTTTCCCTGTAGATTGACCGTAGGGAGGTCCAGTCATGAAGCGCAAACACTACACCGAAGAGCAGATCATCGGGATGCTCAAGGGCCACGAAGCTGGGGTGACGATCGAGGATCTGACCCGCAAGCACGGCGTGGCGAAGAGCTCGCTCCAGCGCTGGAAGTCGAAGTACGGCGGCATGGAGGTCTCCGAGGCGAGGCGGCTGAGAGATCTGGAGAGCGAGAACGCTCGGCTGAAGAAGCTGCTCGCCGACACCCTGCTCGAGAAGACGGCGATCGAGGAAGCCCTGCGCCGAAAGTGGTGAAGCCATCAGCCAGGCGCGAGCTGGTTGGCTTCTTCCAAGCGCATTTCGCATTGTCGCAGCGGCGGGCGTGTAGGATCGCCGGGATCAGCCGGAAGGCCATGAGGTACGTCCCGGTGGACCGGGGTGACGCTGACCTGCAGGGCCGGCTGAAGGCGCTCGGTGAGCAGTACCCCCGGTATGGTTATCTACTGCTGCACGCGATGCTGAAGGCCGAGGGCCTGGTGACCAACCGGAAGCGGACGTACCGGATCTACACGGGTCTGGGCATGCAGGTCCGCACCAAGCGACGCAAGAAGCTGATCCGGCCTCGTGTGCCGATGCCGGTACCGAGCCGTCCGAACGAGCGCTGGTCGATGGATCTCGTACATGACCAACTCGGCAACGGCCGACGGATCCGGGTTCTGAACATCGTCGACGACTACTCGCGGGCGTGTGTTGGGCAGCTGGTGGATCTCTCCATCTCTGGCGAAAGAATCAGCCGGTATCTGGACGAGATCAGTACCACACGGCCGCTGCCGAAGACTCTGGTCATGGACAACGGCCCAGAGATGACCAGCAAGGCGATGTTCTTCTGGAGCCAGCGGCGCGGCGTAAACCTGCACTTCATCCAGCCAGGTAAGCCGACCCAGAATGCGTTCGTGGAAAGCTTCAACGGGCGCTTCCGGGACGGCTGTTTGAATCAGCACTGGTTCAGAGATCTGGCTGACGCCAGAGAAATCATTGCCGCCTGGCGTCGCCACTACAACGAAGTCAGGCCACATAGCTCGCTCGGATATCGGCCACCCGCTTTATTTGAAGAGCGGGTGGCCTAATGGAAACGACCGATCGTCGTTGGCTACCTAGCAGGGCAAAGGTCACGTCGATGTGAGCCACATCATCTCGAATCAGTTCGATAAACGCCGGATCCGGGTCATGGACACCAAGGTCTGTGAGGATCGTAATTGCGTCCTCTGGATTTAAGAGGTTCAGATCGAGAACCTGACCCTTTCGAACATTGAAGCGGGGGGTGGGTTTTGCCACTGGGCTCCCGGCCTATTCTGTGGGGATCTCTAGACGACGCAGCAATCGATGGAAGTTGCTTCGATCCATGCCCAATGACCTGGACGCTGCGGCTTTGTTGCCTCCATGCATTCGAAGTCGCTCCATCACCAGCCGGCGTTTGAAGTCTTCCACAGCCGCATTCATATCGAGATCCTGATTGAAATCGAAGGTCTCTGCCGCCGGGGTGCCTTCACTGAGGCGGGGTTTTGGTGCGATCGGGTCGGCCCCAAGGTGCCATAGATCCAGCTCGATGACCCTCCGCTTGTCATGTCCGCGGCTCAATGCGCGAATGATGGCACGGGACAGGCAGTGCTCGAGTTCTCTCACGTTGCCGGGCCATGAGAATTCGGTCAGCCATTTGCGAGCCTTTGAGCTCAGTCGCACTCCGCGTAATCCGAGCCTTCGCTGATCCCGTTCGAGCATGTAGCCAGCCAGGATAAGAATGTCGTCCGCACGTTCCCGAAGCGGCGGCACGACGAGCGGATAGACACTGATCCTGTGGTACAGATCTGCTCTGAAGTGACCGGCTGCAACTTCGGCCTTCAGATCCCGGTTCGTCGCGGTAATAAGGCGGACGTCGACCGTATGAGATTGATCGCTGCCGATTCGTTGAATCTCACCGTTCTGTAGGGCACGCAATAGCTTGGCCTGGACAGTGAGGGGTAGTTCGCCAATCTCATCGAGGAACAGCGTTCCCTCGTGGGCCAGCTCGAATTTGCCAGCCCGGTCATCGGTAGCCCCGGAAAACGCGCCACGCACGTGCCCGAATAATTCGCTCTCGGCGATATTCTCCGGCAATGCAGCGCAATTGACGTGAATCATCGGCTCGCTGGCACGGGCAGAGTGCCGATGAATGTGGCGAGCGATCAGCTCCTTGCCGACACCGGTCTCGCCGAGAATCAGTACCGTCAGGTCAGATGCGGCAACCGTTTCAGCCTCCACCTGCAGCTGCTTCATGAGCGAGCTTTCGCCAATGATCTCGTCGGGTGTTCCAGAGGGTTTTTGGCTGAGTTGAATGACCTGTCTGCGACTCAGGCGTTCCTCGAGCTGGCTGATCCAATCGGCGGCCCGCACTGTCGCTGCGGCAACAGAGAGAAAGGCCTCGAAGACATCCGGGTCGATGACCGCAAATGTATCTGGCGTCATAGCGTCGAGCGTGATGGCGCCCCACGGGCAGCCGTCGATATACAGTGCGGCACCCATGCAGTCATGGACGTACAAATGGGTGTCGTGGCTATCGACGAGCCCATCATATGGATCAGGCAGCGCAGAGTCCGCCGGAAACCGGACCGGCTTGTTGCTGTTCATGATCTGCGCGAGTCGCGGCTGGCTGTGGACCGTGAATCGTCGACCCAGGCAGTCCTGGCTTAGGCCTGAGACAGCTCGAGGCACCAACTGATCTCCCTCCAGTTCGAGTAACGCGATGGCGTCACACGGGAAGCTGCGCTGAAATGCGCCGAGAAGGCGTTGGAAGCGATTCTCTCTTGGTAGATGTCTGGAAAGGTCCGCGACGATCCCGCCGAGGTTGGCGAAGGCGTCAGCTGTTGTCATTCAAACCTCGTGTTGTTCTGCCGACACCCATTGAAACGTTGTTGTTATGACACTCTGTGCTCGTAACCTACTGACACAGAACGAATCCCAATATTGGCACGCAAGTTGATCTTGATCAATTCCGAACCCTGGTTGGAACAAGGAATGATGAAGACTTTGACTTGTATTGCCCTCGGTGCCGGCCTTTTCATCGGCTCCTCATCGGCCTTCGCCGAGACCGTCGACGTGGCGCTCACGGTCAAAGAGAAGGACCTGGTTATCGATAATGCCGGGACCACTCAGCGCATGTGGACGTACGAGGGCCAGGTGCCTGGGCCTCTCGTTCGGGTTCGGGAAGGGGATGTTGTCCAGTTCAAGTTGACGAACCACCCGGACAACAAGCAAAGCCATTCCATCGACTTCCATGCTGCCCGCGTCGACGTGCTCGATGAGTTCGAGTCGATCAAGCCTGGCAGCACGAAGGAATTCACGTTCAAAGCCGAATACCCGGGTGTGTTCATCTATCACTGTGGCTCGGATTCTATGGCCGAACACATTGGGCGCGGCATGTACGGGGTCATCATCGTCGATCCCAAGGAAGGCTACACGAAAGCGTTTCCGAAGCCGGATCGAGAGTATGTCCTGGTTCAAGGGGATCTATTCGAAGCTGGAACGTCCGCCGACGACATGAAGATGAATCAGGGCTGGAAGGCCGCGTTGGTGAACGGGAAGGTGTTTCACTACGACCCGGTCCATGACCCGAATGCCGGTCAGGTGCTCGAGTCTGAGCCCGGCGAACGCGTCCGCATCCACTTCGTGAACGCCATGATCAATGAGGCGGCTGCCTTCCATCCGATTGCGGGAATCTGGGAGCAGGTCTGGGACAACGGTAACCCGAAGAACGTCTCCTGGGGCTTGCAGACCGTCGAAGTTCCCCCCGCTCACGGCCTGACTCTGGATCTCATCAGCCCGGCGGATCGGGCAACGAACAACGCCCTCGTCGACCACCGGATGAAGCATGCCCTCAACGGAGCTATCTCCGTGCTTATGAACTACGAGGGCGCTGACCCGGACAAGGGCCGGGGCGAGCACGTGCTGCTGCGCTAACAGAGGGAGATCAGTGGTGAGGACTTTAGAGACTATCCTGGCAATCGCGTCCTTGGTGGTGGCGACTGAAATGGTCTTCGGAGCCGAGGCCGAGTTTGTTCAGGAGAATTGCGCCAGCTGTCATGCGCTGACCGAGCCCGATTTTGAGGCCCTCGGAATCGAGGCCCGTGCTGAACGCAAGGCCCCGCCGTTGTACTACGCCGGAGACAAGTACCGACGGGACTGGCTCGTCGAGTGGCTGCAAGCGCCTGAGCGAATCCGGCCAGCCGGCGTCTATCCGCCGGCCCACATCAGCTCGTCCCCGGATGGAGACGAGATTGATGAGGCTTCGCTGCCGACTCACGTAGTGCTGGATCAATCTCAGGCAGAGCGGGTGGCGGACTACTTGTCTTCTCTTCGCCCCTATCAGGAGCGAATCGATTCAGTGACCTACGAGCCCGGATCTATCTCGTGGCGGATGGGGCAGATGAACTTTGTCAAGTTCAACAACTGTATCGGCTGCCATCAGGACGAGCCCGGCTATGGCGGTGTGTCCGGCCCCGAGCTCCATACAGCCTGGGACCGGCTGCGTCCGGAATTCATCTTCTCCTATACCAAGGACCCGGTGAGTTGGGATCCGCACACCATGATGCCTGGGGGAGATCTTAACGACGGCGCAGTCGAGAAGCTGGCGAATTACCTGAAGGCCGTGTCGGAGGAGGCGGAATGAAAACAATGGTCGTTCTGGGGATGCTGGCCGCACTGTGCACCCCCCTGAGTTATGCGGAGACACGGGGTGAACAGCTGTACGAAACCTACTGTTCGCAGTGCCACGGCCTCAATGGCGCGGGCGGAGGCATCAACGTGCCGGATATGGCGGTGCAGCCGCGAGATCACACGGACACGGCGGAAATGTCCGCAAGGACCGATGAGGAGCTGGCGAAGGCTATTCGTGAAGGCGGCAAGGCGGTCAACAAGTCCGTGCTCATGCCCGCGTGGGACAGCAACCTAAGCGATCGTCAAATTGACGATCTTGTCGTCTATCTGCGTCACCTTTGCTGTGAACAATGAAGGAGTGTGTGGTGAGAGTCTTTAGTCTGCTGATTGTGCCTTTCCTATGCATGTTCGCCGGAACCTCCTCGGCCGAACTCCGTCAGTTTGAAATGACGATTGAAGAGGTCGATCTCGAGGTAGCCCCGGGTTTCACCACGAAGGTGTGGGGCTTTAATGGGCAGGTACCCGGCCCGTTGCTGCACGTGAAGGAAGGCGATGAGCTCGAGATTGTTGTGCAAAACAACACCACTCTGACGCACACCGTTCATTGGCACGGCACGCATCAGCACGGAACCTGGCGGTCAGACGGTGTGCCGGACATCACGCAGCTCGCGATCGAGCCCGGAGATTCTTACACCTACCGATTCGTAGCCAGCAAGGTCGGTAGTCTCTGGTACCACTGTCACGTCAATGTGCCCGAGCACGTCGGTACGCGTGGCATGTGGGGGCCAATGATCGTCGAACCGAAGGATCCGCTGCCGATCGAGAAATCGGTCACGAAGGAAGCCGTCGTGATGTTCTCTGGGTGGAACCCGGAGGTTGCAGATACCTATGGTGAAGGGGGGCATCCCAATGAGCCGATCAGTTACTTCTCGATCAACGGGAAGTCCTTTCCGATGACCCAGCCTCTGCGGGTCAAGAAGGGAGACATCGTGCGGCTTCGCTTATATGCCGCCACGATTCCAGTGGCTTTCCATCCTCATGGTCACGATGCGCTGGTCACACATAAGGACGGGTTGCCCCTCGAGCACCCTTACCTTGTAGACGTATTGAACATGGCGCCGGGGGAGCGGTACGACGTGATCATTGAGATGAACAACCCGGGCCGGTGGATCAGCCACGACCACATCGAGCATCACGTCTCCAATAATGGAAAGGCGCCTGGTGGAGCCATTCTAATCATCGAGTATGAGGGCATCGAGAACGACGACTGGTATGTCTGGAAAGACAAGGCCTATGAGCCCGATTTCTACATGTCCGAGACGCTGAAGAAGCCTTTCGGTCTCCACGATGTGGCGGTCTTCAAAGGCGTCGATCCATTTGCCTCCCGCCGTCGTCGGCGGAATTAGTATTCTCCAAAGGAGTTGAACAAATCCCATGAACAAAGCGATCAGCATCCTGGCCTTGTGCGTGTTGCCAACGATCTCGTATGCCCACCAGTCCGGCTCAGGAGACGTAGACGCATCAGGCTTTGCGGACCGTCATGCCCCCATAGGGGTTATGGGGGACCACAGGCATGATGCCGGTGAGTGGATGGTTTCCTATCGGTACATGGATATGGAGATGTATGGGCACAAACAAGGTGACGACAGCATCGGGCGCCAGGCTGTCGCGAGCCTTCCTGGGGTTCGCGTGGTCCCGCGGGAGATGCGCATGGAAATGCACATGTTCGGAGTCATGTACGCACCGTCCAACCGCGTAACCCTGATGGCTATGGCCAACTACGTCGAAAAGGATATGGACCTGGTGACGTACCAGGGCATGTCGGGCACGGAAGAGCTCGGTGATTTCTCGACCAGTAGTCGGGGCTGGGGCGATTCAAGCATCACCGCTCTGATTGGTCTTCTGGATTCGGTCTCCCAGAACGTCCACCTGAATCTGGGTCTCAATCTTCCCACTGGTGACATAAAGAAAACTGACACGGCCCTCACGCCGATGGGGACAATTGCCGAGATTCGCCTCCCTTATGGCATGCAGCTTGGCTCCGGCACATTCGACCTCGAGCCCGGGGTTACTTACACCGGCTATCGCGGCGCGCTCTCCTGGGGAGGTCAGTATCGTGCGACGATTCGACTCGGGGACAACTCAGAAGACTACAAGCTCGGTGATCGTCATCAGGTATCGACTTGGGCCAGCGTGCGTACACAGCCATGGCTGAGCGCATCGGTTCGTCTAACCTATTCGCATGAAGGGGACATTCGTGGCCACGATCCCCGTATTGTTGCGCCGGTGACCGCGGCGAATCCGGACAATTACGGGGGCGAACGGGTCGACTTCGCGTTCGGCTTTAACCTTGCGGGTCAGCATGGTCTCTTCCGCGGTCATCGCCTGGCGATAGAGTATGGAGCGCCTGTCCATCAGGACGTCAATGGCGTTCAGCTGGAATCCGATGGGACCGTGACGTTCGGCTATCAGTACGCGTTTTGAGGCGGGCCAGGCGATGAAGGATTTCGGGCGGTATAGCCCGGGGGCGGCGTTGCTTGTGGCCTCCATTGCGCTGGTGTGGGCCGGGTTTATCGTCGGAGGGGCGTTTGTCGCTGTGCCCGCGAAATTTGAAGCGGCACATCTGACGATGTCCGTGGCTCTCGAGGTTGGCCGGGCTCAGTTCGAGTGGATTGGCGCCGCAGAAAGTGCGCTGTGCTTTGCGTTCGCGGTGGCCTTGGTGAATTGCGGTGGTGTCCGGTGGCCGATTGCGTTGCTGTCTATGCTGGTGTTCTTCCTACAACGTGTCTACTTGTTGCCGGTACTTGATGAGCGTGCGCTAAGGATCATTGCGGGTGAAGCTGTGCCGAGCAGCGATCTGCATTTTATATTTATCGGCTTGGAGGTTGTGAAGCTTGCTGGATTGGTTGTGTTCGCCTGGTTGCTGATCTCAGCCCAGGCTAAAGGTCCTACAGAGCAACAGCCATGAACCCGGCTGAAAAAAGATGCCCGGCTTACGATACTGCCAGTCACGGTACGGAACGGGGCGTTCTAATGCCGTGAGCTGATCGAAAACCGGGCAAAAGCGATACTTGAGCCTTGGTCATGCTTCACATGCTATGGCTATTCCATAGAAAGTGTTGAATCCTTGCCATTGGATCCGTCGATGCAATGGCGTTCTCTCTATTTGATGCCAGAGACCGACCCCTTATCGGCCCTCTGCTTCTTCCGTTTGTCGTTCCTCTTTTCCTTCAGAGTGCGTTTCGCCTGCTTTCCCGGATTCTCTTTGCTCATAAGTCACTCCCAGCGCCTGTTATGTGCTTGGCGATTGCCAGCACTAGTGCGTTTCCGTCTGCGGCTGGCCGGGTGCGCAACCAGCGCCCCCGGCTGGCGGCTTAGGCGCGATACGCTCACGTGGTCTGTTGTCGCCCATGCGAGGCATGGCGTTACTCCGTAGCGAGCCTGGCATCGGCGGCGTACCCCATTGACGCTGATGGTTTCGTTTCTGCAATACTCCGTACGAGACTGGTCAACCCCATCACGAGGATCACTAAGAAGGCTAGAACCAACGCCATATTCCGAACCGTGGATTGGTCTGCTGAGCCAAGCATTTTTGAGTCCTTGCTGGCGATTCGCTGATGGACTTCCTGTTTGCCTAGTGCGCGTTGTTGGTTTGGGTTCATCGAAGTCATTTTTGAAGCGTCTCCAAAACGAAGATCTCGATATTTCGATCTGGTAGATCGACCTGTATGACATCCCCACGTTTAGCCCCTATCAGGGCGGCTCCGAGGGGCGAAAGTATCGAGAACCTCTGTCTATGAATGTCGACGTCTTCCGGTCGCACGAGCTGAACGGTTGAGATCAGTTCCGTGTCTTTCTCCAGAACCCGAATACGATCGCCAACGCCGGCGCCGGCCTCGGCTACGCCGCTCCGATGGCGGTCAATGGCATCAAGTGCGCGCAGGGCCGCGCCCAGGCGGCTCTCAAACTTGCGACTAGAACAGACGCACTCGCCTGGCCAGCTAGGGGTCCGAAGATGATTCTGAAAGGACATAGGAGCACATCCACCGAGTTACTCGCATGACGAAAGATGCTTATGGGGATGTTGCCGGACGGGCCACAACGAGGGCCCGCCCGGCTTAACTCGGAAGGATCAGGGGAGAGTCCTGCAACTGAATGTTGAGTCGAAAGCTCATTGCGCTGTCGTCAGAACTACAAGGAAGCGAGGAACCAT
>MDTD01049215.1_pt1 | contig 25716 bp, 18 predicted proteins | sample 811221 | NCBI WGS metagenome assembly MDTD01 (sample SAMN05326646, study PRJNA326480) | marine metagenome | isolation source: seawater | place: Pacific Ocean: South West | collected 2011 | reverse complement strand
GTCGGGCGTGACCGACACGCAGTGCGACTTGTGCGCGGCCAACTACCGCGTGTCCTCGGGCGCGTGCGCGGCGTGCGCGACCGGCTACTTGAACGACGCCGGTGACTCCATCACTGGTGGCGACACGCTGTGCGACAAGTGCGCCGCCGACTATTACGTGGCGACGGCGAGTAGCGGTAGCTGTACGCCGTGCCCGAACGCTACCACGAACGACGCCGGCGACGATAACACCGGCGACGCGACGACGTGCGATGCTCCTCCGCAAAAGTCGAATAGGGCGGCCATGTTAGCCGCTGCGCTTCCTGCAGCCATCGCGGGCGTCGTCGTCTTGGGATCGATTTCAGGTTTCATTTACTGGCGCCACCTGGTGGGCACGAAGCGTCGACTCGCCGGTCTTCGAATGCTCGAGAGCGAGGGCGCGACGGCTGGCTACTCTCGCGGCAGTTTACAGCAGTTCAATCCTGGATTGGGGCGACACGCGGCGACGGGAGTCTCGTCGGGGCTCATTTCCACTCGTTTCCTGTCGCCGACAGTCTTCGCGCCGGCGAGCGCGGGAACGCCGGCGAGCGCGGGAACGCCGGCGAACGTCACCGTCGTCCCGTCCACGCACTTCATGTCCGTGGCGCAAGCGTTACGAGCGCTGAATGAGGTTCCGCAGCCGCCGAAACCTCAACGCAGGCGAACGGCGCGCGTCTCGCGCGACGCGCCCGCGCGCGCCGCCGACGCCGCCGTCGCCGCCGACGCGCCGCCGACGCGCGCCGTCGACGTCGACGCATCGCCGACGCGCGCCGTCGACGTCGACGCATCGCCGACGCGCGCCGTCGACGCCGACGCATCGCCGACGCGCGCCGACGACGTCGACGACGCCGACTCGTTGGACGGTTTCGAGTCATCCGACGACTCCGACGTCGAATCCCGTCTCTCTGGATCTTCCGGAGAATCCGACGACGCCGCCGCGTCCAACGCGACGACGTTGTTCCGTCTCTGACGAAACCAAAAGAGTATCCACGCGCGTCGTCGTGATTAGTCCCTAGCACGAATAGTTAATCGTCGCGCGTCGACGCGCGTCGACCGCGAATGTGGTGTGTACAGACCGCCCGACCACCAGCAGACACGCGACACATTGATCGCTTGATTAGGAAATCTGGTACATACTGTAAAATTTATCACCACAAAGTCAGACATTTGTTACATACTGTAACAGAAATGAGCGTATCAAAAATATACACCATTCCGGGTTCGAACCGGAGACCTCTCGCGTGTGAGGCGAGCGTCATAACCAACTAGACCAACGGTGCGTTACAATACGTCCACAGTACGTGGACGAAAGATCCTATACATCGTGCAGGAACACACGGCATATATTATGGGTCGCGCGCGCGACCGATCGCGCCGCGCGCGCCTCCGCGCGCGCGACGTCACACCGAGACGTCGACGCGTCGGCGTCATGGCGCGCGCGAGTTCGACGACGCCGCAGTCGTGGTTCGCCCTCCCCGCGCGCGTGTACGACCCACGAACGGGAGCGATCGAATTCCCGGCGTTCGGCACGCCCGAATTCGTCAACGTCGTCACCGTGCTGGGCGTGATCGTCGCCCTCGTGTTGGTGTTCGTGGACGGGGCGTTGCGCGCGTACGGGGCGTACGCGAGCGAACGAGGACGAGGGGAAGGGCGAGGAGGACGAGGAGGACGACGGACGACGCTGGTGGGACGAGACGGGGGGACGGTGTCGCTGAAATTGGTGAAGCGCGCGCGGATCTCTCCGGACACGGTGGCGTTGACGTTCGCGCTGCCGACGAGCGAGCACGTGTTGGGATTACCGGTGGGACAACACGTGGGGATTTCGTACGTGGATGAAAAGACGGGCGCGCGCGAGGAACGGCCGTACACGCCGACGAGCGGGGACGATGAGCCCGGGAAGGTGGAGTTTGTCGTCAAGGTGTACAAGCCGTGCGAAAAATTTCCACTCGGCGGCAAGGTGAGTCAGTATCTCGACGGTTTGCGCGTGGGTGATTCGTGCGATTTCACCGGTCCGAAGGGAATGAAGACGTATCAAGGTCGAGGCGTGTTCGCCGTGCAGAAGTTGCGCTCGCAAGGGGGCGGGTTTGAGAAGCGCAAGTGCGCGCGTCTCGGAATGATCGCCGGCGGGAGCGGCATCACGCCGATGCTTCAGGTGTCGAGGGCTATTTTAGGAGATTCTAGGGATAAGGTGAAGATGAGCTTGTTGTTTGCTAATCAAACCGAGAAGGATATTCTTTGCCGCGATCTCATCGAGGCGGACGTGGAAAAGTACGGCGAGGAAAAGTTTAGCGCCAACTACACGCTCGACCGCCCGCCGGCCAAGGGTTGGAAGCACTTTTCGGGATTCATCACCAAGGAGATGATCGAAAAGACGATGCCTCCTCCGGGTAAGGACACGCAAATAATCATCTGCGGTCCGCCACCGATGTTGCGATACGCCGTACTTCCGGCGCTCGAGGAATTGGGCTACACCAAGGATATGTACTTGACGTGGTAGGCGCGAAACGCGACGTTGTCATTCAAATTCAATCCATCAACTCACTCACCGTTCGTATGCGCACGCGATTCGACAAAAAAGAAACTGTACCCGCGGCCAATGCAAGACGGACGCGACGCCGTGGCATCCTCGAGTGGGACGAAACGAGCGAACGTGGAGTGGGAAATCCTTGTGTACTGCATTACTCCAGCACCCAATACTTAAAAAAATAATCACAAACTACGTAGTATTATCATCGCTTGATGGGCGCGTCTAAACGCGCGATGAGTTGCTCCAAACCGCTCTTCGTGACGACGAGCGCACGGCGTCTCAAAATGCTATACACGTTGGCGCCGATTTGTGGCAAAACCTCCACGTGCGGCAGATTCCGCGCGGACATTCGCACGAGTTCGCTCGGTCCGATCGTATCTTCCGACTCCACGTCTTCTTCTGACATCGTCTCGAATTCTCCGTCCACGATGAGCGCCGAGTGAAACTTTCCGCCCGCCGCCAAACCAAAGTCGCCCGTGAGCCGAGCGAGCGTTTCATTCAACGCGCGCGTCTTGGGCTCCATCCCAGCGAACGAATCAACGACGATCAGTTTCCCCTCTGCAGCCTTGGCGCTGAGCGCCACCTTAAGCCCCATTCGTCGCACCTTTTTCGGCAACTTGTGCGCGTGCGAGCGCACCACCGGGCCGTGCGCGACGCCCCCGCCTCGCATCTGCGGCGCCTTGAGATTGCCCACGCGCGCGCGTCCCTGACCCTTCTGCGGTCGCGCCTTTCTCGTCGTCCCCGACACCTCTCCTCTCGTCTTCGTCTTGTGTAAACCGCCTCTCGCCTTGGCGCGTTGCCACCGAACGACGCGGTGCGCGACGTCCACGCGCAACGGTTGGTCAAAAATCCGTCCCGGAAGCGTCGTCTCTCCGCGCACTTTCCCGTCCCACCCGTACATCGTCACCACCGCGTCCCTCCCTCGCCCCTGCGCCTCATCGATCGTCCACCGCACCCGCATCGCCCCCGGCGTCGGCTCGACGGCGTCCGCCTCGTCCTCGCCCTCCCCCTTCTCCTCGCTCCTCGCCCTCCCCCCCGCGACCTCGCTCGCGAACGTCCGCGCGCGCGTCCAAAGCGACACCACCGGTCCCATCACCACCGCGCGCGTCTCTCCCGACGTCGTCGTCACCGCCGCGCGCGTCGCGCCGCGCCCGATCGCGCCGCGCCCAGCCGCCGCGCCCGTCGACGGATTCGCGCGTCCGAGCGCGCGCGCGAGCGCACCGACGCGTCCGAGCGCGCGCGACATCGCGCGCGAACCCTTTCGCCCCTCGCGGTCGTCGCCGCCCGCTCGCGCGCGTCGCCGTCCGTCGCCGCGCGCGAACGCGCGCGCTCGAGGTCGGCGGACGCGGGGTCGACGAGTCCCTTTTCTCAGCGAGTCACGAACCGTCACGTATGGAGGGTCACGACTCAATGGAAAGGGACTCGAGGCGGATCGCGCCGACGAACACCATCGATCTCTCCGGCGTCGTCCACCCGTCGACGGACGGCGGAGGCGCGAGAGGTCGTCGCGCGGACCTTCGAACCTCGTCGAACCTCGTCCGCGCGCGCGCGATGGGTGGATTGCTCACGGGCGCGGCGGTGGCGGAGACCATGTCGCTCACGGGCGCGGCCGGGGCGAGCGCGGGGGCGAGCGCGGGAGGCGTCGGGAGCGTCGTCGCGGGCGCGGGCACGGCGGTGGCGGAGACGGTGTCGTCCCTCGGGACGTACACGGTGGCGGTCGGGACGTACACGGTGACGGCGCCGGTGGCGGTGTTGGCGGCGATCGGGGTGATGCTCGCGGGGGTGGCGTCGTGGATGGCGGCGAGACGATTTCGAGGAAGGTCGGCGGAGACGCAATCGCTGTTGCGCGGTTCCGCGTACGGAGCGGGTAACGGGGATCAGATGGTGTGAGGCGTCTCGCTCGATTCGATTCGAGATGCGATCGAGCGGACGTCTCGTATCGCGAGCGCGTCCGCGTTTGTTGTATAACACTATCCGCGCGGCGATCACGATTGTGGAATAACATTTTACTCTTATCGCAAGCTTGTGATGACGACGTCGTTCCTGTGACGACGCGCTCGGACGATGGATCGAACAATCTAAGCCTTGGCCATTTTAGGCGGACGTTCGTCGTCGTCATCGTCGTCGTCCGATTCCTCTTCGTCGATGTCCTCGCTCTCGGGATGCTCGTCCTCGATGAACGCTTCGTCGTCGTCCTCGTCCTCGAGCGGTTTATCGCCGTACAATGCGGCTAATCCTAATTCTTCTTCTTCCTCGTCGTCATCTTCGTCTTCGTCTTCGTCTTCGTCTTCGTCGTCGTCTACGTCTTCGTCTTCGTCTTCGTCTTCGTCTTCGTCTTCGTCTTCGTCGTCTTCGTCGTCTTCGTCGATATCATTCCCGAATTCATCGCGACCGTCCAACACGTTCAACGTCGGCATCATCGTCATCACCTTTTCGTGATAATCCTCGGATTCGGTGAGCGGATTCGCCTCGAGCTCGAGCACCGACAGCGTCAAGTCGTCCGCCAGCGGCGTCAACTCGTCGACCGAGGCGAGCTTATTGTTCGCCAACGACAACTGTTTGAGCGCGACGCACCCTCGCAGACCGTCCAAACCTCCCGCGATTCGGTTATCATTCAAACTCAGATCCGCGAGATTCGGAAGCGTCGGGAATCCCGCGAGAGACGTCAAACCGCACGACGCGCACGAGAGCGTCTTTAAATTTTCACACGTGGCCAACAGTTCGCTCTCCATCGTCGCCGACTTAAACTTTTCGTCCAGGTACATGGTGACCACCTTCTCGGGCGTCGTGCCCATCTCGGCGCACCATTTTTCGATCGCCTGCGCGCGTCGTTCCGACGCGAATCGCGTTTCCGTCAGTCGCTCGCTCTCTCGCGCGCGTTCGCTCGTCCCGGCTGTCGAGACGAGACGAGATGAGATTCGACCGTGCGCGTCGACCCGTCCGTCGTCCACCGCGCGCGCGCGAACCGCGCCGCTCCCGCGCGCGACACCACGCCTCGCGTCGTCCACGTCCGGCCTCGCGCGCGCCTCGCGTGGTCCATCGCGCGCGACGCCTTCCCGCTGCCCATCGACAACGGTCCAGCGCCGATCCGCCCCGCGCCGCCTCGCGCGCGCCCCCGCGCGTCCCGCGTCCGTCCATCGCGCGCGCCCATCGTTCACCGCGCGCGTCCGCGTCGCGCGTCGCCGCGCACCGCGTCCATGTCGACGAGCGCGCGTTCGATCGAACGAAATCCGCGCGCGACTCGATGTGAGCCCGTTCGTCACTCGATGCCGCCGCGAGGTCGTCCGTCGCGCGCGGCGCGACGCGCGTGCGCGGGACTCGTCGCGTGCGCGCTCTTGGTCGCCCTCGGCTCGAGATGGAGGACGCGAGGGCGTCGACTCGCGAGAGAGGGCGTCGAGTGGTCGGCGTACGATGACCCCGAGGTTGGACTCTCGGCGCGCGATGGGGACGATTACGTCGAGGCGAGACGCGCGCGGACGGGTGGGAACGACGCGGTCGTCGCGGTGAATTCGTCACCGCGCGCGCGGGGCGAGTCGCGGTCGACGGGGACGACGATGGAGGATGCGGAGAGGGTCGATGAGAGCGAGGACGAGCTCGAGCTCGAGCTCGACGCGAACGCGCCGCCGAAGCCGCGCGATGAGGACGGAGAGAAGGAAAGCGAACGCGAACGCGATGTCGCGACCGATGACGACGCGAGTGACGCCGCGAACGCGGGTGAAGAGGAAAATTTCACGCTGTTGAATCCGCCGGCGGCGCGAGAGTCGACTGCGGCGGCGGCGGCGGCGAACGAAAAGCCCGAGTGGATGGCGAGAATGTGGCGACAGAGCGTCGACGCGCTGGACGATGCGGCGAGGTCAGAGTTGGATGAAAAAATGCGCGAAGTTCCCGAGGAGTTACGCGCGCTCGGGGTCAAGGCTGGAGATGAACTCTTCGTCACGTTCGGAACGGCGAGCGTGAAGGATTTCGTCTTCAACTGGGTCGCCGCGGCGCGTAAGATTAACTTGGGGCCCATCTTCGTCGGCGCTCTGGACGACGACATGCATCGACTGTGCGTTGAGGCGGGCATTCCGTCGATGCTACTCACGGGTAGGTCCGTGTTGGCGGCGCGGAAGGAACATTTCATGACGGGCGGGAGCGAATCGTTTAAAAAGATGGGCACGGTGAAGACCAAGTTTATTCAAGACTTGCTTGATCTCGGACTCGCCCCGATCTTGAGCGACGCTGACGTGGTGTGGATGCGGGATCCTCGACCGTTGTTCAACAACGGCACGTACAAGTACGCGGACGTGTTGATATCGAGTGATTGCATAGATACGGAGAGAGATCGAAGGGACGACGCGAGCTGCCGAATCGTCAACTTTAACACCGGCGTGGTGCACTTCAGACCCACCGAACAGGCGAAAGAGTTCGTGCGGAAATGGAAGGATAAGGTGGCGTCGAGCACGATCGCCTGGATGCGCGATCAACCGGCGTTGAATTTACTCGCGCGCGAAGGAAATCCTCCCCTCTCGCCCGCCGTGTCTGTGCCGAAAGCATTTCACGGACAACCCGGTTATCGATCAATAATCTTCGCGGCGAATAATACGATTCGAATGGGCGTCTTGCCGTTGGCATCGTTTTCAAACGGGCACACGTTCTTCGTGCAAGAGCATCACGTGCATCATCCTGAAGACGGCGCGCCGTACGCCGTGCACATGACGTACCAATACGGCGACTCTTCAAAGTACGCGTACGGCAAGCGCGAACGGCTTCGTCAGCACGGACTGTGGTACGCGGAGGATGAACATGGATATTGGAATTCGACGAAATATCTGACGATATCGACGAAAGGCGCACAGGCGCGATTCGATGCACCCGAGACTATCCGCCCCGACGATCCCGAAGGATACTTGACGGCGATCAAGCGTCACTTCGCAGAGGATAAAGTGCGCAGAGTGGCGATTCGTAACGGTCTCGCATTGGCCAAGGCATTAGGTCGCACGTTCGTGTTTCCACCACCGAGATGTTACTGCGATAAGATATGGAACACGCTCAAGGGGTGTCGCGCGCTCGGCGCGGAGACGGCGCATTTGCCGTTCGCCTGTCCGATGGATCATCTGTACGATCTCAGCGGCATGTTTGAGCTCAATATCGATTTCCGCGAGGCCGGCTTCCTCGAGGATGAGCGCCTTGATGCGAGGATCCGTGAAGACGTCGTTCGCGTGCAAATCGGTGGAGCGAACGAAGATGAAAACTCGCGCGAAACGGCGGATCAAGTGTTAAATCGCAGATTCAGCGCTCGAGACGCCATCGAAGCCTTAGATTCTTTCTCCAATCGCTCAGTCATCATGTTCGAACACTTGGACGACGGTTCGTTTTGCGGATTCGGAGATGCCGCCGAAGACAAGGAATTCGATCAAGCGGCGAACGCGGCGCTCTATCACAACCAATATTTTTGTTTTGAAGAAGTGTACAACAAACAAGGCCGCCCGAGGAGCGGTCGTCCAGGTAGTGGCGAGTACGAGCCTCGCGTGGTTGAGCGCCACTGTGGGAAACCAGAGAAAGAGCAACTTGACAGTGCCGAGCGTGGTGTCGTGAGCGAGATATTGAAAGACAACGTGAAGTGTTCGTGTGAATTCGGATTTAGATTGCCCACGTCGCTCGCGGACACGACGTGCGGCACGGCGTGAGGCATTGTTAGTTTTTTAGAGCAACATCAAGAATAGTCTACCACAAAGCTCCGAGTTTCTCGCGGAAACCCTTTCAACACGTACGCGTACCACGACGATCGCGTCATGTCAAAATTAAACGACGTCGCGTGCACCCTTGTCTCTTCGTCCATGGCCACGCTTCTCGAGTTCGTCGCTTCGGCGAGTCGCGCTGCTAAAATGACTGGAAGACCAATCAGCGATACATTCACATGAAATTCAGAGGGCTTAGTACCGCAAACAGATCCCATGTTGACAGAACCGGTCGCGACACCGCACGCGACGCGTGTTTTAAAGTCAGGAAGCGCGCGTAAAATTCTCTGCGCGCACCTCAATCCTCTCGACGCGGCGTGACGTTTGGGCGCGCTGAGCAGACCGAAAGCGCACATGCACGAAGGCCCATTTTCGTCCACGACGATTTGGAGTAACGAGCCTTGGAATGTCAACACGGCGAATTCGATCGTTTTCACGCAATGAATAAAGCGCTCGTCGCACCAGTCTTCGCGTTCGATCGCTTCCGCGCTGAACCGCACAAAGACGACGGTGCATACTTCATTCTTCGATGGCAAACCATAAATCAAACCGTGATTTAAAGCTTGGACGACGTGTGCGGAAACAAAATGGGTAACATCGGTGCCTATTCGCGAGGATGCGTGATCACGAGTTGAATTCGAGCCGCATGACAGAGACGTCGGACACGGCGTGATGGCGCGCGAAAGCAGTTCGCTGCTCAACTTGTTAAAGACAATTTTACCAGCTTCCATGTCGTGCTTCATCTTTCGGAAGTCATTGAGTGCTTCACCGGTGATCGTTACTTCGTATGAACGCGACACTAATCGAATCGGCACAAAAGTGACAGGTCCGGTGGAAATCATCAATTTTACTTTCACAATCAAGGCGTCGCGTAGTGCACAACCGTGAACATCAGATAATATTGATTGTGCACAAAAGCGCGCGCGCTGTGTCACGTGCGTCAGGCGACCGTCTGCACCATTTTGGTTCGCTTCGACAAACCAAGCCGCGAGCATAGCGTCTCCTATTAAAGCCACGACGGATCCATCGTATGCATTCACTATGCGAATGAGTCTCTCGAAATACTCGGCGAGTACTTCTCGCATGTACGAGTTGCACTGAGAAGAAGTTTCGAACACATGCCTGGATCCACGCGACGCCGCTCGACGAGAATGCATTCGACATCCTATGCTCGACAAATCTCTCGCTGTGCCCATGCTAGTCTTGACGAAGTCGTTCATGTCTACGAATAGTAACGCGGCGGAAGCCAACGTTTTCGTCACTCGTCCGTTCGTTGAACGGACGAGCCACTCCGCGGCTTCGGGGACAAAGGGATCGAGAAGTGATACATCGCGCTCTTTTACTTCAAATTCCATGTAAGGTGTTTCATGTTCATTATCAATGACTACGATTGTGTGGACGTCGCTCTTCGGACGCCCTCTAAATTTGGCTCGTTGTTTGCCTCGCGATGCAGCGTTGTATCCACCCATTCGAAATAATCACTCGACCATCATCGGTGTGCTCTTCGTACACGGTATCATCACACATGCGCACGACGTGGGTACCGAACTCGGCTTCGTCTGCTATCTTTCCTCCGTACAGCTTGAGAATATTCTTGAAGTTGCGCTCTTCGCAGCGCCTGACGCGGCGCTCGTTCTCCGTCTCCATTGTTTCACACTCCTCATGCGAGAAATCAATTTCAAACACGCACTCTCGAAACACAAAATATTTTGAATTATTCAAGACCTGAGGATGACTTCGGTCGAGCTCCACGACGGCTGGGATCTCGGCTGTTTCCCAACGCTTCGTTTGATCACCGACTTGATGAAGCAGAGCTTGGATGTCTTCCTCGTCACACGAAAGAAAGTGATCGTCACCGTATCGATCCATGGTGTCTGAACCAAACCAGGTTGATGTAGCGAGATGTAGGCGATGTTTTGGTCGCGGTGGAATGACACGACCCTCTCGAATACAGTCCTTGAGCCAATCGATGGTCAGTACGTCTCCGTGTTGGCACGCCGCCTTAAACTTTGTGCCCTCTCGAGTCACGGCAACGCAGTGCGTCACCTTTCCGTGCCACATTTCACTCGTCGTCCCGCCTCGCGCGATGATCGCTTTGAAGAGTTCCTGTTTTTCTTCACGACTATCGCAATTGACGATGTGCACTTGCATGTTCTTGAAAATTTCAGATTCTTGTTTCACGCCTGAAACATCGACGGGCATCAGGTGAGCGGGAAGTAGCGTCGTCGTCGCCGCGGAGCGAGTGCGCTTTCTCGCACGCGTACCGCCGCGTCCATCGTCAAAGTCGACGCCTATATGCGGTCTGTTCTCTTCCACAGTTTGCTTGAGTTCTGCATACGAGAGTAAATCGGACCATTTCTTGTCGTAGCGAATACCCGTAACGCGAGGGAAACGCAAGCCGTATCCCGACGCAAAAGTGGTGGTGCGGATTATTCGAATATCGCCTTTCACTCTCACGACTAAAGAACGCTGAGGCGGCCAGATCCAAACATCTGGCCGCTCGTTGTATGCATCCGTGACGGTGTAATTCATCTCACGTGGTTTTTCTCTGTGCATGTAATCTCCGAGACGATTTCTCAAGTCGTCCAGCTCCACAGCACTGATTCCGGTACCAACCTTACAAAAGCTCATGATTTTGATTCCACTGTCGCTCGTTGGATCGTTCGTGGACTCCACGATGCCGACGAGAAATTGTGAAATTTTACCCCCGCGCATTTCTCCAGCGCCGTAGTAACCACCAATCAATAACACATCGAGGTCTTCCGTCTTCAAATAATCCGGCTTTATTTTCATCCAATTGCTGCTCCTATCACCCGGTTTCCATTCACCGTTCAAATCTTTGATGACTAAACCTTCCTCGCCGTTGTCCATTGCTTCTAAAAGGGCGTGCTCGATGTCCTCCTTTGTCGAACCTACGCGAGCGAATTCGCAATCGGGCGTCGCGAGTTGAATGCGAGCTTTGATGTTACCACACATCACAGACATCTGTCGAACACTTTCTCTGAGCTTCTCGTGCCTTTCACTGAGTTTTAAATGACGAATGCTTTCGTCGCCGATGTAAAGGATGTCGAACGGTACGTACACCAGCTCAAGGTCACCGTACGTGAGTTTCTTGACATTTTCGGCGTACCACGCATACTTGGAACTTCTTGGGTCAGCCGTACCATCGTCACCATTCCCATCACGATCGTCGAGGTGAGTCATGAGCGGAAACAGTTCATCCCTTGACTTGCGCAAATTCGCTGCGTTTATCAAGTTCTTTAAGGCGCCGAAAGGATACCATTGCTCCCGGAGCTTGTTCCACACGAGAAGTTCGCCATCGAGAATGCAACGTTTCGGTAGGTGACGAAACAGACCATCCATCACGTCGTAACCGCGTGGACCGAAGTCATTCATGTTCCGAGTCCAGTAATTGATGACGTCTCCGTCTTTGTGTATTTGTATTCGCTCGCCATCGAACTTTGTTTCGACGACGAATTGCTTACCCTTCAGCGCCTTGTACACCGCGTCGACAGAGTTTTGTCGCTTTGCTAATTGTGGATTGACTAAACCTTGCCCCACTTCGATGTCTGCCCGTTTCAATCGAACTTCGCGCTTGGGTAAATCCTCGCAGACTCTGCGCAAATCGCTCGTCCAGTCGAACAGATCCTCCGCGTCGCGATGATAATGACGAAGCACCGATTTATCCCCCATGCGAAGCTTTGTCTCCTTCAAAATGATGCAACACGTCCATTTGGCTTGCGTGGCGTCCATTTTCGCGAACAATTTCCTCAGGGTGGCGACGCGTTCCTCCTTCGTCGTACATGCCGCCAACGCGTCCAAAGACTCGTTCACCTCTCCCACAGTCAACCTCCGAACGTCCTCGTCTCCCTCTCGACCTTCGAGATGTCCCGCCGCCAACACATCTCGAACAGTCTGCGGAAAATTCCCACCACCCTTTTGTTTCCAATCGATCAATCTCTTCGCGTCTTCGCCCTCGGGCGACATGTCGAATGCGAGCACCGTCGCCTTGGCCAACGCGTCGTGTTTCAACTGATACACCGCCCGCTCCTTGTCCAACGACGGCAACAACAGTCTATACGCGTCGAACGCGTCGACTCGACTTCCATCTTTTCGAGACACGAAACATCGGTCGTGCAACGCGTCGAGCGCTCGATACCTCCTCGCCGCGTTCGCCTTGGTTCGTCCTCTCTCCCCCTGGATGCGCTCGAACGCGACGCAAATCTTCCGGAACGGCACGTCTCGCGCCGACGCGTACGCACACGACGACGTCGACGGGCTCACGCGGTCGTCGCGGTCGCCGCCGTCGTCGGCGACGGCGCCGCGCGCGTCGTCGGCCGCACCGTCTCGGACGCGGTGGTGCCCAGATTCGACGCTCCCGCGCGCGCGCGCGTCGTCGCGCATGCCTCGACGCGCGCGAGACGACGCGCGCGAGACGTTTACGCGCGGCCTCGACGCGCCGAGCGCGGCGATCGCCGTCGCGCGCGCGACGAACGTTCGGAGAGGCGAGCTGTGACGACCGAGAGGTGCGATGGGCCCGACCGTTGCCGCCGTCACATCGTCGCTCGAGACCGCCCGGGGAGGCATGCGAACGCGTCGCGGAGCGGTCTGACGGTCGAGAGAGATCGTCTGCGTCGCGCGCGCGCGGTGTCGAGCCGATGAGGCGCGCGCGAGAGCGCGGTGGACGCGCGAACGCGCCGACGGAGGAACGAGCCGCGGGTCTCGTTCGAGGCGCTGTCGGCGTCGAGATGAGGCCGAGGCGGCGGCGCGCGCGCGTGATGACGCACGCGGTGTTCGCGCTCGTCGTCGTGGCGTCCATGTTGGCGCGCGCGCGCGCGGCGCCGAATTGTTCGCAGGCGAGTCTCGCGGAGGCGACGGCGCGAGAGGACGTCGACGCGTTCGTCGCGGAGGATGAAATCGCCGGTCGTGGAGGTAACGCGTACGATTCGAACACGAAACTTTCCAAAGTAAAGCGGTGCTTTTCGAATTATGTGTTCGAGAGCGCGTCTGATCCGACGCTTCGATGGGTACTGATGTCGTGGCCGTCCTCGAGCGCGTTGTCGAACGCCACTTCGTACGCGCACGCGACTTTTTACGCGGAGGGAAGCGCGCGAGCGACGCTGCGTCCGGACGTGGAGGGTAAATATTCCGCAGCGTTGGTGAATGGAGGCGACTGTTACGCGAGTCGCGTGCTGGAGATTGAGGCGACGTGGACGTGTAAACCAACCACGAATACAGCGATTACGATCGTGTTCGTCGCCTTCGCGATGGTTTGCGTGTATTGGTTCGGACGCGAGATGGCATCCTCAGACTTTGAAGATAAGCGTAACATTATTTTGGACGTCCATGCCGCGTATTCCATCATGGGCAAGGGTGAAGCGAACATCGACAGACGCGAAGAGTATGAACGCGAGATGCAAGAGCTGACCCAAGAAATAGATAGCGAGCATCTGACGTACGTAACCGGAATTGATTTGCGGCAAGATATGAAAAATATCATATTGGAGAGGAAAAGGTCAGCCAGAGAGGCATCCGCGAGAGATGCGGGCATTTGGACAGAGTCGGAGGAGAAGTTTCAAAACAAATTGTATGCTCAAGAAGCCTCAGAACGATTTCGAAGCATGATTGGAGAAAAAATTGTCTTGAACACGCGCAAAGGCTTCGCTTGGGTACGCTACAAAATTCGTCGTCCATATTTGCAGTTCAAATTATGGTTGGGGTACACCTTAGGTAGAGTCATGCGTAGAGACTATTGGTGTCGTATGTTGCTTCGATTTCAAATGTGCGTAGAATTCCTCAGCTTCACGGCATTTGCGTGGCGGCGTACATGTTTTTCGCTGGAAATGTACCGTGACGGTGTAGCAGATGTTTTCTTTTACCCACCGCTATTTGGCCCGGACATGATGTCCACCAGTGCCCCGCAAGAGCTTATGAATTGGTTTTTCGTGCTGCTATTCGGCGTTTTGATTTGTCCATTGCTAGGTAGAATCAGCGGGAGGATTCAAGGACACTTCAACAGTTGCATGTGGAGTTATGCTGAACTCGTAGAATTGGGTGGGGATCAATCCCTGGAGGAGTACGTGGGCGAAGATGTGGAGACAGGCGGGCTACAGGCCGCGAACGATGACGAAGAAGTTCCACAAAAAACGGGCATCCTAGGCAAGATGAAGAACAGGATGACTTCGTTAGGGAGAGCGATCCTCATGAAGCCAGATCCAGTTCCCGATGATTTTCACGCAGTTCGAAGTCAAGAGCAAAGACGCGTGCAAGTCGTTCCAAGCGCTACTTGGGAAAGTGGTAGCGATGAGATGATCTTGCGAGCCATTAGGCAGGTGACCAAAGCTCCCATCAATTTGCGGCTGATACCGCGTGATGCGGCTGAACGAATGGAGCTCATGGCCGAATACGCTCTCGCTCGTAGACGAAATGCAATGTTTTTCGAACGCTTACAGGCGCGCTTGTGGTCTGTCGGTTTCGTGTTACGCGTGCTGGTATTGCGGGTGGGACTCGTTCCAATGATGCTCTCGGCGCTTGGTTTCCTCATGGTGACGACATCCTTCGTTCCAACGCCGTGGATTCATGTATCCAAGGACGACAGCGCAACGTTCGGTGGGAATTTATTCATTCCGTTATTCGTGGGTTTGGGATCGATACTAGTGTCGACGCGAATGGCCTTGGATACAGAGACGATTGAGCCGAATTTGCGCCCTGTACCACGATTTGAGTTTCTTCTCATTTGCGTCAAGGTCATTCTTGCAACCGTCACGGCGTACACTGAGGCTGAGTTTCCAGCGCTCGGCGTGCCATCTCTTGATGCCGAGGCACGTCTAACGACGTTGAACACGGCTCGAAATGGTCTTCCGATCTTGGCGTGTGGGGTACTACTTCTCGCGCATGTAAACATTCAGTCGATGCGCGGTTTCGGTCAGCGTTGGAACACGACTCGAGCGGGATCTTTTGCGGGAGCCACGTTATTCGCGATCACAGCGTTTGCGGCGAGGTCTTTCAACACTCCACCGTGGTTGAATGAAACCCCTCTGACTGTTTCCGAGAATTGGGGGAGGCCCGGCGTCGTGGTCGGAATCATCGTCACCTTGATCGCCATGGTGATGGCGCGCATCCTCAATTCCAGTTTTAGCTCGAAGTGCATTCGTGGCGAACTGAAAGAGCTGAAAGATCCGGAAAATGTGGAGCGAATCGACGAAGTGTTGACTCCAGAGTTCATCAAAGAACAGGTTGAGGGCGATAATCGACGTGACCGCGTCGTCGCGCTCGTGGCGTTCAATAATCTGCTCTCCGAGGATCAAGGCAACCATCTGCTCAATTCACTCGTGAAGAAGACAAAGATGCCACGGAAGTCGTCCGCAGAGGAAAAGGAAAATGACAAGGAAGATGGCGAGACGGACGCTTGGAGCGTAGCCACGGATGCATTCGATGAATTAGGGATCATTGTGCACTGCATCAAGGACGATCCAAACAAGGAATTTCTCCAGAAAGCTGGTGAAGAATTCGTCAGAATGACTCTTCAGGCGTACATTCAAGGCGTGATAGAGATCGTGCTCTGGTGTGAAAGCGACAGTGCGGAGCTCGCATGGGGTGTCGTGCAGACAATCGTGACCATGGCGAAGGATTGCATCAAGGGAGGCGAGACTAAAACCTTCGAAGCTACGATTGCCTCCGTCACCATGGAATGTATTCAGACTCTGGAGTTTGCCAACTTGATGGCAAAGCTCTTGTTCGTCGCTCACGATATTGACATCGACACAAACTATGACGAGTACGTCGTTCCGTGGCAAACGTTTCGCCGGGTCATCGACGACGCTTTTGAGATCCCTCCGCGTCCGATGGCGAAAAAGCTCCAACAGGTGATTACTCACGTTCGGGATCCAGAAACTTTGGAAGTTCAAAAGCTCGATCTATCTGATCGCATACTGTACATTGTGGTCAGTTGGTTGCGTGTGCCGGTGGAGGAAAAGAACAAGCCTAAATTGAATTGGCTTTCTTCCATGGGATATTATGCCGCCGTCGGGAAATTACAAGATGAAGCGGACGAGGAGCGCATGGATCTCGCGAATGATTTCTTGAGCACTTTGCTCAAAGCCACACTCAGCACCGACTCACAGATTTCATTCTTTGCCATCAAAACGATCGCCACTTTAGTGCGCGTCGGTCACGCGACGTCGGGCATTCTCGCGATTGATGGACTCCCGCTGTTGTTCGAGTGCATGGTCACGCATCAAGGCACTTCGAAGGAGACTTTCGTGTTTGAGATTATGTACGCGCTCACGAACGACAGAGAGAGCCGCTCAAAACTTTTGGTGTCACTGGCCAGCATCATCGGTCAAGTCGATGGTCCGGACACGCAGCATCGAGTGCGATCCATTGAGCTGCTACACCAAGCGTTTCGGTTGGAGATTGAAGCCGTCGACGACGCCAGGAACGAAGTCGACGAGTTCAAGAAGAAGCGTGCTTACAAAGCGTCGATATCGACTAATTCGGCCAAGCGAGCGCACGATACGCTGTACGGCGCCCTCATCGACTCAGAACCGGAGATACGCGAGCTCGCGATTCACGCATTGGTTGACCTCGTGAAGCTCTTCGTGTGGGGCGCGAACGATAAATGGTATGATTTTGTTCCACCCATCACGGAGGAATACAAAGACGTCGCGTACATGAAATTCGTCGACCGGGCGCAACGTCGCATGAACGGAGGCGCCCTGCTATCCACCAGAGTGCACGCGCACTTGTGTCGTGGAAATCAGTCGCACGCTATGCACAAAGATACAGATAAACTCATGGCGGTGCTGCTGAAAATCATCAATACAGACGCCGACACGCGCGTACGCACAGCGGCTGAGAACGCCTTGGCCAAGGTCAGAACACTCTTCGAAGACGATAAAATGATGGTCAACGCACTCGTTGCGTACGACGAAAGGGCAAATCACACGCAGAGAGGTGCAGCACCGTCGCGAGAGGTGCTACGAAATGTGCGCACCTTGCTCCACGACTCCGTTGAGCGGCAACACGCAAAGGACGAGACGGCTGCAAAGCTCCGCTTGAATGAATTCTGGAGGAACATGAGAGAGCGATCTAGTCCACCCACGGATGCTAATCAACCCACCAGAGGAGGGAGAGTGGAGATTGAGCGTCAATCGGGAGGCAATGACGGCCGAACAGCTCCGGGCGGGCGGTTGCCCGTCGTGAAAGAGTCAACCGGTTACAGAAAGGCGGACCGTGGCACGCGCAAGATCGTACGCCACCCACCTCAACGGCCCACGAGCGCAGCCATTGAACGGGAACAGATGAACAGGCGGACGGTTCGCGCAGACAGGCTCGCAAAGCGAGAGGCGGCTTCAGAACGATGGTACGGCGGAGAGAATTTCAGGCGTAGTCAACGCGCCACAGGTGATACCACAGATGGTTCCAAGATTCTCTCCAAGTCTGACGCGCTGAACGAAAGACCGACCATCACAGCACCGGCGTTCGGTATTTCCAAGGTGCCCAAGGAGTTCTGTCGACCACCGAGACGAGATGAGTAGATGATGAGGTGCTGATTGTAGTAACAATGTTTCAACTTTCTGTGACTACTGATGCGATCGCTTGTACCCACGTCGCCGCGGCGATCGCGCCGGGATCCGGCGTTTCCTTCAGTACATCTTGGTTAACGTAGCTCGAGCGACCGGCGTTTGCCTTCATATTTTTGGTATCTTCTGCGCCGTTCACAGCAGCCTTGGCGGCTTCAGTCGCGATTTCCACCGATGACTTTTTCGATATAAACGTGGCAGAACCCATGGTCAACGCGGGCACGAGCGCGTCGAGCATGGTTCTATCACCCGCACGAGCTCCCCCGTATTGCATCATCGCGTGGACGCCCGTGGAAAAGCCAACAAGAACGAGCTCGCAGCTTGGCGCTTTGCCGTTTGCCACCTTCGTCAGCTTGTCTGCCGCCGCGGTGAAAAATATATCATACAAGACACCGCTTGTGCCACCCATGTTCTTACGAATCGTGTTTCCGATCGCGCGCGCCAATAAGCCAACGTCATCGAGAGGGTATGTTTCGACATCCTTCATCAAAGCTTCCGCGCCTTTGCGAATTGTCGTGCCGCAGTCGCCGTCGCCAACTGCCATGTCATATTTAGTGAGCTCGCCTTCGATCGCGATCAGCTCTTTCGCGATGCGCTGGATGGCTTTCTTCGCCACGGTCCCCTCCGCCGTTTTCGGTGGGCCTTGACAGGTCAGACCACTCTCCTCCGCGCTCGTCTCTGGAGACGTGGTGAGAAGCGTCGTCGGAGTGAGTTGCGCCGTTTTCGGCCACGCGGAGCACGAGCACGGCGCATTGAGGCGCTCGACTCGCGTGGCGTCGTCGAGGGCGCACACAGTTAAACTGAACCCATTCATATCGATCGCAGACATGAACGTTCCGACGTACGCGTGCGTGATGGTTATGTTTCTGGTACCGAGCAACCACGCAAACGCAGCGCGAGCGGCGATGTACAACTCCATCAGAGGCGTCGCACCGAGCGAGTTGACCATGAGCGCCACTTTGGAGCCCTCTGGGAGCTTGGAGAGCTTTTCATTTTGCGCGAAAATATTCGTCAAGAGCGTGCCGACGATTTCATCGACACTTGTCACCTTAGCCGTCGAGGCGCCCGGTTCGCCGTGAATACCGAGTCCGAGTTCCATCGTACCCTCCGCGATCTCTCGCGCGACACCGGTCGACCCAGGTAACGTGCACGCCTGTAACGCCACACCCATCGTACCGACACTCTCGACGCACGCCTTTGTCTCCTCTACGACTTCCTGCAGGGATTTCCCAGCGGCGGCCGCCGCGCCCGCCACTTTATGCGCGAACAGCGTTCCCGCCAAACCTCGTCGACCCGCGATGCCAACCTTATCGCTCGCCAACGCGCAATCATCGTTCACGATCACCATCTCCACCTTGTGTCCCTCCAACTTGGCCCTCTCCGCCGCTAAACCAAAGTTGAGACGGTCGCCCGTGTAATTCATCACCACCAACACCGCGCCCGCCTTCCCGGCTGTCGCTCGAATCGCGCTGAGCACCGCCTCGACGCTCGGACTCGCGTACACGTTCCCACACACCGCCGCGGTGAGCATGCCCTCACCGAGATATCCAGCCATCGCGGGCTCGTGGCCGGAACCACCGCCAGAGATGACGGCCACCGTTTCGTCACGATCTCTCGGTTGGTACACCAAGACGTTTTGGTCGGCGATCCGCGCGATGGAGGGCGTCGACAGACACGTGCCGTCGAGCATCTCCGCCACGGCGTGCTCCGGAACGTTAAGAAACTTCTTGGAGGACATGGCGCTGATTTCGAACGCGTCGAGGAGTGCTGGATTCTTCTTCTTCGTCAGTCGTCGTAAGGACGCGCGAGTCGAGTCGATACGGATGGTCGCGGCGCGCGTCGAGACGCGTCGATTTCATTAAATGATAGAGTGTATTGATGAAAACTTTTGGTCGCATGTCGCACATCGTGACGATGGCGTCGTCCATTCCGAGTCTGACGTCCTCCGCGTGCTTACGCGGCGGTTTCCTCCTTCTCCTTGGCTCCTTCCTGCATGTACTTGTCCAGATCGGCGTCCATGTTCGCAGCCTTATCCGGGCAGTCTCTGGCAAAGTGACCCTCCTTTTTGCAGAGTCTGCACGAGTTGTCCGGAGGCAAAGAGCAGTTCTTGGCGAAGTGCCCGAGCTCGCCGCAACGGTGGCACTTGTCGTCCGCCTTCGCCTGGCGACCGCGCTCGTGCTCCGGTCTCGTATCCGGTTGCGAGCACGAGCTCGCCCAGTGGCCCTTTTCACCGCAGCGGTTGCACACGTCGTCGGCACCCGGTTGCTTCTTCTCGCGTCTCGGTCCGTTGTCGTACCCTAGGCTCGCGCCTCTGTCCCGGCACTCCCGCGCGAAGTGTCCGAATCGTCCACAAATTCTGCACGAACCGTCGTTACCACCCGGTCTCGCACCACCGTACGCCATCACCGGCGACGGACAAGAGCGCGCGTAGTGTCCCAACCCTCCGCATCTCGAGCATCGGTCTCCCGGTCGCGCTCCGACTCTCGGGGCAAAGTGTTTCCTCTCCCCCGGTCCTCGCGTGTCCGGCAGCGAGCACTCACCCGCCCAGTGACCGATCTGTCCGCATCGGTTGCATCGATCGGTCCCCCGATTCGGCGCCACACCGCCTCCCTGCGGACAGTTTCTCGCGTAATGCCCCGGCTGTCCACAATTCCGACACGTATCGTTCGCCCCCGCCCCCGGGGCGTACGGGGCGTACGACCGTCCCGCACCCGCGTCATCGTCCATCCATTTGCCCATGTCTCTCCGCGCGCGATCCGAGAGCTCGGGCGCCGTCGACGCGTCGCGCGGTGGCGTCGAATCGCAATCGAATGTCGTGTGTTTTGCCCTATTCCGATGCGTCCCGAGGATGGGCCCCCGACGGCACACGTTCGCGCGTCTGTGCGCGGGATCGCGCGCGGTTCGAGCCCGAAAGCGCGCGCGTCGGGACGATGCGAGCGTTACTCGCGCCTCGAGCGTCACCTCGAGCGCGTCGTGCGGTCGAGACGCGCGCGAGAGGCGCGAGAAGCGTCGAATGGAACGCACCGTCGTGGCTCGAGCGCGCCATTTTACCAGCCTCGGAGGCGGCGGTGGTGCGCAGAGGGCAATACTGCGATTGGCGATTGGATGCGCGGGATGCGTTGGAGGTGTGGGCGTATCGCGGGGGGTTGGTGACGTGCGCGACGGCGTGCGTGGGCGCCGCGGCGGCGCACGAGATGGGAAGGTTTCAAGACGCCGAGACGGCGGCGGTGCTCGCGGACGCCGCCCTGGGCGTGTCGTTGACGCTCGTGCACGTCTACGTGAAACCGATCAAGGATACCATGCGCGCGCTGTGGGCGGTCGGGTCTCTGGGCGTGGCTTGGATCGCGTTGTTCGGCGACGCGCCGTTGACGGAGTACGTGTGCGCGCATAGAGAGTCGATGCTCGCGGTGGGCTGGACGTTTGCCGCGTTCACTGGATTGGCGTTCAAGGAGGGAATGTGTTACGGAAAAGCGGAGGCGGGCGCGTTGTTTTTTGCCGTGCCCATCATGTGTCTGAGTCATCTGTTCGGTGCGAGCGAGGACGCGCGCGCCATGGGGCTCGCGGTGAACTTGGCGTTACTGTCCGTGTTCGCGGCTCGCAAATTTACGCAAGAGATACACGCCGACGTCGGCGACAAGAGCGTCTTCATGCTCCAAGCGATGTCCGAACCCGAACGCGAGGTGTTCTTGGCCGAGGCGCGCGCTCCGGGTAGAGACGTGTGGGATTGATTGTTTGTTTCATTGGTTCATTTCGCTGATTTGTATTTGTACATGTATTGCGCCTAATCCGAATCCGATTCGTCGCTCGAGTCCGCCTCGTCCGATTCGTCGCTCGAGTCGTCCGAATCATCGTCTGATTCATCGTCTGATTCATCCGAATCATCCGAATCCTCGCTACCCGTGTAACTACTCGAATCGCTGTCGCTGTCGCTATCGCTTTCGTCGCTCGAACTGTAGAAGCCGCTCGATCCGAGACCGTTCGTCTTTCCGTTGTGCAGAGCGATGGCGGAGGCGCCCTCTCTTCCGGAACTACCGGCGAAGTACTGCTCGCGCACATTCGTGGGCGGTTGCACCTTGGGATGCGCAGACATCGGCGTGTACCCCGGGGCGACGTGTTCCATGAAGTGCGAGAGCGATCCCAAGACGTGCTCACACGTCTGCGTCGCTGGCGACGGAATCTTCGGCTCTGGCTTGGAGCACAGCACGATGGGGTCGCCGAACTGCTTGACAGTACTCGGCTTACCGTCCACGGGGAACAAGGCGCGGAAAACGCGGATGCGATCGCGCATGTCCACGGATGGATCGGCGGCGCCGAGCGCGAACACCATCTTCAACATCGACGAGATGCGCATGGGATCTTGCACGTACATCTTGCAGCAAGTATTGACGATTTGCTGCTTGGTCGTGTCGTGCTCGTCGGCGAAACCTTTAACAACGTGACCCATCATCTCCACCGAGAGCTTGAAGAACTTCTCGCGGAGATCCTTGTCCGAAGCCTTGATGTTCTCCGCGTCGCCGTCGAAGAGCTCCCCGCCCGCGAGCCAAACCACCGCCGCGCGCGCCTCAGGAGCGATGAGCTGATCCAGGCGGCGCATTAACCTCATCACGACGACAATGTGTTCCTTGGGATTTTGCTGCACCAACGCGCGAATGACGACCACCGCCTCCGACGCCACCTTGGGACTCGGATGAAGCGAAAGCTCGAGAAGCGAGCGAATGCACACGGACGCAATCTGCGGCATAATCGCGGCGCAACGTCCGATGGCTCGAATGGTGAGCGCTACGAAATCGTGGTTGGATGAACGCAAATACGCTTGAAGCTCTCGCAGTAGTAATGGGGCGTTATCACTCGTCACGACGTGTGTGAGAATCTCAAGCTTCAACGCGCGAACGTCGAGCGGGTCTCGCGGGCTCACGAAGAACGCCGCAAAGTGAGGCTGGAAAAGCAAGGGTTGCGTCGTCACCATGGTACAGATGTTCTTTACGACGATGTGTTGAACCTCGGGCTTACTGTGCGCCGCGAACACTAGCGCGCGGACAACCTTGGGTAAATCCGCCACTGGGCTCAGGTAAAAGTGCAACGCCGCGACAGCCATGACGACGCCGGAATTTTGCGACTGCAAAAGTGGTCTCGTGCATCGTAACAACAGACGATGATCTTCGTCCATCCATCCAGGACCTCGGTTATCCGCGGTGGCACCGCCGCCCTTGCTCGATTTCTTGGCCTTTTCGTCATCGCTGTCGTCGCTATCGTCGTCTGAATCCTCCTCCTCCGACTCGGAGTAGAACGCCGCGCTGCTTGCCACGATGGATTGAATGCCGGCGTTCGATGAATCTTGGTAAGACGGTTCATTCGAAGGAAGCGAGAGGTCGAGCTTCTTGTCGCTCTGCGCCGCCGCCGCGGCGATTTCGCGCGCGTGCGAGTCGGGAGCTAAGAACTGCGATCTGGCATACCGCAACAGCACCTCGCTCATGAGAATTTGTCCCCACTCGTCCATGTCGACCAACATTCGACAAATCTTGCGGTAATGTCGATGCAACAAATCGATTCTATTTGGGCACACCTCCGTGAACGCGGCCACCGCGGAGGACAACACGAACGGCGTGCTGTCTCGAAGCATCGTTTCGATGATCTCAATCAACTCGTCTTGTCGCGTGTCATCCATTCTGAAAATCTTAGGGATTGCGTGCGCCGCCGCTTTACGCACGTACGGGCTCGGATCCACCGCACACTTTCTCGCCGCTAATATCACCACCGGAACGATGACTTGAATGCGTATGCTCGACATTACTCGCAGCGCCAACGCTCGCACTCTCGGATTTGGGTGCGCCAAATCCTTCTGAAACGAGTTAATAGACAACAAAGCCTCCTCAGGTTTCTGATCCGCCGTGCGCACCAAAAACATGTACACCAACACCTTCACCTCGAACGATTCACTCACGATGTTACACACCACCGACGGGAAAAACACGCTGACGTCTCGTCCCGTGGCCAAGAGACCGACGAGTTTCTTGAGCGCCTCGAGTTTTTCCCTCGTGTTCGACGAACGAAGCTTCCCATCGAGCTCGCGCTGCTCCTCGGCGATCTACGCGCACAAAACGCATCATCGCGCGTTCTCGTCAGTCTCGAGCGCACTCTCCCGCGTAGAATCGCGCATCAGTCATTCATTCACGCGCGAGCGAATGAAAATCTTGTCCCGATCGCGTCCCGACGATCTCGCGGTCGCGGTCGCGCGCGTCTCTTCTCGAGGTCGCGCACCTGCGCGTCGTCGACGAACTGCCGATTCCCATTTCCCGGAGGCACGCCCATCGCGCGCGGTTCCGGAGACGTTTGCGGACCGTGCGCGAGGCGCGATCTGAGGCAGAATTCAACACCCAGGCGGTTGTCGGCGTCGGAAAAGTTTACGGTGGATATTGTTACTTCAAAGTCGCCGCGTGTGCGATCTGCGCTCGCTCGCGCGCGCGCGTCGTCGGCGTGCTAGTGTTCTAACGGATGTGCTCGAACGGCGTCGATGTAAACGCGCGTCGTCGGCGGAAGAGTGACGACGCGCGTCGACGTGGACGCTCGTGCCCGCGCGAGCGTTTAGAGCTTGGTCGACAACTGAAGACCGTACTTGTACTTCATCTGCGACAGAGACGCGGAAGAGAGAGCGGTCGGTCAGTCAGTCGTTCGCGCGCGTCGTCTCGCGATCGGCGTGAATGTTAATACTATTTATGGCGCATCACGCACGGAGAAGCGCGAGCACCATCTTCGAGCATTGTTGATGTTGGCGACTCGCGGCAATCATCCGACCAGGATGGGCGCGGCGATTGTTTGACAAGAGCCGCCGGGTCGAGACGAGACGAGACGAGACGAGACGCGCGCGTTCGAATTTCTCTTTGTTTGTGTACGTACCGACTTGTCCACTTGCGCGCTGAGCGTGGCGGTCGTCTTCGGGATCAAGCTGCCGAGGCTCGCGTTCACGCAGAGCGTCGGGTTCACCTCCGCGGCCACCGGGTTGGAGACGACCGCCTTGAAAGAGTGGCCGTCCATCTTCTTGGAGTAACCGATCGTGGCCGTCGCCGTCTTCTTGTACGTCACCTCGGCGCCGATGGTTTGCTTGTTGTCCAACGCAGTCACCGCGCTCACCTTGAAAGTCTTGAACTGGTCCGCCGCCGTCAACGCGTACGTGACGTCGCCTTGCTTGGATTGCGCGGCGACGGCGTACGCCAACGCCGAGCTCTTGACCGTGGCCATGGCCCCGACGGCGACGCCACCGCCGAGCGCGTAGCACACGCTCGCATCAGCCCTCGGCGCCGCGTAGTTGGCGACGTCAGCCTTGAGACCGAGCGCGCCCGCGACGAGAGAGGCGGACACCTTGAACGACTCGAGGTCTTGCACCGTGCCGCCGACGGAGAGCTTCCCGTTGGGGATCACAGACGGGAAAGACGCCGTTACCTTCGCCTTGGCGTCTTGGTTCAACTCGAGATCAATAATTTGATCGACGATCGTCGCGTTCACCTTCACATCGCCGCTCACAGCCTCGCCCTTTTGCGTGACGGAGCCCGACACCCCGGTTCCGTTCGCCTTCGTGTCGAACGCGTACTTGTGGTCGTAGTTGAACCCTCCCGTGAGAAGATCTGCGCGCGATTCAAAAACACCACGCGACGCGCACACGAATCATTCGTCAGTCACCACCCCTCTCCACGTCTCTCACGCGCGTTTCCCACATCACCCGTCGTCGTCGCCTCTTCGCCCCGCGCGCGCGATCCGCCGCGTCCGCGCCCTCTCTCTCTCTCGCTCTCTCTCTCTCTCTCTCGCGCCCCTCCCTCCGCCGTCGTCGTCGTCGTCGCTCGCGTCGTCGCTCACCCTTGGCGCTCTTCGCGAT
>MDTD01010484.1_pt1 | contig 25722 bp, 28 predicted proteins | sample 811221 | NCBI WGS metagenome assembly MDTD01 (sample SAMN05326646, study PRJNA326480) | marine metagenome | isolation source: seawater | place: Pacific Ocean: South West | collected 2011 | reverse complement strand
GGTTTATACATCTTAAAATTAATACAAAACGAACATGTCATATATAATAAAATGGCAATAAATTAAGTCTGAACATGATAAAAAAATTATTAATATTAATAACTATTCTTTTTTTTCTTCTTTCTTTTCATCTTGAATTTTTTTATGAATTTCTTTATGAATTTCATTATGAAGAAAAAAAACAATTCCTACATGACTTATGGGAATTTACTTTAGGAAACCTTGAAGCGGCGGGAGCTATTGGAGGGGATGTATCTATTTCAATAATTGGTTTTGCTTTAATTAGTTTAATATCTAAAAAAAGATACACAAGAGAAGCCAGACAGATTGGTCCTAAGTGGACACATCCGATTGTTGGATCTTTACTAGGAATTATTCCCGGTTGTGGAGCAACAATTGTTGTATCTTCATTGTATAAAAATAGAAAAATCTCCTTTGGTGGTTTGTTTGCTACTTTTATAAGTACTTTAGGTGAAGGTTCATTTGTTTTGTTAGGAGCTTCAGGCGAGGCTCCTGATGTTGTCGGTAATTTATATGCTTATTTAACAATTACTATTTTTGGGTTCATCGCGGGTATTGTATTTGGTTATATATGCGATATATTTGGATATAGTACTGATTTTAAAAATAATCAACAGAATAAAGAAAAGAAAGAAAATACTCAAACACCAAAATATACTTTTGTACGAATATTTATTGAAAAACTAGGGTTTTATACTATCATACTAATGTCTGTCTTTTTAGCTCCAACTTCAATTATGGCTTTATGGGGAGGTGAGATTGCTTTCATTTCAACTATAACCGATTTGGTTTCGGTGTCTCTCACAGTTACTTGTATCATTTTTTATTGTGTAAGTAGATTTATTCATGAACACCTTGATTTTTGTTCTGGTGATGATATTAAATCAACTACATTACACGCGATTATAGATGTTGCAATGGTAGTAACATATGTATTCATTGGTTTGTTTGTCGCTAATTATATTATTGATATATTAATTGGTGAGGATGAATTTAAATCATGGATGACATCTTCAACATATCTTTTAATAATAATAGCTGCTTTAATTGGTGTAATGCCTGGTTGTGGAGGTTTGATTGTGGTTGCTGTCACTTACATGGTAAATCCTGAAAGTTTTCCCATGGCTGCGTTAATAGCAGCTGCTATTGCAAGTAGTGGTGATGGGATATTTCCTTTACTGGCAGAAAACAGAAAAGATGGTTTAATTATTTCTGGATTAGGCTTAATAGTTGCTTTGCTTGTTGGTTATTTAGCTCTATTATTAGGATTCAATTAAATATGACAGATAATTGTATTTAAAGTATTTAAATAGGAAAGCGGAAAGTCAGATTCTTAAGTGGGAAAAAGATTTTTGTGTGACAATAGAAGTTTCTAGGCCTTGTAAAACTAGATTAGGTGTTTTTATTCCGAAAAATAATGGCAAAAGTTTAATAAAAATAAATCAAGATTTAAATCAATATTCTTTTTTGATTACATTAGTTCATGAGTTGGCTCATGCTAGTATTTGGACAAAGTTTGGTAGAAGGGTAAAACCTCATGGTGATGAATGGAAAAAAGAATTCCAGAAAATGATGCTTAGATTTCTTAATCCTGAATATTTTCCAGATGATATTCTTAAAGTACTTTCACGTCATATGATAAATCCTATGGCTACAACTGTTAGAGATGTTAAATTAACAGAAATTCTAATGAGTTATAATGATAATGATCAAGAAGTTATTACAATTAACTCGTTAGAGTATGGTGTTTGTTTCAAGACCTCAGATGGAAGAGAATTTAGGAAAATAAAAAAGATGCGTAAGAATTATAAGTGTATAGAATTAAAATCTGGTAAGATCTATCGATTCTATCCATTAGCAGTGGTATTTCCTTTGTAAACAATTTTTATATCTTTGCTTTCTGATGAGAAAGAAAGAGAAATTTAGTTTATTTCATTCTATTAAGAGAAGGATTTATTTTTTTGTTATAAGAATTCTACGTTTTTTTACTTATCTGAAAAACACAAATAAATCGCCACAATATTTATTTATTTTAAGTCCTCCATATTGCGGGTCTACAATGTTGAATCAACTTTTGTCATCATCAAAAAATGTCAGTTGTAATAATAATTTAGGAACAAGAGAAGGTCAATTATTACCTGGTGTAAAACATTTTATGTTTAAAAAAGATAGGTGGCGACCAGAAGTTAAATATCCTTGGAAAGAAGTAAAAAAAATATGGTTAAGATATTGGGATTATTCAAAGCCAATTTTCTTAGACAAAAGTATTCCCAATATTATGAGAGTAGATGAAATTCAGAAAGTTTTTAAACCCATTAAATATATGTGTATGGTTCGTAATCCTTATGCTCAGGTTGAAGGGATTATGAGAAGAAATCAGCAGGACGCAAAATCTGCCGCAGAATTTGCTATAAAATGTTTAAGATTTCAAAGTGAAAATAAATCTAGAAATAATTCCTTATTCTTTACTTATGAAGAACTGTGTGACAATGGAGAGGAAATTCTTCAGAGAATGATTGAATTTGTTCCAGAGTTAAGTGATATTAATATCAATATTGAATATACTTCACATAATTTTAAAACAAAAGGTAAGATGAGAATGACGAACCTTAATTTTGAAAAAATTTCTAAAATATCAGATAGTGATATGAGAACAATAAATACTGTTTTTAAACAAGAAAAAGCTCTTTTGAGCTTATTTAATTATAAAGTTATTGATAGATGAAAAATAATAATTATGCTGTAATAATGGCTGGAGGAGTGGGGAGTAGATTTTGGCCAATGAGTACTTCTAAAATGCCGAAACAATTTCTTGATGTGCTGGGAACTGGAGAAAGTTTGCTTCAACAAACTTATAGAAGATTAAGTAAAATATGTCCGAATTCTCAGATTTTAGTATTAACTAACACTGATTATAAAGATATTTGCATTGCTCAGTTGTCAGAAATAAAAAAGGAGAATATTTTATGTGAACCCGCGAGGAGAAATACTGCTCCTTGTATAGCTTACGCTAGTTTTAAGATTCAGAAAATGAATCCAAATGCAAATATTATTGTTGCCCCCTCAGACCATTTAATAACGAATGAATCAGAATTCGAACGAATAGTGAAAGAATGTTTAGGTGTAAGCGCTTTAGAAAATTGTTTAATTACATTGGGAATTAAACCAAGTAGAGCGGAAACAGGATATGGTTATATACAGTTCTCTGAGGAAAATGACAGTATTAATAATGTTATTAAGAAAGTAAAAACATTTACTGAGAAGCCGAGTCTTGAAATAGCAGAACAGTTTTTGGAAAGTGGAGATTTTCTATGGAATTCTGGAATGTTTATTTGGTCTGTTGACACTATTATTAAGTCTTTTGAGAATCTTTTACCAGAAATGTATGATATGTTTGTAGAAGGAGATAGTGTTTGGAATACAATTAAAGAGTCAGAATTTATTAATAATATTTTTCCAAGTTGTAAAAATATAAGTATTGATTATGGAATAATGGAAAAAAGTAAGAGTGTGTATGTTTATCCATCAGAATTTGGTTGGAGTGATTTGGGAACCTGGGGGTCTTTGACAAGTCATGTTGAGTCAGACATAGATTATAATGCTTTATTATCAAAGAATGTTTTATTATATGATTCAGAAAGTAATATTGTTAGAATTTCGGATAAAAAAATTGGAGTTATTCAAGGATTAGAAGGTTATATTGTTGTAGATACAAAACACGCATTACTGATTTGTAAGAAAGAAGAAGAACAAAAAATAAAACAAATAGTAGCCGATGTCAAGTTTAATTTAGGAGATGAGTTTGTGTAGTCTAAATTAATTAGTATCAAACTAGTCATGTATTAATTTTTAAAGAAAAAGTTTGATAATCAGAAGAATTTCAAGTAGAATTCACTAAAGAATTACTTTTTTTTAAAACGTATTGATTCCAAAAATATTATAAAAACGCTTTGATGTTTTATTTTTTTTTATTTATAATTGTACACTTTATATGTTGTTTCTAAATTTGGTAATTTTAATAAAAATGGATGGATAGGCCTGTAAATATAATTGATAAAATAGGTTCTTTAATACCTGGATATAGAGGTTATGTAGAACGAGAAGGAAGAAGAAATTGTGATAGAACATTAAGAGAGAAGGTTTCGGACGATCTTTCTATATTTGAAAAGGTTATTGTTAGAGAAATAAATAATGCAATAAATAAATCAGAAATGGATAAAATGAGAAGATTAGAATCTGAAAGGAAGGATGTAAACACATTATTGTCTAAAATTAGATACGCTCCATACGGAGCTAGTAGTTTCTTTTCTGATCAACAAATTAAAGAGGAAGAACTAATGACAATTTATCAATATGATTTAGATCTAGCAGAATCTGTTGATCGTTTAGTATCTATAGATTTGTCTGAAAGTATGTCAGAAACTATAAATAATATAGAAGATATATTAGTTAAAAGGAATCAATTTATTAAAGAAAACAAGTAATGGCAAAATTAATGGAGGTTTTGGAATTTCTAGATCATTCTGGAAATATTATGGTAAAAAGAGTGCCTGATTCTGGTCCAACTGAAATTAAATATGGCGCACAGTTAACGGTAAGAGAGAGTCAGGAAGCTGTATTTTTTCGAGATGGAAAAGCTTTAGATGTATTTCCCTCCGGAAGACATGTGTTAAAAACTCAAAATATTCCAAAGATTACAAAATGGGTAACTTCATTTGGTTATGGAGAAGACTCTCCTTTTCGTTCCGAAGTTTATTTTGTTGGAAAACAACTTTTTCCAAATTTAAAATGGGGAACTGCTGAACCTATCTTATTTAGAGATAGTGAGTTAAAAATGATTAGAATTAGATCATTTGGGTCGTATTCAATTCAAATAAGTGATTCATTGTTGTTTGTTAATAAGATTGTTGGAACCAGAGGGGTATATTCGAATAATAATATCACAGACTATCTTAGAAGTATTATTGTATCTAAATTAACCTCAGTTTTAGGTGATCAACTTAAAACTGTTTTTGATATGCCTTCATCTTTTGATGATTTAAGTGTTATTATTAAATCAAAATTAAATCAAGAATTTGAAGGATTAGGACTAACTCTGCATGATTTTTATTTAAATTCTATTTCTGTTCCTGATGATGTTCAGGAAATGATTGATCAAAGAAGTGGTATGGCTGCTGTTGGAAATCTTGATGAATTCATGAAATATAAAGTTGCTATGAGTTTAGAAGATGCGGCACAAAATGACGCTGGTGGAGCAATGGGTAGTATGGTAGGCGCTGGAGCTGGTTTAGGTATGGGCTTTGCGATGCCTGGGATAATACAACAAGCGATGGGCGGAGCAATGATGGGTGGAGGTTCAAATTCAGAAAGCGCAATGGATAAGTTAAAGAAATTAAAAGAACTTTTAGATATGGAAGCGATTACTCAGGAGGAGTTTGATGAAAAGAAAAAAGAATTAATGAATAAAATGTAATGGATAAAATAAAAAATTTGTTTGTTGGTATTCTCGCTTCATTTGTTGTAGTTGGTTTATTCATATTTACAATTGAGACTGATAGGTCATTACTACAAATGGTAACAGGATTTATTTTATTTATCTTCCCATTTATGTTTATATCATCATTTACATCTAAAATCATGTCTTTCATATTAACTTCATTTATAATAATATTTGGTTATGTTGCATATAAAATAGGATTTCATGATTTTTGGATAGGTATTGTACAAGCATTTGTAATTGGTGGGGCAGTTTATTATTATAGAATTAGAACATCAAAGAATTTCTCTCCAACTAACTATAAAGAACAAGCAAAAAAACAAAGAGAAAATGCATGAAAAAGAAATTAATATATTTTCACAAGCTCTAAAATTTGCTCAAGATGAGTTTTATTTAGATGCTGTAGTTGAATTTCAAAAATTAATTGATGACATTCCGGATAGTGAATTAGCAGATGACTCACAATATAATATAGGATTATGTTATTATAGTATGAACAATTTTAAAAAAGCTATTGACTCTTTTGAAAAAGTAATTATAGAATATCCAGAAGGATCCATAAGTATATTAGATGGTGGTAATGAATATGGGAAAACAGCAGCTAAATGTCATTATGCGATTGTAAACTGTTATTTAGCACTTGGAAATATTGATAAAGCTATATTACAATCAGAAAAACTAAACGATTTTAATGATTCATATGTTTTAAAAGATGATAAAAAGATATTTTTTTCAGAATTAGCAAATATGTCAATTGAAAAATTTAAAAATATAAGTTAAAGCATATTTACCTAAAATTAAAATATGTCAGATTTTAAGAGTGTTTCAAAAAATGTAGAGTTTACCTCTGGTTTTAAGAAAATTTCATGTACAAATTGTGGTGCAAGTTTAATTTTTGATCCTAGTGCACAAATGTCTAGTTGTAACTTTTGTGGAACAAAATTTGAAATTAAAACTGCTGAAGATACAACATTATCTATTGTACCTGAGGGTGTAATACCTTTTAGTGTAAATAAAAAACAGTTTAAAAACACGGTTTTTTCATGGTTAAGTGAAGGAGATTATACTCCTGATGATATTCTCACATCAAGTGTTTTTGATGAAATCAATGGATTATACTTGCCACAATTCTTTTATGAAGGGAAATATAGTGGAAATTGGTCAGCTTCAAGCGGCTATGATAGAAGAGAATCTTATGTTGTAGTAGTAAATAATAAAGCGCAAACTAGATATAGAACAGTTACAGATTGGAGGCCATCAAATGGTCAAGTAGCTGGAAAATATTCCATCTTAGGGTTCGCTGGTCAAGCAGAGAAATTACCATCAACAATTGCTCCATTTATGCATGATTGTACCTTTTCCTCTGGTGATATAAAACCTTTTAATCAACAATATATTCAGGGATTTAACTTAGTCCCATTTGAATTAGATTCTGAAATAATTTGGAATTCCTTAGGGGCGACTCAAGCTGATGCAATAGCTTCCGCAGATATTCGATCAAGAATTCCAGGAGATAGATATAATCATTTAACCTATGACATTAACTATGATCATAATAAGATAACAAATATTCTATCTCCTGCATATATTGTTCATTATAAATATTCAGAAAAGGAATTTCATGTATATATGGATGGCTCCAATATTAAGAGAATAGAAGGTGATAGACCTGTAGACAAGCAACGACAAAATGAGGTTCATGCTTTGAAAAAACCTATCAGAAGATTTTGGTGGATTTTTGTTATACTGACTGTTATTGTTGTAATGATGACTAGTGATATGCATTCAGATGATTCTGAAGCAATTTTAGCTGTATATGGTATTGGGATGATCATTTATGGAATTGTGGCTTATAGAAAAGCGAATAAAGCCGTTAAAGATCTTCTAGAATCTTCTAAGAAAAGAAGACAAGAAATTTTAAAAAATATGCAGGAAGGAACATCTATGCCTAAATCTCAAGAAAAAATAAACCCATCATTTTCTGATGATGTTCCTCAAGATAACAAACCATCTTTCTAAAAAAAGAAAAAGGAATACAATTAATATTTTATGAAATATACGGGAGTCTGAAACCTTTAAATGAGTAGGAGTTATTTTAATTGTATTTTTTTGTGAGTTATGATCAAATTTTTCTGAAGATTATCTGAAAAATGTAATCTTTTTTTATTTAAAGCTTCCACACATTTCATCTGGTCTAACCCATTCATCAAATTCCTCTGAAGTAAGGAAACCTAAATTAATGCTTTCTTCTTTTAATGTTGTTCCATTTTTATGTGCAGTTTTTGCAATCTTCGCAGCTTTTTCATATCCAATTTTAGTATTTAATGCTGTAACAAGCATAAGTGAATTATCTAGGTTCTTTTTAATATTAACATGATTTGGTACTATTCCTTTAGCACAGTTAATATTAAATGAAATACAAGCGTCCCCAATTAATCTAGCAGATTGAAGAAGATTATACGCTATAATAGGTTTAAAAACATTTAATTCATAATGACCTTGCATACCTCCAACAGTGATTGCTGTGTCGTTTCCAATAACTTGTGCGCAGACCATTGTCATAGCTTCACACTGAGTTGGGTTTACCTTCCCAGGCATGATAGATGATCCAGGTTCATTTGATGGGATTATTATTTCACCTATTCCACTTCTAGGTCCTGAGGCAAGTAGACGGATATCATTTGCAATTTTATTTAAAGATACAGCAATTTGTTTTAATGCTCCATGAGATTCTACTATCGCATCATGAGCGGCAAGAGCCTCAAACTTATTTTCTGCAGTAATAAAAGGATGACCTGTGAAATCTGCTATATATGCCGCAACTTTTTCTGAATACCCTTCAGGTGTATTAATTCCTGTTCCTACAGCAGTCCCTCCTAAAGCTAATTCTGATAGATGAGATAATGTATTTTCTAATGCAATTAATCCATGATCAAGTTGAGATACATAACCAGAGAATTCCTGACCTAAAGTAATTGGAGTTGCATCCATTAAATGTGTTCTGCCAATTTTAACTACATTCATAAATTCTTCCGACTTTTTTACAAGAGTATCTCTAAGTTGACGAACTCCAGGAATTGTTAATTCTACAATCATTTTATAAGATGCAATGTGCATTCCTGTAGGAAAAGTATCGTTTGAACTTTGTGATTTATTTACATCATCATTTGGATGAATTACTTTTTCATCATCGTCTAAACTCCCTCCGTTTATTACATGAGCTCTATTTGAGATCACTTCGTTACAGTTCATATTAGTTTGTGTTCCACTTCCAGTTTGCCATATTACTAGAGGAAATTGATTATCATGTTTTCCATCTAAAATTTCATCACACACCATTGAAATTAAATCTCTTTTTTTCTCAGAAAGAATACCTAACTCACAATTAGTATAAGCTGCTGCCTTTTTCAAATAGGCAAAACCATAAATGATTTCTATTGGCATTGAGGATTCATTTCCAATCATGAAATTGTTTTTACTCCTCTCTGTTTGAGCTCCCCAATATTTTTCTGCAGGAACTTTTACGTCTCCCATTGTATCTTTTTCTATTCTATAATTCATCTCAAAAATGTTTTGATAGTATTAATTGTTGTTGTTAATTTGCAATACAAAATTAATAATTATGAAATTTCTAGGCTTCCTTATATTTGTATTTGTTTTTTTAATGGCATTTTGGTGTATTATTTTCTTAGCATCTGTCATTCCTTACTTTATTTATGTTTGGATTAGAGAAGGAAAGCTTGAAAGCGATCAAATTCCTGATTAATCTATAATTTTTAATACATTTTCAGGAGGTCTTCCTATAACAGCTTTTTTTCCATTTATAACGATTGGTCTTTCTATAATTTTTGGATAATTAATCATTGCATGAATTATTTCCTTATCAGAAAGATTCTTATCTTTATAATTTTCTTTCCAAATTGATTCATTCTTTCTGACTAATTCAATAGGATTTATTTCTAGTTTTTCAAGGATTGCTTTAAGCTCAGATTTTCTTAGGTTGTCTTTTAAGTATTCTATTATTTCAAACTTAATTTTTTTCTCATTTAGTATTGCAAGTGTTTGTCTACTTTTACTGCATCTTGGGTTGTGATAAATTTTCATGTTTTTTATTTTTGTCCAAATTCCATTAGATATGATTTAATAAATGGATTTAAATCTCCATCTAAAACCGCATCAGGATTTGTAGATTCGTGATTTGTTCTTAAATCTTTTACAATTTTATAAGGGTGTAAAACGTAATTTCGTATTTGAGATCCCCATTCAATTTTCTTTTTATTCCCTTCTAACTTATCCTTTTCTTCTTGAATTTTTCTGATTTCTAATTCGTAAAGTTGAGATTTAAGAAGTTGAATTGCTTTTGCTTTATTTTCAAGTTGCGATCTTGATTCAGAATTTTCTATTGTAATCCCTGTAGGGGCATGTCTCAGTCGAACAGCTGATTCTGTTTTATTTACTCCTTGTCCTCCTGCTCCGCTTGCTCTAAAAGTGTCCCAACTAATTTCAGATGGGTCAACTATTATTTCAATCGATTCATCTGCTAAAGGGTATACAAAAACAGAAGCAAATGAGGTGTGTCTTTTTGCATTAGAATCAAATGGAGATATTCTTACTAATCGGTGTACTCCATTTTCTCCTTTTAAATTTCCAAACGCAAATTCTCCCTCAAATTCTAAGGTTACAGATTTAATTCCTGCAGGCTCTGCTTTGTGGAAATCTAACTCTTTTATTTTATATCCATTTTTCTCTCCCCACATGATATACATTCTCATTATCATCTCAGCCCAATCTTGACTTTCTGTTCCTCCAGCTCCTGGGTTTATTGTCATTACTGCAGACATGTTATCTTCTTCATTACTTAACATGTTTTTAAACTCTAAATCTTCTAAAGATTGAATGGTCTTATTGAGTTGAGAGTTTATTTCTTCTTCTGTACATTCTCCTTCTTTAGCAAATTCTTCTAATATCTTTAGTTCATCAATATTGTTTTTTACTTGATTATAACTGGTTACCCATATTTTCACTTTACTAATTTGTTTTAAGGTTTTTTGAGCATCTTCAGGATTGTTCCAAAAATTATTTGATTGAGTATTAGCTTCTAACTCCTGTACCTCTTTCTCTTTCTTTTCTATAGAAAGATATATAAAAAGATCATTTAACCTATTATAAAGTTCTAATATTTGTTCTGATGAAACCATACTTCAAAAATACTTATTTATCTCTGTTAATTAGTTCCCAAATTAAGTCATTTTCGTAACCTTTTTGCTGCAAATATTTTATAATTTTTCCTTTTTGAATAAATTGATTTTTATCTTTAAGCGAATTCTTCTTTTTTTCATACAGTTCTTTTAATACAGAATAGTATTCTTTATCTAGAATCTGATCTAAGCCTTTGTTGATACAGGAAGTAGAAATTTTCCTTATCTTAAGTTCGTTTTTTATTTTCAGTTTACCCCATCTTTTTATTCTGAATTTGCCCCTACAAAAGGATTCTGAAAACCTCTGTTCATCTATAAATTTTTCTAGAATTAAATCTGTGAGGATATTTTTAATTATATCTTCTTCTACACCCCATTCTCTCATTTTCTTTTCAACTTCCCATTGACATCTATCTTGTAATGCGCAGAAGGATTGTATCCTATCTGTAACTTCTTTTATATTGTACGCTTTGTTCTTTTGCACTCTTCAAAAATACATATTATTAGTTTATTAATTCTATTTTTGCCAAAGTGAAAAATACACAAGCAATAATTCTACTATTTATCTCGAATATTATTTCTGGTTTTGCCCAGGGTATTAGTATGATGGCTATACCCTGGTATTTTGTGGATGTTGTTGCTCGACCTTCTATTTTCGCATATTTTTATTTGTTTATTACTTTTCTAACTCTTTTTTGGGGCTTGTATGCGGGCACTATTATTGACAGATATCCTAGAAAGAAAGTTTTTATCTATACTAATTTAGTATGTGGATCTGTAATAACTCTGGTTTCCTATTATGGATTTAGGTTTGATAATGTACCAGATTTTTTAGTACTGTTAGTTTTTGGATTAACAATTTTTAATTATAATATTCATTATCCTAATTTATACGCGTTTGGACAAGAGATAACAGAAAAGAAAAATTATGGAAGGTTGAATTCTTATATAGAGGTGCAAGGTCAAGTAACATCAATGTTTGCAGGAGCTTTTGCCGCAATTTTACTTTCAGGTACTTCTTCTGATAGTTTTAGTATTGCTGGAATACATATTTCTTTGCCTTTTACTATAGAGGCTTGGTCTATTCAGAAGATTTTTCTTATGGATGCAATCACCTATTTTATTGGTATTGCTTTATTTTTATTTATCAAATATACACCAATTATAAAAGATGAAATTCATGTGGGTTCTTTGTTTTCTAGATTAAAATTAGGATTTAAATATTTAATATCTAATCCCTCCATTTTTGCCTTTGGAACTTTGTCATATATGTTATTTGCATTTACTATAGTGGAAATTCATGTGTTACTGCCTTCATACGTAGAACGTTTTATGAATGAATCTGCAAATGTTTACGCTTCAGCTGAAGTATATTACTCTTTAGGAGCAATATTGTCTGGAGTATTAGTATATAGATTTTTAAGTAAATATAATGAATATTTGAGTATTGTTTCATTAATGTTTATTGTAAGTATTGCTTTTATTGGTATGAGTTTTAGTGATAATATTATTTTATTTTTTGCTGCTAATTTTACTTTAGGAATTACAAATGCTGGAGTTAGGATTCTAAGAACTACTTATTTATTTTCTCATATTCCAAACAATATAATTGGAAGAGCCACCAGTGTTTTTAGCTCTATAAATGTAACGATAAGAATGATTTTAATTTTTATATTTTCAATGCCTTTTTTCCTTAAATCTGATAATATCAGATGGGGATATTTTGTTGGGGCATCTTTAGTATTGATTACTGTAGTATTGTTGCTTTACTACTACAAAAAAGAAAAAGAGAAGTCTTAATTGATTATACTATATTGTAATAAATGTAATCTTTCATCTCCAGTAATAGTGATTTTCCTGTTAAATTTTTTTCTCCATTTATGTCTGATAGATGTGAAAAATATTCCTTTGTTAATGTGAGAGGCGACAAAAGGATGTGCAGCTATTTTTATTTCTCCTTTTTGTGTTTGAACAAGATTATGTATCTTATTTTCTATTGTTTCTATTAATAGTAAACTAGAATCTATTTTTCCATTGCCTGTACACATTGGACATTTCTCCATAGTGTCGATTTTCATTTCTGGTCTAACTCTTTGTCTTGTAATTTGCATTAAACCAAACTTAGTTAGTGGTAAGATGTGATGTTTGGCTTTATCTTCTTTCATCACTTCAACCATTTTATCGTAAACGGCTTTTCTGTTTTGAGCGTTATGTAGGTCAATAAAATCAACTACTATAATTCCTCCCATGTCTCTTAATCGTAGCTGTCGGGCAACTTCCTCAGCTGCGATCATATTAACTGACAGAGCATTTGCTTCCTGATTTTTATTAGAGTCTACTTTTTTACCGCTATTTACATCTATTACATGTAATGCTTCTGTATGTTCAATTACAAGATAGGTTCCATTTTTCATACTAGCGGTTTTTCCAAACGAACTTTTTACTTGTTGCGTAATTCCCATTTTCTGAAATATTGGCAATTCTCCTTTATATAATTTTACTATTTTCTCTTGCTCAGGAGAAATCCGAGATAAATATTCTTTCAACTCGGAATGTAAATCTGCATTATTTACATGTATTTTGCTAAACTCAGAATTTAATAAATCTCTTAAAATTGCGGAAGAACGATTTAGTTCGCCATGAATTCTTTCTGTCAAATTACTTGTTTTCAATTTTTTATAAATGGACTGCCATTTTTTATATAGATTTTTCAAATCTTTATCTAACTCAGCAACTTTTTTATTCTCAGCAACAGTTCTGATAATAACCCCAAATCCTTTAGGTTTAATGCTATGGATTAATTTTTTTAGTCTTGATCTTTCTTCACTACTTCTGATTTTTTGAGAAACAGAAACTCTATCTGAAAAAGGAATAAGAACCATATATCTTCCTGCAAAGGATAGTTCTGTCGATAGTCTAGGTCCTTTAGATGATATAGGTTCCTTAGAAACTTGTACTAGAATATGATCTCCAGATTTTAGGATATCTTGTATTTTTCCTTCTTTGAGCGTATCTTTTTCTCTTCTGAAATTCTTTAAGGATGCTGTATTAAGTTTCTTGTTTCTTGTTTTATCTATGAATTTTTTGAAAGAATTTACTTGGGCTCCTAAATCTAAGTAATGAAGAAACCCATCTTTCTCGTGTCCCACATTTACAAAAGACGCATTTAGACCAGGAACTATTTTCTTAACTTTCCCTAGGTATATATCTCCAACTGAATAATTATTATCGTGTTTTTCTTTGTGTAACTCTACAAGCTTACCTTCTTTTAATAACGCTATAACAACCTCAGTTGATCTCGAATCAATTACAAGCTCGAATTTCATGTTTGAAATTACTTAATAAAAAAACAAATTAATGTTTATTTATTTTTGTGCCTGTTTTTTCTCAAACGTTTTTTACGTTTGTGAGTTGAAATCTTTTTTGCTTTTTTCTTTTTTGCTCCCATGATTATATTTTTTTTACTAGAATCTAGTATATTATTTTATATTATTTTTCACCTCTTCTTTAAAAACCTTTGCTGGTTTAAAAGCAGGAATATGGTGTGCAGGAATAATAATAGTTGTATTTTTTGAAATATTTCTTCCAGTTTTTTCTTTTCTTTCTTTCGCTAAAAAAGTTCCGAATCCTCTTAAAAAAACTGATTCATTTTGTTTTATAGATTCTTTGATTTCTAACATTAACGACTCTACAACTGCTGAGGTTGTTGTTTTTTCTATTCCTGTTCTTTCAGATATTTTGCTTATAATCTCTGCTTTTGTCATTTCTAAATAAAAATTTATTTTGTTTGGTTTATTATTATATTTTTGAATCGCAAATATATTAATTTTAAGAATATAACAGCTTTGTTATATTTCTTTTTTTTATTTGTATAAACCTAATTTTCAGTTGATTATGATTTTCCAAAATACAATTATAGAGTGGTACCATAAAAATAAAAGAGATTTACCATGGAGAAATACGACAGATCCGTATAAAGTTTGGATTTCAGAAATTATTTTACAACAAACAAAGGTATCTCAGGGATTACCATATTATAACAGATTTATAACGGAGTTTCCTTCAATAACTGATTTAGCGAATGCAAAAGAAGATCAAGTGTTGAAATTATGGCAAGGATTAGGATATTATTCTAGAGCAAGAAATCTTCACTTTACAGCAAAATTAATCAGAGATAAGTATAATTCCATTTTTCCCTCAGATTATAATAGTATAATACAGTTAAAAGGAGTAGGAGACTATACATCTTCAGCAATATCTTCCTTCTGTTTTAAACTTCCATATGCAGTATTAGATGGGAATGTTTTTAGGCTTCTTAGTAGATATTTTGCTATAGATACTCCAATTGATTCAAGTGCTGGCAAACAAATATTTAAGAAAATATCTCAAGAATTAATTTGCTACAAAAATCCAGACATCTATAATCAAGCAATAATGGAATTCGGAGCTGTTCAATGTCTTCCAAAAAATCCATCATGTTCAGAATGTGTTTTAAATTCTTCGTGTAAGTCATATGGTACAGATTTGGTAAAATTACTTCCAATAAAGAGTAAGTCATTAAAAGTATCAAATAAATATTTTAATTACATAATTTTTATTTCTGGCAACAACACATTTATTCATAAAAGGAATATTGGAATTTGGAAATCGTTATATCAGTTCCCATTAATTGAGGGTAATTATTCATTTAATGAAATACAGAATTTACAAAAATGGAATGAATTGGTCAAGGATCAAAATCCAAGTTTAAGATTTTCTTCTTTACAAATTCAACATAAATTGTCTCATCAATTAATTCATGCTGTTTTTCATCATGTTGAAGTGAAAGACGTTATTTCTGAAAAATATTTAAAGATCAAGTGGTCTAAACTAGATGAATACCCCCTGCCAAGATTGATCGATAAATACTTGGAAAGTTTGAAAAAGTAAAAAATAAAAATGTATATTTGTGGAAAATAATCATTATGGCCGGAGTAAATAAGGTAATTTTAATAGGTAATCTTGGCAAAGACCCTGAAGTTAGACATTTAGACAATGGAGTTGCTGTTGCAAATTTCTCTTTAGCTACGACAGAATCATATACTAATAAGCAGGGTGATAGAGTAAATCAAACAGAATGGCATAATATTGTATTGTGGAGAGGGCTAGCTGATATTGCTGAAAAGTATCTTAAAAAAGGAAATTCTGTATATATTGAAGGAAAAATTTCTACTAGAAAATGGGAGGATAAAGAAGGTATTGCTAGATATTCTACAGATATCATTGCTGATAAGATGACTATGTTAGGATCAAAACAAGGAAATACACCTTCTTCGATCCCTAATCAAGATACGGAAACATCTACACAAGAACCTCTTGAGGAGTCAGGTAATGATGATTTACCATTTTAATGTATAAATTTTGGCAGTAGACCCCCTTCCCGTACTTTTAAATACAGTATCAGTTGAAATAAATGATTTAACTATAGGTCTAATTATTGGTACAATAATTGTATTTATTCTTATTTTTCTATCTGCTTTAATTTCAGGTTCTGAGGTTTCTTTTTTTTCATTAAATTCTAAAAATTTAGAGGATCTTTCTGAAATTGATGAGAAAAAAGAAGAGCAGATCAGAAGTTTATTGTCTAAACCAAACAAATTATTAGCTACCATACTTATTACAAATAATTTTATAAATGTTGCTATAATTATTCTTTCATCTTATTTAACGTCAAATATCTTTGATTTTTCTTCTTCCAAAACTTTTCAATTTATTGTTCAAGTCATAGTTATTACATTTATATTAGTATTGTTAGGAGAAATTACTCCAAAGGTATACGCAAAACAGAATGCAGTTTTGTTTAGTAAAAGAATGGCTTCTTTAATAAAGTTTTTTGAAACTATATTTTCGCCATTTTCATCAATATTAATTAAAACAAGTTCTTTTATAGATAAAAGATTAAAACAAAAATCTTTAGATATTTCTATGGAAGAAATCTCTCAGGCAATAGAATTAGCTAGTGACGGAGATCAATTAGAAGAAGAAAAAAAGATTTTAAAAAGTATTGTAGAGTTTGGAAATATTGATGTTAGAGAAATTATGAAACCTAGGATAGATGTTGTTTCTTTAGAGAAAAATGTTTCTTTTGATCAGGTTTTAAATCTCATAGTGTCCTCTTCATATTCTAGGATACCTGTGTATGAAGATTCATTTGACAATATTCATGGAGTATTATACATAAAAGATCTAATACCTCATATATCCTCAAAAAATGTTGACTGGAATTCAATTTGTCATGAGGCTTTGTTTGTTCCGGAAACAAAAAAAATTAATGATCTGTTAAAAGAATTTCAGGAAAAGAAAATTCATTTAGCAATTGTTGTTGATGAATATGGGGGAACATCAGGGATTGTTACTTTAGAGGATGTATTAGAAGAAATTGTTGGAGAGATAAATGATGAGTTTGATGATGATGGAAATCAATATTCAAAATTAGATAGTGATAACTTTGTTTTTGAAGCAAAAATATCAATAAATGATTTTCTTAAAGTTGTTGAAGGAGAAACGGATTATTTTGATGAAATAAAGGGAGATGCGGACACTATTGCAGGTTTGATAATTGAAAGAACAGGTATTATTCCTAAAATTTCAGAGAAGGTTGATTTTCCTCCATATACTTTTTTTATAGAATCTGCTGATGAGAGAAAGATTAATAGAGTAAAAGTACATATTCATAGATGAAAAAACTAATAATTATCTTATTTATATTTTTTTTAGTTATCAGTCTATATTTGTATATAACAAAACATGAGTATTATATTCCAAAGCCAGAGGCGCTTGTTAAAATAGAACTGCCAGAAAGTAGGACTTCTTTTTATACAGATGAAAAAATATCATTTAAATACTCTAATTCCACCTCTGTGAAGTTAAAAGATAATTTTTATTTACTTAATTATCCTCAGTATTCATCTTCTATTTCATTTAAGATAACACCTCTTTTAGATTTTGATAAAGAACTTTATAATTTTGAAAATTCTATTTCAGTGCATGAAAAGCAAGGTGCGTATATTAATGCTAATATAATTCAAGATACATCAGAAAATATTTATGGAGTTTTATGTTATTTGGAGGGCAATAAGATTGCTACCTCTTCTCAGTTCTTTGTAACGGATAGTACGAACTTTTTTGTACGCGGAGGATTAGATTTTGATTGTGCAATCTCCCCTGAAATTGAGGTTCAGAATATTATAATGAAACAAGAGATTCTCAAATTTATTCAATCCTTAAAGTGGGTAAACTAATAATACTAAACTTAATGAATGAGTTCATCTTATAAAAATTATTTTATTTTAATAATACTATCTGTAATTTGGGGTAGTTCTTTTATTCTGATGAAAAGAGGCTTAGAGGAGTATACGGACATGCAAGTTGCAGCTCTTAGACTATTTATTGCATTTCTATCATTGGTTCCATTTTTGTATCCAGCTTTAAAGAAATTGAAAAAGAAAAATATTATTCCTCTATTTATTACTGGAGTAATTGGGAATGGGATTCCAGCTTTCTTATTTACAAAAGCACAAACTACATTAGAAAGTTCTTTTGTTGGTATGTTAAATTCATTAACTCCCATATTCACCTTATTTTTAGGTATATATTTTTTTAATACAAAACCTTCTATTTCAAATATATCAGGGGTAATAATTGGATTTTTAGGAGCAATTTTATTATATCTATCAGAGGTATCTAGCTTATATACAATTAATGTTAGTGTGTTTTTAGTTGTTTTTGCGTGTTTGTTTTATGGAGCCTCTGTAAATGTTATCCAAAAATATCTAGCAGAAATGAATCCTATTGATATTTCCGCTATAGCTTTTTTATATATTGGTCCTTTTGCTGGATATTATATTTTTTCAACAGATTTTGTTGAAATAGCTTCTACTAAAAATGGACTATATTCATTAGGATATATCACAATTTTAGCTATTTTAGGTACATCTTTCTCAGTGGTGTTATTTAACAAATTAATAAAGGATACTTCCGCAATATTCGCTGCTTCTGTAACTTATCTTATACCAATTGTTGCGATTCTATGGGGTGTATTAGAAGATGAACCTATTAAGTATAAACACTATATTGGTATTTGTATTATTCTATGCGGAGTGTATTTAGTAAATAAAAAGAAATCTAATCTAGAATAATTCTTTTTTCAACTCTTCCATCCTCATAAATATAAAATAGGGGAGTATTTTTATTCTCTAACGATTCTCTTCCTAACACATCAACTATTTTTAATAATTTCTTTTTAGATGATAAGTTGTTAATATTTGTTATAGTTGTATTTATATTTAAATTGTCAATAAATAAATTATTTTCATATTGATTGACATTCCTGAATTTTAAAACAATGTCATCTTGATTTAGATAATTCAATAATGAAATACTCTCAAATTTCCAGTCATTTGTACCAGTAGGTATCCAGTTGTATCCGTGATAAACAGGGCTAGTTGTTACTAAATTAGTTCCTGCTTTTTCCCAAATTTTTGTCCATGTTATACCGCAGTCCTCAGAGATATAAATAATTAATGTGTCCGACCAATTTTGAGATAAATTAGGATTTGTCCATAATGTGTAAGCATAGTGAAAATTAAGATATGCTGAATTTGCATTAGATAAATTTACTGATGGTAATATAAAATCATCATATGTTCCATTTGCAGCGTATTCTGCGTTATTTATATATATAGATTTAGAGCTGCTGTATCCAGCTAATTCATTAATTTCCCATGTTTTGTCTCCATCATCATTTACTATTGTCCAATTATTTGGAATTGAATTAATTTGAAAATCTTCAATTATTGGGATGTTAATTGATCCACAATCACAATTAGCTAAGCAGTTATTTAAATCCGTATAAGTTCCATTTCCATTATTTGGATCAATACAATTTCCATTAACGCAGTTCCATGAAGGAGTTGGGGGCGTATTAGAGCATAAATTGTGATTTAATAAGTTTGGTCTATATTGATTAATTGCTGAAATCATTCTATTTTTTTGCCCATTTGTAAACATATTCATACACGCATCATTTGTATAGTCCATATAGTTCATAAACATATCCCCATTAGAGTTTGTTGTGTTACAACTATTCGCATTATGAGGAAATGATGGACAACTATAATTAGCTTCTTCTTGAATCGGTGTGTCATTTACATTATCGTTTCCACAGTTACCAAATGAACCCCATACATGATCTAAATTTAACCAATGTCCAACTTCATGTGTTGCTGTTCTCCCTTTGTTATAAGGAGCTTGAACAACTCCTGTATTACCAAAATATCGATAACCAACAACTACACCATCATTTGGGTTATTAAACCCTGATGGAGGGGTAGCGTATCCTAAAATACCTCCACTTAAATCACAAACCCAAATATTAAGATAATCATCTTGAGGCCATGGGTCTATACCACCACTTGAGCTAGATTTCATGCCATCATTTTGAATAGAAAAAGATGTTTGTGATGTTTGAGTTCTAGTAATTCCAGTGGTAAAATTTCCGTTTGGATCTGTATTCGCAAGACAAAATTCAATTTCAGTATCAGCAGCTATAGAGTTCCAAACAGTTGGTGTATTGATTGCATCAACATTAGTTCTTCTGTAATCTTGATTTAATATATCAATTTGTGAAAAAATTTGGGCGTCTGAAATGTTTTCTTGATTGGTGTTCCAAACAACATGTACTACTACAGGAATTGTTATGATAGAATTCTGTTTTGTGGAATTTTTTAATAGCCAATGTTCAGTTTGTTTATTAACTTTTGATCTTTGTTTTTTGTATTCAGAATATTTTTTCTCAAGACTTTTAGTAATTATCTCCGTTCCGCATTTTTCATTTTTTATATGAGTATCTAACTGTGAGTAAGATAAGAATGGTGTTATTATACTTGCTAAAATAATAATCAAATTTTTCATAAATTAGTTTTTTCTAGATGCAAAAATAATAAGAATTTTAATATGTAAAATATTTGTGTTTTTAGTTTCTATTTAATCAGAATTTATTAGTTTTGCAATCCGAAATTAAAAAATATTAATAATGTACGCAATAGTTGAGATAGCAGGGCAACAATTCAAGGTTGAAAAAGATCAACAGATATTTGTACACAGATTAGAAGTAAAAGAAGGTTCAAAGTTAGATTTTGAAAAAGTTCTTTTAATTGATAATAGTGGAAAAGTAAATGTTGGCGCCCCAGCTATAAAAGGAGCCACGGTGACGGCTAAAGTACTTGAACACTTGAAAGGTGATAAAGTAATCGTATTTAAAAAGAAAAGAAGAAAGGGATACAGAGTAAAAAATGGTCACAGACAATATTTAACAAAATTAGAAATTGTAAAGATAAATGAAAAAACAGCTTCAAAAGCTACTAAAAAGAAATCTGAAACAAAATCTAAAACTGAGGCTAAAAAAGCACCAGTAAAAAAGAAAACAACAACAAAAAAGACTACAGCTAAAAAAGCTGAGTAATTTTATACAAAATTTTAATACAATGGCACATAAAAAAGGAGCTGGAAGTTCAAAAAACGGAAGAGAGTCAGAAAGTAAAAGGCTCGGTGTAAAAATATTTGGTGGTCAGCAAATTATTGCTGGTAACATTATTGTACGTCAGAGGGGAACAAAGCACAATGCTGGAGAAAATGTAGGTATGGGTAAAGATCATACCCTTTTTGCACTAGCTAATGGGGTTGTGAAATTTACTAAGAAAAGAAATAACAGATCTTATGTGTCTGTTGTAACGTCTTGATTTAATTTCTCTAAAATAATACTATAAAAACTCTTGAGAAATCAAGAGTTTTTTTGTTTACTTTTGTATCCTAAATAAAAATAGAAAATGTTACAAGTACAATTTTTAAGAGATAATAGAGATGAAATAATCGAAAGATTAAAGATTAAAAACTTTAATGAATCTTTAATTATTAATCAAGTTATTGAATTAGATGATAAAAGAAAATTTATTCAATCGGAATCTGATGAATTACTAGCAAGATCAAATATTATTGCAAAAGAAATAGGTATTTTGTTTAAATCAGATAAAGGAGAGGAAGCTAATTCCTTAAAAGAAGAATCTCTAAGTATTAAAGAAAAAACAAAAGCACTTCAATCTTCTTTGTCAGAAATACAAAATAAAATAAGAGAATTGTTAGTTCAAATTCCTAATGTCCCACATAAGTTAGTGCCCTCAGGAAAATCAGATGTAGATAATATAACAGTTAAAGAGTATGGAAAGATTCCGGAGTTAAGTAAATATAAAAAACCTCATTGGGATTTGTGTTCTCAGTATAATCTTATTGATTTTGAACTAGGAAATAAAATTACTGGCGCTGGTTTTCCTGTATATATTAACAAAGGAGCAAAATTGCAAAGAGCATTAATTTCTTACTTTTTAGATAAAAATACAGAAGCTGGATATATAGAATATCAACCACCTCATTTAGTAAATGAGGATTCTGGATTTGGAACAGGGCAACTTCCAGATAAAGAGGGTCAAATGTATCAAATTACTGAAGACAATTTATATTTAATTCCAACAGCTGAAGTTCCAGTTACAAATTTCTTTAGAAATGTAATTATTAACAAGGAAGATTTCCCAATAAAATGTACTGCTTATACTCCATGTTTTAGAAGAGAAGCTGGATCCTATGGAAAAGATGTTAGAGGATTGAATAGACTTCATCAGTTTGATAAAGTAGAGATTGTCCAATTACAACATCCTGAAAAATCTTACGATACTTTAAATATAATGGTAGATCATGTCGCTTCTATTTTAGAAGAGTTAGAATTGCCGTATAGAATCTTAAGACTTTGTGGAGGTGATTTAAGTTTTACATCTTCTCTAACATATGATTTTGAAGTTTATTCAGCTGGACAAGAGAGATGGTTAGAAGTTAGTTCGGTTTCTAATTTTGAATCATATCAATCAAATAGATTACAACTTAGATTTAAAAACGAAAATGGCAAGAATCAATTATGTCATACTTTGAATGGAAGCGCTTTAGCTCTACCGAGAGTTTTTGCTGCATTGGTAGAGAATAATCAGACTGAGAATGGAATTTTGATTCCTAAAGTACTTCAAGAATATACTCGATTTAACATTATAGATTAGATGAAACTGATTGTTGCATTGTTTTTTTGTGTGTCCTTTGCTTATTCACAAACAAATGACTCTCAATTAGCATATCAGTATTTCCAGAATGGAGAGTATGTGAAAGCAATAGAAATCTATAAGGAATTATCTAAAGGATATTCTTTTACTCAATATTATCATCCTTATTTTCAGTGTTTAGTTTTGTCAGAAAAATTCTCTGAGGCTAAAAAGTTAACTATTAAAATGATAAAAAGAAATGATAATCATCTTCCATATAAGGTAGATTTATATATGATACATAGGAAGATAAATGAAGATAAGAACGCAAGTAAGGTTTTTAAAAACATTCAAGAAAAGCTAAAAAAAGAATATACTCAAATTGTAAATGTTTCGAATAAATTTAGTGGATATGCGTTGTATCAAGAAGCGTTAGATTTGTATTTGCTTGTGGAAAAGTTTTCTGAAAATAATAAAAAATTTCCAATTCAAAAAGCTCAATTATATCAGTTATTATCTAACGATGAGAAGATGGTTAATGAGTATTTAGAATATTTAAAAGGCAATCCATCTCAAAGGATTACTGTTATAAATTACTTACAGAGATATCTAGATAATAATGGAATAGAAAATGATAAACATTATAATTATGTAAAGAATGGATTATTGCGATTCAGTCAAAAAGAAAAGGATACTTATGTCTTTTCAGAATTACTCATTTGGCTTTTTATGCAGAATAATGAATTTAATCTCGCTTATCTTCAGGCAAAAGCACTGGATAAGAGATTAAATGAAGATGGAGAACGTCTATATGATTTAGCGGAGACATTTTTAGATAATAACTATTTTGATTTAGCTGTTAAATGTTATAAGTATATAATTGATAAAGGATCTGATAATTATTATTTTATTGACGCTCATATTAATTTACTATTTGCATTAGGAGAAAAAGAAAACACTGATTTAGATGAGTTAGATTTAATGTATTTCAGAACTATAGAGGAATTGGGAGAGGACTATACAACTGTCTTGTTGTTGAATAATTATGCGTATTTTAAAGCATTTTCAATGTCTGATTTATCTTCTGCGCAATTAATTTTAGAAAGGATTATGAGTATACCTGGAATCAGTAAGAATGACCTGGCAGAGTGTAAATTAGTGTATGCAGATGTGATGTTGCTTTCTGGTAATGTCTGGACGTCATTATTATATTATTCTCAAGTGGAAAAAGAACATAAAGAAAGTCCTATAGGCCATGAAGCCAAATTAAGAAGAGCAAAGATTTCATATTATCAGGGTGATTTTAATTGGGCACAATCTCAGTTAGATGTTTTGAAGTCATCTACTTCTAAGTTGATTTCTAATGATGCTATGGATTTATCTTTGTTAATTACAGATAATTTAAATTTGGATACTACTTCCGTTCCTATGGAAATTTATGCAAGAGCAGATTTATTATATTATCAGAATAAATTTGAAGAATCAATAATTACTTTAGATTCAATTTGTGATTTATACTCAGGACACGCATTAATAGATGAGATATATTTTAGAAAATATCAGATATATAATAAGATTGGAGAAATTGACAAAGGAATTGAGATGCTCGAACTAATTGTTTCAGATTATTCCTATGATATTTTAAACGATGATGCTTTGTTTAACTTAGCTCAGATTTATGAGATAAAAAAGAAAGATTCCAAAAAGGCTATTTATTACTATGAATCAATTTTGTTGGAATGTAATGGTAGTATATATACATCAGAATCAAGAAAAAAATATAGACACTTAAGAGGTGATGACTTATGATAATTTATAATGTTACATGTAATGTAGAAAAAGAAATCTTACAAGACTGGATTCAATGGATGATAGAGATTCATATTCCAGATGTTATGCAAACAGGTTTTTTTTTGGAAGCAAATATAAATAAGGTGATATCAAGTAATGATGCTGGAACTACTTATGCAATAGCCTATAGTTGTGAAAGTATGAAAAAGTTACATGAATATCAAATCAAATTTTCTGCTGAATTACAGAAAAAACACATGGAGCGTTATGGAGAAAAAGTTGTAGCTTTTAGAACAATATTAGAATTAATCAGAAAATTTTAAGTAGAAAAGATCGGCTTTAACAAACAATTAATATATAAACACTCTCTCTCTATTTATTATTTTAGAACAGTGAGAAATTCTTATCTAACATTTTAAGATAATTTTTAAAAGAAAAGATTTATAGAATTTATTTGAGGAAAGGATTACTTTGTTTTTCTTTTCCAATAGTTGTTGAAGGGCCATGACCACAATATACTATAGTTTTTTCATCTAGAATCATTAACTTATTTTGAATGCTATGAATAAGAGTGTCAAAATCTCCTCCTGGTAAATCAGTTCGTCCAATACTACCATTAAACAATACGTCTCCCGCAATAATGAAGTTGTCCAATTTACTTAACAAACAAATATGTCCAGGGGCATGTCCAGGAGTAAATATAATGTCTAGTATGCTATTTCCAAATTTAATTTGATCTCCCTCAGAAATGAAATGTTTTGGATACGGACTAACTTCATAATGTTCAAATCCGTATGTACTAGCTACAGCTTCTGAATCTTTAAGAAGAATTAGATCTAATTTATTCATATGTAAATCTATATTCCAAGACTCAATCGAAAATTTATTACCAAATATGTGATCAATATGACAATGAGTATTAATTAGTTTTATAGGTTTCAATCTATTTTCTTCTATAAAATTTTTAAGAATTTCCTTTTCATTTTGTTCGTAACATCCAGGGTCAATAATTAAACATTCTTTTGTTTCATCCCAAATCAGAAATGTGTTTTCTTGGAAGGGATTAAAAGTAAATTGTTTGACTTTCATTTTTTTTTTT
>MDTD01039629.1_pt1 | contig 25729 bp, 26 predicted proteins | sample 811221 | NCBI WGS metagenome assembly MDTD01 (sample SAMN05326646, study PRJNA326480) | marine metagenome | isolation source: seawater | place: Pacific Ocean: South West | collected 2011 | reverse complement strand
TGTGGAAGCGCAGTAATGCGTGCAGCTAACCAGTACTAATAGCTCAATTGGCTTGATTTATGCACTGAAAAAAATTTTTGAAAAATATTGATATGAAGATTAAGGGGATATGGTTATTTGGCTTATCTGGGTCTGGTAAAACATATTTATCAAAGAAAATAGCAAAAAAAATAAAAAATTCTTTTTTGATTGATGGAGATCAAATAAGAAAATTGATTAGTTTTGATCTAGGCTATAACATTAGAGATAGGGTTATATCGAGTAAAAGAAACCTTGGTTTAGCAAAAATAGCCATAGCAAACAAACAGTTTCCAATCATAAGTGGAGTTTATTTAGATCCAAAAGTATATAGAGACATTTGTAAAAGTAATATTAGAGTTATTAATGTAGTTTCACATAAAAAATCAGATATTAATAAAAAATTATTTAATAAAAAAAAAGTAGTAGGAAAGTCAATTAAACAACCAAAGTTTAAATGTAGAGTGTTTATAAATAATTACAGCAAGAAACAAAAATTAGATGTTTTATGGAAAAAATAACACTTGGAAAGTTTGATAAGCTTGCTAAGGCATATAAAAATAGTAGACCAAATTATTCTACTGAATTAGTTAATCTATTAAAATCAATTTTAATTAATAATAAAAATATTTTCTCTTTAGATTTAGGTTGTGGGACAGGTATCTTTACCAAAAAATTGTCAACTATTTCAAAAAAAGTAATTGGTATTGATGCAAGTAATGAAATGATTAAATATGCTTATAAGGATAAAAAAATTACTTATCAAAATAAAAAAGTTGAAAAGATAAAGTTCAATCAAAAATTTGATATTATCTCATCTGCGTCTTCATTCCATTGGTTTGATAATAAAAAAATCTCAAAAATTATTAAATCTCATTTAAGAGATAAGGGAATATTTTTAATAATTTATAACACTAGAGATATTTCTTTTAATAGTTATTTAAAAAAAGTAGAAAAGAAAATTATTTCTTTTAACCCAAATTTTAAAAAAAGGAAATCTAGTGGCTCCTCTAAATTTGTGAGTAATAAGATTGGTGAATTTAAAAAAATTTCTAAACTATCTGGTCCAATTAAATTTGATATTACTCATGAAGAATTTTTCACAAAGAAAAGATATTTTAATGTTTGGGAGAGTGCTAATGAATTTAGAAATAGAATTGGAATTAAAAATTACCATAAATTTTTTAATTGGCTTAATGCTACTTTTCCTAAAAAAGGCCTTAAAGCTCGATATATTAACAAGTGTTGGATATTTCAAAAATAAACAATACTAAAGTGATTGCAAAATCTTCTTAAATTAATAAAAAACTTTAAATAACATTAATTTTTTTGATGAGCTTTAAAAAATATAAAAAAAATATAAATTTACTACTTATCACCCATGGCTTTGGTCAACAAACTCAATTTATTGAGTCATTACTAGATGGTCATTCTCAAATAATCCAATTTCCCACCAATTATAAAGATTATTTTTTAAACTTAAAAAGTAAAAATTTTGTTGATGCAATAGATGAATTTATTTATGGAAATCCAGGATATGTTTATGACATTTTTGATGTTGGAAAAAATAAAGTAAGAATCCTTAATAGAAGTAGAATAGTCCCTTTAATTCATGACAGAGATACATTTTATTTTGATAAAGAATCTTTAGCTGAAATAAATAATATTAAAAAACTTAAAAAATATTCTAAGTTTATTAAAAAAAATTTATTAGTAGTTTTTCAAAAAAAATTTCTTTTTAAGGATGCAATTAGTAAGAAATTTAAATTTAATAATAACGAACTTAATAATCTTTTGTTAAATGCAAAATCTATTTATAAATTAAATCCACATAAATTTAAAAAAATTTTTTTAAATACGATTCAAAGGGAAAAATTAAATATAGAATTTAATAAAAAAAATCTTTTATTATTGTTACATTATTGTTTAGCAATTTATTTAAAAAAAAATACAAACAGTTTGAAATACATTTTATTTAATCTCCATGATTATACTAATACTAAGGAAATTTTAGAGGATTTCAGGAATTCTTATCATTTCTCTTTTGCACAAGATTTAAAAAGTCATTTTTCAAGACAAAAATTTAAAAGAAGTGGAGACAAAAATTTAAGTTTATTAAACTTTGCTTACACTGAAATTAAATGTGTTAATGAATTGCTCAAATTGTTCAGATTTAAAGTAAATAGAAATTATTTGTTTCATAACCATTATATTAAAAAACAAAAAGGTAAATTTGTGGATCTTATGCTTAGATTATTAAAACTAAATAAAGAAAAAATTTGCTATTATTCAACTTATCTTGGTCGAAGAACATTTGGTAATTCAGGAAATCAGAAAGTATTAAAATCATTTTCAAATGATTTTGATTTTTTTGATTGGTGGAATTACTTAAAAAGTTATGAAATTTACTATTTAGATTTTTTTTTCAAAGGCTTTTTTAAGATTTTCAAAAATTCTCCAAGTAAGAAAAAAATAAATTTTGTGTTTCCACTTTATTATCTAAATATTTATAGATATTTTTTTATAGAAGACATTTGTCACTTTTTTAAATCTGAGATGGTTTCAAATAAATATTATAAATTAACCAATCTAAATAAATTTTCTTATTATAGATTTTTTAGATATCCATCCAGAATATTAATATACGGGTTAACTTATCCTTTGGTATTTTCATTAAAAATTTTCAAAATTTTATACTTCAATTCAATTTTTAGAAATAGTAAGATTAAATTTAGGGAATTTTTTTAAAATTATTTGGATTATTAACTATCATTCTTAAAATAGGATGTGCTTTATAATAAAAATATTTAATATTTTGTCGATTTATATATTCATTTTTTGCAATTTTCTTTTTAAGAAATTCAATTAAAGCATTTGATCTTATTTCATTATCAAAATTTTTTTCAATATTTCCAAAATTTTTTGGAGGATTAAAAAATTTTTTAAATATAATTTTTCCCTCATCAATATTTCTATTCATAATGAATAATGAAACACAAATTTTTTTTTTTGAGAGCAAGGTATAATAAATCGTTGTACTACCTTTAAAAAATGGAAGATCACCAGAATGACAATGGATCAATTTTTTCCTTAATAAATCATCATTTTTAATAATTTGCCCAGGGTATCCAGAATAAATAAATCTACCTGAAAGATTCTTTAAGTCCGATTTTTTTACTAACAAAGGACTATTTATATCCTCTACTTTGATAAATTGAGTTACATTTAATAAATTTTTACTTTTAATTAATTGATATGTAGCTTTCTTTTTATTTGCAAAATATATTATTTTTGAAATTTTTATTTTAGCTCTAATAAGTGATTTTATATAAAAAAAAGATCTTTCTGTCTCAGCAACAATTAAATTCAAATTCATAAAAATTTTTTTAAAATTTTTTCTTCTAGTCGAAAACTTTTGCATGAGCCACAGTAAACTTTCTTTGTTTTTAAAAAAGTCAATATTACAATATCATTGATTTTAAGAAGTGAATTAAGTTTTTGCATATCATTGATTTCTTTTAAATTAAAAATTTTTTTACCTAATAATATTAATGAGATTAAAGATTTTATTTTTTTATTATTTTTTTCATTTCTTAAATATAGATGTGAGTTAAAAAATTTGTAATCTCTTAAGGTATTTTTTTTTAAGCTGTATCTAGCTGATAAATATTTGTTGTGTTTAGAATTAGTAGAAATATATTTATTTTTTTTCTCCAACTTGCTTATTAGTAGTTTTATTTTTTCTCTATTGATGAAATCATTTTTTGTAAAAGTAACTCTTCTATATTTTTTACTAATTATTTCACTTAGTTTGTTTTTCAAAATATTAAGTCTATTTAAAATTTTTTGATTTTTTTGCGATGATTATATCTTTTTTTTCATCTATTTCATGCCAATAACTTTTATAAGGTTTAATATTAATTCTTAAATATTTTCTTTTAATACTCTCATTCAAAAAAGAGGTCATATCTAATCCTTTATTTTGAAATTTAAAAAAATCAGATAACTCCAAATATTTTTTTTTTGTAAATTTCAAAATGCCACAAAATTGATATTTTGGATATTTGTTAAGAATTTTTCCTCCAATTTGAGTAACTTTTTTCTTTTTAATTTTTAATTCTTCAGCATCTATTAATATCTTTTTTTTCGACATTCTTTTTTTCCAGTATTCCAACCAATTTAGATTTACTGGTAAAATATTATTTTTAACTTTTAAAAGTTTTATGATGTTAGGGTTAAAAATAATATCTCCATAGCAAACAACAACATCATCATTAATATATTTTTTAGCTAAAAACATGCTATAGACCATATTAGTTTTTTTATAATCTTTGTTATGCACAATCTTAAAATCTAAATTTTTAGCAATATTTTTTAATTTCTCTTTTTTATATCCAGTAATTATTATTTTTTTTTTAAAATTTTTAAAAAATTTTTTATTTCTTTCTAATAAAGTTTGGCCTTTAATTTTTACTAGACATTTGGGACTATTCCTTAATTTGCTTGGTAATCTTGAGCCTCTCCCCGCTGCCAAATAAATTAAAATCATAAGAAATTTTTGATTAATTTAAAGTCTAATTTCTTAAACGTTTTATATCTTTCAGGGTGCCAAATAACACCCAATATTTTTTTATTCTTCATAACAAAACATTCTATATTTTTTTCTTTATCAAAACACAATGGTTCACAATTAGAAGGAACTTTTTTTATGTATATATTATGATAAGAATTTACCCTTGAATTTAAAAAATTAAATTTTTTTGAAAAAATTTTATGTTCTCTTATTTTTCCTTTTTGATATTTAAGTTTACCCCCTTCCTTTTTAACAATAAATTGTGCCCCATGACATATCGCTAAAATTGGAATTTTCGATTTTTTTGCCTTCAGGTAAAAAAATTCATCAAGTTTTTTTCGAAATCTTGACCTTTTTGAATTATCTTTGATATCATTTCCCCCAGACAAACATAAAAAATCAAAATGATAATTCTTTTTTTCACAAAGAATTACAAATTTACTATTTTGTTTAATTTGTCTAAAAAAAGATAATAACCTTAAATCAACTGAAAATTCAATTTGATCTTTGTAAGGCTCTCTAATTGTGGGGACTATACCTATTATCATAAAATTTTAAAATTTTTATTTTTGCAATCGAAAAATATTTTTTTTGAATTAGATACTTTCTTAAAATTATTTTCTCCAATTCCAATAATTGCCGGTATACTTAATTCAGAGCATCTGATGGACATATGTGAATTAAAACCACCATATTTTGTTATGAGACCCTTTATTTTATGACTGAAAATAAAGTCGTAACCTGGATCTGCATTTTCAATACATATAACTTTATTACTTAAATCTATATTACGACCCAAATTTAATTTTAATAAATCTCCCTCACAAGTTTTGTCTGTGATATAATTTGGATGATCTTCAGGTATTTTAACAATATATAAGTCTTTTGGACTTAAAATTACATCAGGTAAATCAATATAATAGTTATTTAAATATTCAATCTTATTCTTTTTAATCATTTCTTTAATTTGACTGGCAGCAGTCGATGAATTTAGATTATAATAAAAATCTGTTATATCATTTATTTTTAGATATGATAAAGAATTAGTTTCTATTTTGTGTTTTTTAGCAAATGATTTTAAATTATTAAAAACTAAATCTATACTTTTCATAAAAATAAATTTTGAATATTCTCTGTCACGTATAGATTCTTTTAAAAAGTCAATAAATTTGGTAAAAGTTATTTTTTTATTAAATTTTCTTATAAATCTAATAATTTGTTTTTTTTGTATTTCTGAAAAGTAAAACTTATTTTTTTTTGGAGAAGTTACTTTTCTTTTTTTAAATAATTTATTGTATGCTGAATTGTAATTAGGAGAGCTTATTTCATAAGAATTCGGTCTTAAATGTCCATATTTTGATAAAAATTTTGATTTATTCAAAGTATTAAAATCTTCAGATAATTCAGATGATATTGTTTTTACAGATTGCAAAAATTTATTCTTATCATCATTTGTAAAAATTTTATTTTTTACAAAAGAGTCTATTATCTCAATTGCAATAAAGCCACATCTAGCCAAACCAGCAAATGGCAATGTGCCAAATTTTTTACAATTTTCAATATGCCAATAGATCTTATCAAAAAAATACATGTTAGATCCCTCAATTTTTTTTTGTTTATCAATAAGGTTTTTTATTTTGTTTAGATCTTTATTTTTTTCCTCTATCGATAGATTATTAATTTTTTTTAAACAAAAAATAATTTTTAAAATTTCTTTTTGGGAAAACTTTTTTTTGAGATCAAATTTAATTTTTTTTTCTAAATTTACAGAGTAACATGAATAAATTATTTCTTTTTCAATTTTATCGTGCAGAAATTTATTTTTACCAAATTTATTCAAATAAAAATTAATAAGTTTTACTTTAGTTTGTTTTGTAAGATCTCTTGGAATCCAAGAGTTAAAATCAACTTTAACATCTATAAATGGGGTATTGTAAAATGTTGTCATTAGGTGAAACTGACTTATATCTTGAAATCCATAATTATATCTATTTTCAGACCAAACATGATCTGTAATAAGTTCTCTATATAAAGATAAGGATAAAGGTTTTGGTTTTTTTCCTATAATCTCTGCGGGGTTCCAGTCAGGCATAACTCCAAAATAAGTTGTCTGACCAAATTCTGTATTTTGTTTCTTTTTAAGTTTAAGAATTTTTTTTTCTAGATTTGATAAATATCTTTCAAAATTCGCATGAGTCAACGTAGATTTATAATCTTTTCTTTTAATTGGTAGATTTAATTTACGGGCTTGTAAAATAAAAACTTTGTTATTTTTATCTATACAAAACTCAACATCAAGTTCACAATTGTAAATTCTTTTTAATTTTAGAATTTCATGAACAAGTTTTTGAAACTGCGAATTAATTTTATATTTTTTGTTAGGAAAATATTTAAGGGTATGTGTTTTTTTTCCACCAGAAGTTACCACAGTAGGATTGGGACCTTGATGATAATTTATTACAATATATGGACTATAAGTATTCAAATCCGTTGTTAAAACTACACCAGATAATTTAATATTTTTTACCATTGATTGAACAAAAAAAATATTTTTTCTTTTATTTTTACCGTAAGAATTAATTACTTTAGAAATATGTTTCTTCAAAGAATTTGCATCTTTGACTTCGGAATTTATAATTGATGTATATTTGCCAGCGTTTGATACTTTTGAACCATCCTCATCATTGGCAGAAGATCTAATTGCAACAAGATTTCTAAACTTTTTCTGTATTATATCTATCGTTTTTTTTTCATTTTTTAAAAAATCTGAACATTTAAATATTTCTAATGTGGGAATATGAAATTTTTTTTTCTTTAAGTATAATAAGTTTAAAGCTTTATTGTTTTTCATTAAATTTGCCATATTTTTGATATAAATATAATAACAATAATTAATAATATGTATCTAAAACAATTTATTAAAAATACCAACTTAATTTTAATTTCACATGGTTTCGGAATGCAAACTCAATTTATTGAATCATTACTAGATGGTCATTCGAAAATAATTCAATTTCCGACAAATTATAAAGATTATTTTCTAAATTTGAGGAGTCAAAAATTTTCTGACGCTATTGAAGAATTTATAAATCTAAATCCTGGTTATGTTTATGATATTTTTAACGTTCATAATAATGAATATTTTATTATTGATAGATCACGGGTAACGCCAATGATAGAAGATAGAGACTATTTCTATTTCGATAAGAAATCTTTATCTCGAATTAAAAAGAATGATAAATTAAAAAAGTATTATAATTTTATAAAAAAAAATTTATTTAAAAGATTTAAAAAAAAATTTTTGTTCGAGGAAAAATTTTTTAAATCATTCAAAAAATCAAATGATTTTAATCTTTTATATAAAGAAGCCAGACCAGTATATTTAATAAATAAAAATAGATTTAAAAAAATATATGAAAAAGAATTAAATAAAATAAATTTTGTATTTAATTTTAATAAAAAAAATTTACTTTTATTTTTACATTATTGTTTAGCCATATATTTTAAAAAAAACCCACTGAGAATAAAGTATATATTATTTAATCTTCATGACTATAAAAATATTAATGAATTACTTTTAGATTTTAATGACTCAACTCATTTAGTTGTTGGACAAGATTTTAAAAGAAGATTTTCAAGAAATAAATTTAAAGTCCAGACGCATCATGAAAGTGTAGTGCAGTTTTGTTATAAAAATATTACTGATATTGACTATTTATTAAGATCTTTTGAGATTAAAAAAACTAAAAACTACCTATTTTTTAATGAGTATATAAGTCAGAATAAAAATAAATTTATTTATAAGATTTTAAAAGTTTTAAAACTTAAAAATGAAGAGATATGCTTCAGGCCAACATTTATGTCTCTTAAAAGTTATGGTAATTCTAGAAATAAAAAGATACTATATGGTTTTTCATCGGATTTTGCATATACTGACTGGTGGAACTATTTAAAAGATGACGAAATATATTACTTAGATTACTTTTATAGAAATTTCTTTAAATATTTTAAAAATAAGCCGAGTAAACTTTTTCTTGAAAAAAAAAATATAAGTAAAAATATTTTTACACTATTAAAACTTTTTTTTATGGATGATTACAAACATTTTTGCAAAAATGAAATGAGTACAAAATCACAAGTGGATAATTCAAAAGTTTTTAAGTTTAATATATATGATAGGCATATAAGGCTACCATTAAAACTCACTTTATACACAATAATTTACCCTATAATTTTTTTTTACAAGGTTTACAAAATTGAAGAAATCAATAAAAAGTATAAAAATAAAAAAACTCAGTTTCAGGTATTTCTGTAATTTAGTAATTTAAAATGATTAAAAAAAAAAAAATTGATAAATTTGTTAATCAGTATTTTAAAAGTTTTTCCTCAAAAAATTTAAGTGAATTAGATAAAATGTTTTCTAAAAATATAGTTTTAATTGACTGGAATGTTAATGTTAAAGGCAAAAAAAAAGTTTTAGATATGAATAAACAGTTTTTTAAGAATAAAAAAATTAAGGTCAATTTAAAAAGAATATTTTACAATATCAAGCAAAGAGCTGTATCTTGTAAGATTGATTTAAAAATAAATAATAAAAAATTAGATATCATTGATTTAATTCATTTTGATAAAAAAATGAAAATTGTAAAAATTGAAGCATATTTGGGATGACAAAAAGAAAAAATACTTCAAATAAAATAAAAAAAGTAAATAAACCTTGGGGATATGAGCTGTGGATTGCCTCAAAAGAAAATAAGGCCAAGTTCGCAATGAAAGAAATTTTCATAAAATCTGGATTTAAAACTAGTTTTCAATTTCATGAAAAAAAAGAAGAATGTAATTATATTATAAAGGGGACTGGAAAATTTTACATATCAAAAAAGAGGATCAATTTATCTAAGTTCAAAAAAAATCAATATAAAAAACAGGAATTAAAAAAAATCATAAAAAATTTGAAAACCTATAATCTAAAAAAAGGATCTTCATTTTATATAAAGCCTTTATTTGTTCACAGTGTAAAATCTACAAAAAATTTATTAATGATGGAGTCATCTACCTTACATCTTGATGATGTTTATAGAATTTTTGACGAAAGTGGAAGAGGACATGGAAGAATTAATTCAGAACATAAAAATGAAAATTCCAGATAAAAATACAAATTTTTTTTTTAGTGTCTCAAACAATCCCAGCTCAAGAGGTTCGAACTTTTATAACAAACTATTTTTTAAAAAAAAAAAAAATAATATTTATTTTCCAATTTTAATCAAAAATAATTTAGATTTCAAAAAATTTATAGATTTTTCAAGATTAGGAATAATTAAAGTTGGCGGGATGAGTATATCAATGCCATTCAAATCCTACGCTCTTAAATTTGCAAATATAAAACACAAATCAACAATAATTTCAAAAAATATAAATACCTTAATTTTTAAAAAAAAAAATATTTATGCCTATAATTCTGATTTTTTAGCAGCAGAAAAAATTTTAAAAAAAAAAAAATTTGATAATTTTATAATTATGGGTGCTGGAAGTTTAGCATCATCTTTTATAAACTTATTGAGAGGAAAAAAAATATTTATATTCAACAGATCAAAAAAAAATGTAAAAAAAATTATTTTGAAACATAATAATGTATTCGAATTAAATCGAAAAAATTCAAAAAAACTAAAAAATGTATGTATAATTAATGCAACACCTAAACATAACCATAAAAAGCTTCTTAATTTAGTTGATTTTAGTAGAGTAAAATATATTTGTGATTGTATTATTGAAAAAGAAAGTAAATTAAGCAAAATCTCCAAAAGATACTTTATAAAATATACTAATGGGGATCATTTTTATGAACATCAAAGAAGTTATCAACAAAAAATTTATTTAAATGAAAAATTATAAAGTTTGTATTTTAGCAGCTGGCATTGGAAGCAGATCTTTTGATCCTAATATAAACAAAGCTCTTTTGCCATTAGATGGAAAAGCGGTAATCTCAAATATAATTGATAAGTTTGAAAAAAAACAAAAATTTGTTATTGCATTAGGTTATTTATCAGACCAAGTTAAGCAATATTTAAAACATGCACATCCAAATACAAAATTTGAATTTGTAGATGTAAAAAAATATTTTGGTGTTGGTTCAGGGCCGGGCCACTCTTTGTTATGTTGTGAAAATAAATTAAAATGTCCGTTTATAATAACTTCAGTTGATACAATTGTACTGGAAAATGTTTCAAATCCATCCGAAAATTGGATGGGAGTAGCACCAGTTAAAAATACCTCTGATTTCTGTACAGTGCAAACTAATGCAAATTTAGTGACAAGAATAGATGATAAAACCTTAAATGATAATCGATTAGCTTGGATAGGTTTAGCTGGAATTAAAGATTATAAGTATTTTTTTAGCTGTTTAAAAAAAAATCAAAAACATACAAATAATGAAATACAAATTTCTAATGGCTTAAAAGGCCTTATGGCTAAAAGTATTAAAACTCAAAATTATACGTGGTACGATACTGGTAGTTATGCAAACTATAAAATTGCTAAAGAAACATTAGAGGATATAAAATTCGACTTTTCAAAACCTGATGAATATATTTTTAAATTAGAAGATAAAATTATCAAATTTTTTATTAATGATAATAAGGTAAATTTATTAAAAAAAAGATGGCAAAGACTAAAAAAATTAACACCTAAAAAATTAAAATTCACAAAAAATTTTTTAAGTTATGAAAAATTTGAAGGTAGCACTCTTTATGAGGTAATTAATAACTCTATTGTGAAAGATCTTCTTAATTATTTAGACAAGAACTTGTGGCAATTAAAATCAAAAAAAATATCTAAAGAATTTCATCAGGATTGTTTAAGCTTTTATAAGCATAAAACGAAATCAAGAATAGATCTCTTTTATAAAGAAAATATTTTTAATGATAGGATATATAAAATAAACGGTGTGTTAAGGAAAAAGCTTTCACATTATATGAATCAAATTGATTGGAAAATTATTTCAAAAGGAATAGAGAGCAATTTTCATGGTGATTTACAATTTGATAATATAATCTTTAATAATAAAAATAAAATATTTAAATTAATTGATTGGAGATCAGACTTTAATAATAAAACTATTAAAGGTGACCTTTATTATGATATATCAAAATTATATGCAGGATGCATACTACCATATAGTCAAATAAAAAAAGGCCAATTTAATTTTGCATACGAAAATCAAGAAATATTATTTGATTTTCAAGTAAATAATAATCTCATAGATGCCAAATATGAATTAGAAAAATTTATTGAAAGGAAAAAATTAGATATAAATAAAGTGAAAATAATTTCGTCCATTATTTTTATAAATATGGCACCATTACATATCGAGCCATTTTCTCATTTATTATATTTTTTAGGCATTTCAAAGCTAGCAGAAGTATTAAAATGAAGCAAACTAATCATCTTAATTTAAGAAAAATTGGCATAGGTCCAATGAGTCCAGAAGTCATAGAGGCTGTTTATAAATATTCTTCCATAAATAATAAAGAACTGATGTTAATCGCCTCAAAAAATCAAATAGATTACAATGGCGGTTATGTGAACAATTGGAACACAGAAGAATATTCTAGATTTAATAATGAAATGAAAAAAAAATACTTTAATTCCAAAATAAAAATTTGTAGAGATCACTGTGGTCCAGGCTTTAATGGAAAATACCAACTAAAAGATGTCTATAAAACAATTGACTCAGATATTGAAAATGATTTTGATTTAATCCATGTAGATTTCTCAAAAGCAAAAAAAAACTACAAAGAAATCTTAAAACTCTCTAAAAATGCAATATTATACATTAAAAAAGTAAATCCAAAAATACAAATTGAAATTGGGACAGATGAAAATTTTGCTCAAAAACTTTCCTCAATAAATATTAAAGAATTTTTAGATGAGATGGATTTTTTTTTAGAGTTTATGGATCCCGAATATTTTGTAGTCCCAACAGGTAGTTTGGTAATGGAAGATAAACAATTTGGTTTTTTTAACAATAAATTTATAAAATCAGTACATGAAAGAATTAAAAATAGACCAATACTATTAAAAGAGCATAATGCTGATTATTTAAATTCTCAAAGTATTAATTTAAGAAAAGAGTTTATAAGTGCTTTAAATATAGCGCCTCAATTCGGTGTATTTCAAACAAAATTCATTTTAGATGAATGTACTAAATTTGGGATTGATACAACTGATTATCTCAATGTTTGCTATGCATCAAAAAAATGGGAAAAATGGCTATATAATACTAATTATCAAGATGTTTATAAGTGTTCAATTTTAGCTGGTCATTACAACTTTCAGGACAAAACTTACAAAATAATAATTGATAAACTAAACAATGTTCATGAGGATTTTAATAAAAAGATTGTTGATGCACATTATGAAATTATAGATCATTACGTTAAAAATTTTTATTAAATTGAAAAAATCTAAAATAAAAAAATATAAAATTGCTTTTTTTGACAGAGATGGAGTATTAAACTCATCTAAAATCAATAATGGTTATATTGGAAATATTAAAGATTTTAAATGGATACCTGGTGCAAAAAAAACAATAAAATTTTTTAAGGAAAATGGTTATAAGATAGTTGTAGTTACAAATCAATCAGGTGTTGCTAGAGGGTATTTTAAAATTTCAAGCATTCATAAAATTCATAATCATATTCAAAATGAGCTTAAAAAAATTTCAACATCAATTGATCAATTTTATTTTTGCCCTTACCATAAAGATGGGGTAGTAAAAAAATATAAAAAAAAAAGTATTCTTAGAAAACCAAATAATGGAATGTATAAATTGGTAGAAAAAAAATGGGGAGTTGACAAAAAAAAATCTTTTATGATTGGTGATCAAAAAACAGATATGATATTTGCAAAAAAGTCTAAGATAAAGGGTTATTTATTTTCATCAGGCAATTTATATAATTTTGTAAGAGAAAAAATTATAAAAAAAAATCTAAAAAATGACCAAAAATAAAATTGCAATCACTGGAGGGTTAGGTCTCGTAGGTAAAGAGTTGATAAGAATTTTTAGTAAAGGTAATTTTGAAATCATTGTTATTGATTTGAAAGGTCAATTAAATAGAAATAAGAATTTTATTAATACATATAAAAATGATAAAATAAATTTTGTTGAATGTGATGTAAACAGTAAAAAACTTATAAAGATTACAAAAAATTGTAAAACAGTAATTCATTTAGCAGCAATGCTTGGAGTTGAAAATACTGAAAAAAATAAAAGTAAATGTTGGAAAATTAATGCGCTAGGAACTCAAAATGTTTTAAATGCTTGTAAAATAAATAATATTAACCGCTTAATTTTTTCATCTTCTTCGGAAGTATATGGTGAGCAAATACATAGAAGAATAAAAGAGAATCATCCATTGTTGGGAAAAAATATTTATGCTAAATCAAAAATATTTTCAGAAAAAATCATAAAATTATTTAAAAAAAAAAATAAAAAGTTTCATTACTGTAATTTGAGATTATTTAATACTTATGGTGCAGGACAGGTAGCTAAATTTTTTATTAGTAAGGCTTGTTATAATGTAAAAAATGATAAAAATATTATTATTAATGGTGATGGCAATCAAATCAGAGGGTATTGTTACGCATCTGATACAGCATATTATATATATCTTTGTAATAAAAATTTTTCACAAGTAAAAAACCTTTCATTAAATGTAGGAAATTCAAAAGAAGTTTATAATTTGAAAAAAATAATAATGATAATAAGTCAAATTTACAAAAAAAAAATAAAATTTAGATTTAGTAGAAAATTTAAAAATACAGATAGAAACTCATCACGTGAGATTTACAATAGGATTTGTGATACAAAAAAAATAGTTTCTAGATTGAAATATAAACCAAAAATTAAAATTCAAGAGGGTATATCAAAAGTAATTTCACAAAATAAGATTTTCTCAAACTGGCCAAACTAGTTTAAATTTAAAGCTTCATTCATAAATTTAATCATCAGTGCCATCCTTATTAACAGTATGTCTTAGTCTGAAGCCTTTTGACGTTTTTTTCCACAAATGAGGTGATCTAAAAGTATCACAAATTTTAGTAAAATCTGTTTTCTTTAATTCAATATAATCTAAAATTTCATCAAAATATCTTGAAGGAAATTCACCATCAAATTTTTTTACTAAATTCATTCCTTCTTCTCTAGTTAAGTGATTGTTTCTAATTTCTTGTGAGGCATCATGAGTTGCTCTCCCAATACCAAATTTAATAAAAGTACAGTAATAGTGTAAATCATCTATTTTATCATCAATACTATTATATTTGCTGTAAGTTCCCTCTGTTCGAAATGGTCTTGGTTGAAAATTGGTTTTATCTACAGCAAAATAATAAGCCTCTTGTGGTATCCATTTTAAGTAATAGCCTAAATAGTGAACGGCTAATTTACTAGAAGTAACATCTTTATTTGTCAAAGGTAAAAAAGGTTTTAAATCTTTTATTGAAAGTTTATATTTAGTCTCAAGTTTTCTTAGCGATAGTCCAGCTAAATAAATATTATTATAATTTTTTGATGAAAAATATTTATTCTCTCTGTGAGATAAGGACATATTTTTTTTTGGATTTCCATACTCAGCTTCATTTTCTCCATAAAAAACTAAAGGTATGTTAAATTTTTTAGCTATAAGGGGTGGGATATTTTTTTGACCTAAAACAAATGTTTGAAATGGATGAAATAAATTTTTAATAGAAAGTTTGGTTAGTAACTTCATGACTTTACCATTTTGTTTATATGTTAAATTATCAAAACCACCTTTATTTATCCAATTGAGAAAATTTTTATAACCATAGTCCGTATATAATATTGGAGGCCATGTTACAGTTAAGGGATTCATTCCATATTCATATTTTAGCACATGAGCGGCATAAACGCTGTCTTTGCCACCGCTTCCCGGTACAATACAATCATAGTCACCATTTTTACTTCGATATTTATTGAGTAAAATTTTTAATTCTCTTTTTCGCTTCACCCAGTCAATATTTTTTTTTTCTTCAGCAACTCTACAAGCGTCACAAATTCCATTTTTATCAATGAATAAATACGATGCTTTGTCTCTTTCTCTTCTATGGCCAAATTCTGGATATGAACATGGTCTTTGATTTGAAGTTACACATTTTTTACAAAATATTATTTTTTTTGGTAAGTTAAAAAAAGTTCTCATTTAAAATTTTTTTTTTTTAAATTTTTATAGATTATTAAACCGTTATTTCCACTTTTTTCTGGATGAAACTGATAACCTTCAACATTTTCATACTTTATAGCTGCACAGAACTCCGTATTTTCAAACATTGATTTGGCTATTATTATTCTTTCTGATTTGGGCATGCAACAAAATTTATGAATAAAATAAAAACTTTTATTATCTAATTTAGAACTCAAATTAGAATTTTTATTATTTCTTAATTTAATTTTTTCCCATCCAATATTTAATTTAGAATTCTTTTTTTTATTTTTTGGAATTAAATTTAAAACTTTACCTTTAATTATCCCCAAACCTTTTGTCTTTTTAATTTCTTCACTTTCTTCAAATAATAATTGCATACCAAGACAAACTCCAATTATAGGTTTTCCAGATTTTTTGAAATTTGTGATTACTTTAATTAATTTATATTTTTTAAGGTTGTTCATAGCTTGGCTAAAAGCACCAACGCCTGGTAAGAATATACTTTTAGATTTTTTTATTGTATTAGGATCTTTTGTGATAATAGTTTTTAAACCTACATAATTACATGCGGATTGCACACTTCTAAGATTTCCCATTTCATAATCTATAATAGCCACATCATGCATTAGTTTTTTTATTTATAAAATTTTTAATTTTTTTAATTGTGGTAGTTTTAAAATCTTTATAATCAATTTTTTTATTTGTAAATTCATAATTGCCTTCAGCATAATTTCTTGTATCAAATTTTAATTGATTTTTTGCACTGTAATGAAGTGCTGATCCAATACATATTCCAGATATGTTGGAAAATCTTAAAATTTCATTAATATGTTTTAATTTTCCATAACCTCCGCTAATTATAAAAGGTATCGAAATAGTATCACTTAAAAGATTTATTAATTCAACATCAAAACCATTTCCAGTGCCCTCTTTGCTTACAGAGGTAATAATTATTTCACTAGCGCCTCTGTCTTCAATTTCTTTAGCCCATTTAGTAACATCAAGATTTGTTTCTTCTCTACCTGAATTGACTAAACACATATATTTATCTCTAATTTTTATTGCCTCTATAGACGCAATTATTGTTGAAGATCCAAAATATTTTACTGATTGATTTAATAATAAAGGGTTTTTAATTATGCTACTATTAAAAAAAATTCTATCAGCCCCTGATTTAAGTAAAAATTCAATATCTTTTAAATTTTTAATACCACCTCCAACAATCAATGGTATAAAAAATCTTTCAGTAATTTTTCTTATAAAATTACTTAAAGATGCCCTATCATATAAACTGGCAACAACATCATTCAAAAGTATTTCATCAGCTTTATCTTTATAATATTTTTCAATGTAAAGATTCGCATCTCCCAAAGCTCTAAATCCTTCAAGATTTATCCCTTTCACTAAATTATTTCCTTTAATATCTATTCTTGGAATTATTCTTATTTTTTGAGATAGATTTTTCATTTAAAATCAAAGAATATTAAAGAGCTAATTCAAATCTATTTCGAGAATTGAAAAAGGATGTAATAAATTTGTACCATTCATAATTAATTTTTTTTTTTCTGTATCTATCGTCCATGATCTCAAATAATCATTGTGATTTTGTTTAATTCTTTTTTTCATTGTAAAGTCGTAAAATCTGAACTTTCTAACACTTTTATGTTCTTTTAAATATTTTGAAATAGTTTTTTTTGAAAAAACATTATAACCGCTTTCCCAAAATTTAGGTTTTCCCGACATCCAATTTTCAGATTTTGAAAATTTAATATTTACTTCAAATGGATAATTATTAAAAAAAGTAAAAATATAAATTCTACCTTTAGGTTTTGTCCATCTAATCAAGTTATTAATTGATAGCTCAAAAGAGTCAAATATTGATAAAACTCCTAGGCAAAAAGAAATATGAAATTTGTTTTTGTTTGTTAAATTTTTATCCAAAATTGAACCTTGAAAAAAATTTACATTTTTTACCTTTCTTCTAGCTTTTATTATTAATTCATTAAGCACGTCAAAACCAATTATATTAAAGTTTTTGAACTTTTTTTTTAGGTAATAGCAAAATTCTCCATTAGAACATCCAATATCTCCCACATTTAGTTTTTCTTTCAATGAATAATTTCGTTTTAAAAGTCTAATTAAAAAAACAAAAATTTCTTTTGGTCTTTCATATCTATTTTCTTTAAGATACAATCTATCATGCAGTCTGACGGTTTTTTGAAACTTTTTTGGCATTAATATTTTTTTAAGATTTTAGAGTTTTGATTAAGCTGATTTAGCACCTTGTAAGTGAGATAACCAGAATTTTTTTTATAATATAAATTTTTAACGGCATTACATTTTTTTTGGAATTTTACGCTTAGTGCTAAACCTATTTTTTTTTTAATATCTTTACTTTTATAACTAGAATTTAATATATTTTTTGATTGTGGTCGATTATTTTGTCTTGTACCGATATTGACTACTGGTAGTTTAAAACTTGCAGCTTCAATTATTCCACAAGATGAATTTCCAATTAATAATCTTGACTCTGACAATAATTTAATAAATTTATCTCTATCAAGATTTTTTATTATTTTTATATTTTTTAATTTATTTTTTTTTAATAAATCTAAAACTAACTGAAAACCGTAATCATTATTAGGATAAATCCAATAAATAGGGTTTTTAAACTCTTTTAAAGAACTGATTAGATTTTTCATTTGATCTATAATTTTATCAGCTTCATTTAGCACTGGATGAAACATGACTATAAAATAATCTTTTTTTATTATCTTTTTTTTTGCAATATTATAAATATCATCGAGTTGTGGGGCACCCAATTCATAAATTCTTGAATTTTTTTCACCCCATTTTTTTAATCTCTTACTTGAATCTTTACAGGATGAAAAATGTATATTTGAAAATTTTGCTATAGCTGATCTTGCCAGATCATCTATATGTCCAGATTTATCTCCTGCTTGAATATGTGCAACTGGTATATTCATGTAAGCTGCCGCAAGCGTCATACCCAAAGTCTCAATTCTGTCACCAGTAACAACAATTAAATTTGGATTTAATTTTATTAATTTTTTACTAAATTTTTTTATAGATTCTCCAAGACTAATTGACCAAGAATTTTTCTGTGATTTTGGGCTTTGAAATTTAATTTTTTCGTCTATTCTGATATTATCATTTTTAAATTGCTTCAAATTAATTCCAAATCTTTTATCTAGATAATTACCAGTGACTAATGTTTTAATTTTTTTTTTTGTTTTTAAAATGAATTAAAACATTGCGTGAATAAGAATATGTTGCTCTTGAGTCCATTAAAAATAGAATTTTCATTATTTAACTGAATTCCATTTTATTTTTACATTTGGTTTAATTGAATTATTTGAAAATTTACCTAACACCTTTTTAAAATCTTTCGCCTCTATTTCATATTTTGATGGAGCTGGTCTTTTTACTGAAATATTTTGATATGTGAATTTTTCTCCCTTTTTAATTTTTTTAATTGAAACCACCGACTCCCTTGCCCAACTAATAATTTCTTTTTCTTGAAAATGAATTTTTTTTTCTTTATTTCTGGCTTGAAATACCGCATTGCAACCTTCCACGAGGTTTTCAAGCTCATGAGGTTCAATTGACGACGCGTGGTCTGGACCTTTCATTCTTTTGTCGAGAGTAAAATGTTTTTCTATGATTCGAGCACCCAGTGCCACAGCCCCAATTGATGTGTAAATACTATTAGTATGATCAGACAACCCAGTAATTAAATTAAATTTATTTAGATATTCTGAGACAACACCTATATTTGATATTTCATAAGGACATGGATAAACAGAAGTACATTGCATAATGGCAATATTAGAATTAATTTTTTGAACAATTTTTATAGTTTCAGCTACTTCTTTAAAAGTTGACATTCCAGTTGAAATAATTGTAGGAAATTTTTTCTTTGCTATGTAAATTTGAAGCGGATGATTAGTTAATTCACCAGAGCCCGTTTTAAAAAATTTTAATTTAACTTTTTTTTCAAGAATATCTGCTGATTTAAAAGAAAAAGGGGTGCACAAGTAATCAATATTTTTTTTAATACAATATTTTTTTAATTTAATATGTTCTTCTAAAGAGAGATTGGTTTTTTTTAAAGTATCATAAAGATTGAGACTAAAATTTCTTGATTTAGGAGCTTTTCTTAACATTTCATCATCTAAAACATGAAATTGAAATTTTATTGCTGAGGCCCTTGCTTTTGACGCAAGATCAACCATCTTTTTTGCCAATTTGTAATCTCCTTGGTGATTAATACATGCTTCTGCAATAATATATGGTTTTGAATTTTGAGTAATAATTTTTTTATGAATAGAAAATTTTTTCATTTTAATTAGTCAATATAATTTTTTGCATATATTAAGATCGATTTTGTCATTAATATCAATTGCCTCATATTTATCAGTTAAAAAATAATTCCATTTTCTACTATAGATTTTCTTACTCTTCAAAAAAATTTTGGTTTTAATGAAATAAAAAAGACTATTTTCATAAAGATAAGGTTGTCTGTCTTGTCTTCTTCTGGCACCAATTTTTGTTAAGGGTAAAAAGGTTTTTTTATATTTTGATATTTGACTATCAATTTTTGAAACAGACAAACACGTGTTAAAATTTTTCTTAATACAAAAATTTACAAATTTTCTTAGAGTATCTAACTTTCTTAAAGGAGAGGTTACTTGTAATATCACAATAAATTCTGGTTTAGGATTTATTTTTTCTAAACTATAAGTTAAAGCCTCTTCTGTTTTGGCTATATTATTAGAAATATTTTTTGGTCTCAGGTGTGTTTCAATTTTATATTTATTTCCAATATTTAAAATGGGCCTTGAGTCTGATGATAGGACTATTTTATTGAATAATCTTGATTTTTTAGCCAGTGCAACAGTAATTTCTGTAAGAGATTTATTTTTTATTTTTTTTAAATTTTTATTTTTTAATCCTGTTGATTTTTTTTTTGCTGGTATGAAACACATTACATATTTTTTCATAGATATTAACTACTAAATTATAGGAATTTAGTATAGAAAAAAGAAGTGGTTAAAAAAAAAAAAATTAAAGTTTCTCTTATAGGATCAGGTAGGATTGGATTAACTTCAGAATTTGATAAAAAAAGATTGAAACCTGCCTCTCATTTTGGAATGTGGTTAAAAAATAAAGATTGTGAATTAGTTTCAATTTGTGACAAAAATAAATCAGCTTTTAAAAAAGCTAAAATTTTAAAAAAACAAATTAAATTTTATGAAAATTATAAAAAAATGGTCAAAGCTGAAAATCCAAAAATTGTATCTATCTGCACTTGGAAAGATACACATTATACTATTACTAAAGAATGTTTAAAATTAGGTATTAAAGTAATAGTTTTAGAAAAACCACTTGCAAATAACATAAATCAAGCAAAAAAACTTATTAAATTAGTAAAAAAATTGAATGCAAAAATATTAGTCAATCACAGAAGAAGGTACGATGAACAAGTCATTAAATTAAAGAAAAAAATTGATAATGATATTATTGGAGACATTCTTCAAGTTTCTTCTTTTTATGTATATGGAATACTTACTACTGGCACACATCTTATAGACACTTTAAGAATGCTGCTTAAAAACAAACTTGGTGAAGTTGATAAAGTTATAGGTGTTGTGAATAAACTAAATAATTTTAAACCGAAAGATGATATAAATATAGATGGTTTCTTATTTTTTAAAAAAAATGTCATTGCAAGTATACAGTCTTTAGATATGAAATCTTATGATAATTTTGACATCATAATATATGGAAAAAAAGGAAAGATCGAGATTACCGATATTGGTAGAAAAATTTTGAAATATAAAATTATTAAGTCCCCAGAGCACGTAGGCTTCACAGAACTTGATCGCAAGCCTATTCTACTATGTAACCCAAAACCAAGAAATCAATTTGGTTATTTAGCAAAAAATGCAGTGATGTGCTTAAAAAACAAAAAGACATTACCGCTATGTGATGAGAATGAGTCTTTTAAGGATATGGATATAATTAACAAATTAATAATAAGTTCAAAAAAAAATGGAAAAAAAATTAAAATTTAAATTTTATGTGTGGTATTGCTGCAATTTTTTCTAATGATAAAAATTTAGAAAATCAAGTTTCAAAAGTAATAAAAAAAATATCTCATAGGGGTCCTGATGATAGTGGTTTTTATAAAAATAATAATCTTTCGTTAGGTTCTTGCAGATTATCAATTTTTGATTTTTCAGCTAATGCGAAAATGCCCATGACAGATTCATCAAGCAGATATGTTGTGGTTTATAATGGTGAAATTTACAATTTTCCCGAAATAAAAAAAAAATTTAATATTCGAACTAAAACAAATACAGATACAGAAATTTTACTTGAAATGTATGTAAAGAAAGGTGCAGAATGTGTTCAATACTTTAATGGCATTTTTTCTTTTGTTATTTATGATAATATTAATGAAACCATTTTTTGTTGCAGGGATAGACTTGGGATTAAACCATTATATTATTTTTGGGATAATAAAGCTTTAATTGTATGTTCAGAAATAAAAGGCATACATGAGATTATATCGAAATCAATCAATTATGATAAATTAAAAACTTATCTTAAAACATCGTTTTATGATTTCAGTGAACAAACATTTTATAAAGATATAAAACAACTTCAGCCAGCTCATTATTTTAAATTTGATTTAAAAAAAAAAACTCAATTAATTAAAAAATATTGGGAATTAAATGATGAAGCAATATTAGAAATTTCTCCAGACAAAGCGATAGATAAACTTGATGATTTAATTAAAACTGCATTTAATCTACAAGTAAGAACAGATACTAAATTAGGTGTAAATTTAAGTTCAGGTTTAGACTCTCAATTGATGCTTTCAGTTTTAAATAATATAAATGGAGGTCAAAAAAATATCCAGGCTAATAGTTATTTTTTTGATGATAAAAAATTTAGTGAAAAAGATGATTTACAAAATTTTTCTAAAAGTATGAATTGGGATGTCCAATTTCATAAAATTACTTCCGACGATGTTGTAAATAATTTCGATGAAGTATTTAATTCTCAAGATGGACCATTTCCGGGAGTGCCTACAATTGCAAAAACTCTATTGATAAAAAAGGCTTATGACAAAGATTGTAAAGTAATTTTAGAAGCCCAAGGTGGTGATGATATTGCAGCTGGATATAGATATGTTTTTGCTAATCATTTAAATGATTTGATTAAAAATAAAGAATTCAGATTATTAATAAACGAATTTCTAAAATTTAAAAAGATTGAAAACTTTAATTTTATTGAGATGACAAATTTTATAAAAAATTCACTTAAAGGTTTTTCAAGTGGAGGAATTTCTGCAGATGGATCCAAAAATATATTCGAAAATATTTTTCAAGACAATTTGTTCAGTAATTATAAAAATTTATATACTGAAATTTTTAGTTCATTAGACAATATTGATAGTTCTTTAAGAAAAATTTTATACAGAGATATTTTCTATTGTAAATTACCAAGAATTTTAAAAAGCTGTGATAGAGCATCCATGTCTAACGGAAAAGAATTAAGAGTCCCATTATTAGATCATAATATTTTAAATTTTTTTTATAATAGTCAAAATAATTTGAAAATAAGAAATGGAAATTTAAGATATATCTACAGAAAATACCTCAATATTAAATTTAATAACTTAAATTCTTTTAAAATTAAAAAATATGTAAGTGATCCACAAACAAGTTGGCTTAAAAATGATTTATATGATTGGGCGTATCAGAAATTAGCTGACTCAAAAGAAATATATAGTGAAATTTATAAAAAGAATGAGCTTTTAACATATTTAAAAAAATTTAGAGAAGACACAAAATTACAAAACTCAAATTTAATTTGGCAAGCTTTATGTGTGAGTAATTTATTGAAAAATTAAAAACTTATAATATTTCTTTTATCCAAAATTATTTTGTGATACCTGCCTCTTAAATCAAAAATTGTTTTATTAAGTTTAACTAATTTTTTAAAATTAAAAACATCATGATCAGTACACAATATAAAAGCATCATATTTTTTAAATAAAGTGAAACTGTAATTTATTGATTTAATAATTTTGTTTTTTTTCTTAATTTTAAAATCGTGCCTTTTTATGTAAGGATCACAGTAATCAATCTTAAAATTATTATTTCTAAAATATTCAAAAATTTTAATACCCGATGACTCCCTTGTATCCTCAATATTTTTTTTATAAGCAATACCAAGTAATAAAATATTTTTAATATTTTTTTTTTTTAAATTAAACAATATTTTATTTATTGTCCATTTTGTAGTTTGAACATTTGTTTTTGATGCTAACTCTATAAATTTTGTTTCGAAATTCTTTTTTTTCGCAATCCAGGATAAATATAAAGGATCAATAGGTATACAATGTCCACCAACACCTGGCCCAGGTCTAAATTCTTGAAAACCAAAAGGTTTAGTTTTTGCTGCGTCTATCACATCATGTAAATTAATTTTTAGTTTATAAGATAACATTTTTAACTCATTTATTAACGCTATGTTTACAGACCTATAAATATTTTCAAGCAATTTTGACATTTCAGCTACTTTTATACTTTCAACATAAACTACTTTATTCACAATACTTGAATATAGCTGCCCACATAAAATTTTTGAATTTTTTCCAATCCCTGAAACAATTTTTGGAATTTGTTTAAAAGCAAATTTTTTATCACCTGGATTCTCTCTTTCTGGTGAATATGAAAGAAAAATGTTTTCATCAATTTTGAATTTTAAGCTTAAATGTTTAAGAAATATTTCTTCTGTTGTTCCAGGATATGTTGTGCTTTCTAAAACAATTAATTGATTTTTCTTTATTAAATTTTTAATTTTTAGCCATGTATTTGTTATTTGTGATAGATCTGGTTTGTTATATTTTAAAGGAGTTGGTAAGCATATAATTATAACGTCACAATTAGGTATTTTTTTAAAATCTTTATTTATTATAATTTTTTTTTTTATTTTTATAAATTCTTCATTTTTAATATAGGAAAAAGGCGAATTACCTGATTTAATTTTTTTAAGCTTTTGAAAATCTTGATCAAAACAATATACAGAAAAATTTTTTTTTGCAAATTCTAATACTAGCTTTATACCAACATACCCAACACCAATTACTCCTATATTGATTTTTCTTTTTTTAATGTTGTTTATAAAATTTTTTACTCTCACTTAGATATATTAGTTAATGATTTTTTCTTTTAAAGCTTCTAACGACTTATTACCATTGAAAATAATGTTTTCATAAAAAATTTTTATCATTTCTTTACTGATATTTTCTCTAAGCTTTATATTATCTTTTAAATGATTTATGAGCTTAAATGCTTGATCAGAAGCACCTACTATCAATTTTTGATCAAAAATATTTTTTAATCTTTCAATATTTTTTTCCCAAACTATTTCATCATTATTTAGCACTATTGGTATTACTCCTATTGATGCTGACTCAGCTATAGTTGACGATCTTGTACACACTATCATATCAACAGCCTTTAGAGTTTCATTTATCATTATTTTTCTTGAGTCATGAAATTTGATATTTTTCAAATCTTTAATGTCAAATTCATTAATAATATCACTTTTTGACTCACCAAGAGGATGAGTTCTAATGATTATATTAAAATTATTTTTTATAAGTAATTTTATAAGTTTATTAAGTTCAATTTTAACCGTATCATTAATAAAAATATTTTTTTGCGAAAGAACGATACCAATAGAATTATTTCTTTGATTTTGTAATTTATTCTCTATTAAAGAAAATCCAGTTTCAATAAATTTAGTTTCCTTATTGTATTTGCTAAAATAATCAGAATAATATTTTCCATAAGTGTAATATCTGTCAAAATTCATG